>Ga0105045_10006460_pt1 | contig 10378 bp, 7 predicted proteins | sample MAT02_FD_78089 | JGI IMG/M metagenome (GOLD analysis project Ga0105045, IMG submission 78089) | Freshwater microbial communities from Lake Fryxell liftoff mats and glacier meltwater in Antarctica - MAT-02 (megahit assembly) | ecosystem: Environmental > Aquatic > Freshwater > Ice > Liftoff... | reverse complement strand
AGCTTACAAGTATTGGTGGCGACAGACATTGCTGCTAGGGGTCTTGATATCAGCGAACTGCCTCATGTAGTTAACTTCGATCTACCCAATGTACCAGAGGATTATGTTCATCGCATTGGGCGCACTGGCCGCGCTGGCGCGTCAGGTGAAGCCGTATCGCTGGTGTCCGTCGATGAATACCCTCTATTGAAAGATATCGAAAAACTGATTGAGCAGCGCTTGCCAAGGGAAGTGGTAGCTGGTTTTGCGCTCAACCCCGATATCAACCCCGAAGCAATCCCAAATGGACGGCAACACAGAGCCAAACCCGAACGTGATCAGCGTCCGGCTCGGACTCCTAAACCTTTACCACAGACATCGGCTAAACGTAAGGCAGCGCCACCGGCTACGAATGGCGATAAGCCTGGTGCTCGTTCGTCGGCATCGCGCCGTTCTGCTAAACGCGATCGCTGATCTTTGTTAGCTGGGGCTTCAAACCTTACGCAAAGAATAGCCAAAAAGAAAGATTTTCAGGTAGGGGCAATTCATGAATTGCCCCTACAGTCTATGGTTTTGCCTCAAATCGTGGCGAATTGAGGGTTAAATTTTAAACCCATAGGCGCTTCTCTACGAGACGCTACGCGTAGCTTGCTTCCCCGGAGGGGTACGCCTTCCCGCAGGGTAGGGGCGCAGAGGTACACAGAGAATTCGCTACGAATTAATGAAATGTTGTACTAAGGGGTTAGGTTTCAGTTAGGTTGGGCGTGAGTGCAAAGCTACAACAACTCTGTGATGGAAAATAACCGTTGTCGGTCTATTTTCTGAAGCTTGATTTTTTCAGCGTAGAAAGCCTGATAATAAGATTCATAACGCTCTGGTTCAGCTTCGGGATCAGTTTGTTGCCATAGTTCCAAAAAGTGGCGATAGCGTTTTTCAAGCATCACCAAATCCATGCAAGCGATCGCAGCTTGAACTACTTGCGGAGTCCGAAGTATTTCTTTCTGGTTTTTTTCATCCACATGAAATAAATGGGAAATTAACCCCATCTCGCTGCCAAATTCTAAAAACTGGTCTTGCAAGCGGGAAATTAAATCTGGTTGAGACGCAAAATTTATCGTCTCTCCATCAACGGATGAAATTTCTAAAATTTGTTGCCATAAAAATCGGTGGTGGGAAAGGCTAAATTGCAAATCTCGCTCCTCTAGTTCGGCAATAATTGCTTGACGCTGTTCAGGACAATGCAAATAAATTCGCAATAATAGGGCTTCTGCGTGTTCTAAAAGACTGCGTTCTGTAGGGAGTGGAGAGTGGGAAACTTTGCTACCTCCCCATGCTTTCTTCGCTGACACGGGCTTAGAATATGTAGCCGCAGCCGGAGCAATTTGAGTTAGCAGATTTTCGACTCGTAGGGGTATAAGTCTGGTATCTCCTAAGCTGAGTATTTCTGCACAGTAGGAAACGTAATAGTTGCGTGTATCGCTGTTAGCTATATTTTTAAGTAATTTGACTATTTGCTGAGTTACTTGCTGAAAATCAGTAGCCTGTCTCAAATCACGATCTTGAATAATTTGCTGAATCTGCCAGTCTAACCAAAGTGGCGCATTTTTTAGCAGTTCTCCATAATCTTCTGGAGTGTGGCTATGCAAATATTCATCAGCATCTTTACCATCGGGTAAATTGAGAACTTTTAGCTGAACTTCGCCTTTGTATGCTAATTCGGCAATTTCACCGATCGCCCGTTCGGCGGCATTGGTTCCGGCTTTATCAGCATCAAAGTTGAGTACTAATTGTTTCGATTCGGTGTAGCGTAATATTAACCGCACTTGTTCTAAGCTTAAAGCTGTACCGAGTGAGGCGATCGCGTTGTTAATTCCAGCAGCGTGGAGAGCGATCGCATCAAAATATCCCTCTACTACCACCGCTTGATCGATCTGGGAAATCCCACCTTTGGCTTGATCGAGGGCAAATAATGTTTTACCTTTGCTAAAAAGTTCCGTTTCTGGGGAATTCAAATATTTAGGCTGTTCATCCGTGAGAGTTCTACCACCAAAGGCAATGACACGCCCTTGGACATCACGGATGGGAATCATCAAGCGATCGCGGAATACATCATAATAACCGCCTCCTTCCTTGCGAGGCTTAATCAATCCCGCTTTTTCCAGTATCTGCGCTGGGTAATGTTTACCTTCCACTAAATAACGGTAGAGAGTTTCCCAACCTGCGGGGGCATAACCTAAACCAAATTGCTGTATTGTTTCTTCTTTGAGTTGGCGGTTAGATTGCAAATATTGAAGTGCCTTTTGCCCTTGTGATTGTCTCAGGGCGTGTTGATAAAACTGTGCGGACGTTGCCAGAACTTCATATAACTGCTCACGCAAAGATAGCTGACGCTGTCATTCTTGGCGTTGTTCGGGTTCGAGAGTTTGTACAGGTACTTGGTAACGCCGTGCTAAATCCAGCACCACATCAGCAAAAGAACGTTTCCCCAATTCCATGACAAACTTAATGGCATTTCCTCCGGCTTGACAGCCGAAGCAATAGTACATTTGCTTAGTCTGGCTGACGGTGAAACTGGGAGATTTCTCATCGTGGAAGGGGCACAAACCGACGAAATCTTTCCCACGTTTGCGTAAAACTACGTATTCCGAGACGACATCTACAATATCAGCCCGTAGTTTAACTTCCTCAATTGTGTCTGGGTGCAAGCGGGGGATTTGCATTCTAGTTTATCTGTTAAATCATCGGTTGGTAGTTAACACTGCGGTGCATTTCCCAACTGATAGCTATTATATTCTTGTTGCTAGACCAAGAATGATATATAGAATTGCTTACACTTAATTTTATCAGAGGAAATACTTAAAATGGGGCGTATTTTTATTTCAGCAGCTCACGGAGGCAAAGAAGCCAGAGGGATCGATCCAGGTGCGATCGCAGGTGGTACAACTGAAGCTAAAGAAATGATTTTGCTGCGGGATTTGATTGTTACGGAACTAAGGGCGCGGAATGTGGAAATTTTGGCAGTCCCTGATGACTTGAGTGCCGCCCAAACTATTACCTGGATCAATTCCCGTGGCCGCCGGGGTGATATCGCCCTAGAGATTGAATCTGATGCGGCTAATAGCCCTTCCGTGCGTGGGGCTAGCGTCTTCTACATTGTTAATAATAGCGATCGCAGAAGTAATGCTGAACAATTGCTAGTGGGGTTGTTGCGCCGCGTACCCCAATTACCGAATCGGGGAGTCAAGCCAGATACAAATAGTGGCTTAGGTAGTTTAGCATTCTGTCGCCAAACAACGCTTCCAGCTTTGGTGATGCAAGTAGGGTTTCTCAGCAATCCAGAGGATCGGGCTTTGCTGCAAAGCCGTCGCCGCGATTTTGCTTTGGGAATTGTCGATGGATTGGTGACTTGGAGTCGTGTAATTGACCCCACTCCTGGAACTCCGGCGGAACCAAATTATCCACCAATTAATATTAATATTAATGGACAAAATTACTCAGAGCAAGGAGTTTTAGTTAATGGTAATGCTTACATTCCCATTGATTTAGTAGACCGTTTGCGGATTGACCTTTCAAAAACGGCTAATGTCAATCGCATTACCTATCGCAAAGTAGTTTATGTTAAAGCGATCGAACTGCGAGATTTTAATGTTGCAGTCACTTGGAATGCTGCAACGCGTACTGTTAGCTTGCGCTCGAATTTGGCGGTTTGCCCTGGCCAATTTTCGCGGGTGATGTCGAACGGCAATACTTCCGAAGTCCAGTTACAATTATTTCTGAGAAACAATAATGAAAATGCTTTAGTACAGTTCCCTGACATCCCAAAACTTTATCGAGAAGAAGCAGGTATAGAGGGAGTGAACTATGATATTGCCTATTGCCAAATGTCTGTAGAAACTGGATTTTTACGGTTTGGTGGCGATATTAGACCTGAGCAAAATAACTTTGCAGGCTTAGGTGCGATCGGTGGTGGTGCGGAGGCTGCATCTTTTCCAAGTGCCAGAATTGGAGTGAGGGCACACATCCAACATTTGAAAGCTTACGCCAGTTTAGAACCTTTGGTACAAGAAGTAGTAGATCCCAGGTTTCGCTTTGTCACACGCGGGATTGCGCCATTAATTGATCAGCTATCAGGGCGCTGGTCAGCAGATTTAGATTATGGCACGAAGATTTCAGCAATGCTCAAACGATTATATGAATCAGCAGGACTTTTTTAAGTATTGAGTAACTTCTTCTAGCAATTTTTAGGGCATTAGCTTTGTGATCGTTCCATTAAGTAATAGAGCGTTAGTAGCAAGTGATAACAGTAGTTTAGAGTTTACCAGCCTCGCAAAACTATCAAGTGGAAACTTGCTTGCAGAAGTTGATCTTCGTCGGGCTATAACAAGTTTAAAGCTAAGGCAAGACAAAAAAGCCTCGATGGGTCAGTTTCTCACTCCCGCCTCAGTAGCCCAATTGATGGCTGGGATGTTTAATCGGTTAGATTTGACTGAAATATCCTTGCTGGATGCTGGAGCAGGAATCGGTTCATTACTAGCCGCTTTTGTGGTACAAGTATGCCAGCATCAAAAATCCACGTCAAGTTTGCGCGTTGTAGCTTATGAAATTGACCCTTTTTTAATTCGATATTTGCATCAAACTCTAGAGTTATGTGAGAAGGAATGTCAACGTGTGGGTATTTCCTTCAGTTACGAAATTCGTGAGACTGATTTTATCGAAGATGCAGTCAGGCTGCTTCAGATTGGTTTATTGAATAGTGCGATGCCTACGGCGGTAAACTACGCAACAGAATTTACTCATGCTATTCTCAACCCGCCTTATTTGAAAATAAATGCTAATTCCAAGGTGCGAGAATTGCTGCGTTCTATAGGTTTGGAAACTAGCAATCTTTATACTGGTTTTATGGCTGCTACAGCGCAACTTTTAAAAGCAAGTGGAGAGTTTGTAGCGATTACCCCGCGCAGTTTTTGTAATGGGCCATATTTCCGTGACTTTCGCAAGATGTTTTTAGAGATGATGGCTTTAGAGCAAGTACATCTTTTTGAGTCCCGGCAAGAAGCATTTAATGATGATGATGTTTTGCAGGAAACTATCATTATCCAAGCTACAAAACAAAAGCAGAAGTCTAGCAGTGTAATCATCAATAGCAGTTGTGGCGCTAATGATGACTTTATAATGTCACACTCTGTACCATATTCGGAGTTAGTTAACCCCGATGACTTAGAGCAGTTTATTCATATTATTCCAGATAATATTAGCCAGCAAATCGTTCAACGAATGGCACTTTTTACCTGTACGTTGAAAGATTTAGGGCTAACAGTTTCAACCGGGCGGGTAGTAGATTTCCGAGCAAAAAATTATCTAAAGACAAATCCAGAAAGCAATACTGTTCCTTTAATTTATCCGGTGAATTTATCGAATGGATATGTAGAGTACCCAAAAATAACTAAAAAGCCTCAAGCGATAGTGCATATAGAACAAACAGCACATCTTCTAATACCAAATGAGCATTATGTGTTATGCAAAAGATTTTCATCGAAAGAAGAGAAAAGGCGTGTTGTTGCGGTGGTTTATGATGCCAACCAATTTAATTATGCCTATGTCGGCTTTGAAAATCACTTGAATTACTTTCACAAAGATGGGCGTGGACTTAGCCTTACTTTGGCTCGTGGGCTTGCTGTTTATCTCAATTCAACCCTAGTTGATGCTTTTTTTCGGTTGTTTAATGGACATACTCAGGTAAATGCAACAGATTTGCGAAAATTAAACTACCCTAATTTGGAACAGCTATTGTCTTTAGGAATGGGGATTAAAGAGCAGTTTCCTTCTTTGCAGAAAATTGATGAACTTATAGAAAATCAGCTGCTGAGTATGTCGAATCTGTCAGAGAATAATCCAATTGCAACGAAGTCTCGAATTGATGAAGCGCTGCAAATTTTGACACAATTGGGCTTTCCACGATCGCAGCTTAATGAACGATCAGCTTTAACTCTCTTGGCGTTGCTTGACTTAAAACCGACAGACTCTTGGCAATTAGCCACTTCCCCTTTGATGGGAATTACGCCGATGATGGACTTTATGGCTCAACATTATGGCAAAACCTATAAGCCCAACACACGGGAAACAGTTCGCCGCCAGACAGTGCATCAATTTCTGGATGCAGCTTTGATAGTTGCTAATCCAGATAATTTAAGCCGCCCTATCAACAGTCCTAAAACTGTATATCAAATTGAAAACAGTGCGCTAGAACTATTAAGAACTTACACCACTGACGAATGGGAAAAGAGCATCCGTACCTACCTTGCTTCAGTTCAAACTCTGAAAAAGCAATATGCTCAAGAGCGCGAAATGCCCCGTATCCCCATAGTTATTAATGGAGAAATTAAAACTTTATCGCCAGGTGGTCAGAATATTTTAATTGAAAAAATTATTAATGATTTTGCTCCGCTTTTTACTCCTAGTGGAAAGCTCATCTATGTTGGCGATACAGATGAAAAGTTTGCCCACTTCGATGAAACAGCATTGACAGATTTGGGGGTTAACATTGATTCCCACGGCAAGATGCCAGATGTCATTATTCACTTCATAAAAAATAACTGGTTGGTGCTGATTGAAGCTGTAACCTCACATGGCCCAATTAATCCTAAACGAAAGAAGGAACTTGAGGTGTTATTCAGAGGTGCCCAAATACCTCTGGTGATGGTAACAACATTTCTCAGCCGTAAGGCAATGGTGGCATATCTGGCAGAAATTGCTTGGGAAACAGATGTTTGGGTTGCTGAAGATTCAACTCACTTAATTCATTTCAATGGTGAATATCTATTGCAGGCTTACCAAACAGACAAGAAGCAAACTTCCTGAATACACGCTTGGTGTTAGGAATAAGAATTAAATAACATACAATTTAATTTATGTCCCTGGCTTACCTCACCCTCAATCCCTCTCCTTATAAAGGAGAGGGAGGCTAGATAGAGGATGAAGTTTTGCATTTTATTTAATCCACGTTCCTTAGTGATATTTTGCCCCGGAAGATCCCCCTAACCCCCCTTAAAAAGGGGGGTTTAATTCACTAGTTTTGCTCTTGAAGTCGCTAAGAGGAAAGCTACGATACTTGGGAGCAGTTAAACCTGAATCAAATTACTTGTTTACATATCTTGCTTGTATTCTTCCAACAATTGCGGAATGTGATCATACCCATCCACACCGATAAATGCAATGATTTTAGGGCGATGTTGCTGTAAGAAATTTTGGAAAGCTTCTGCCCCGATTTGTCCTTGTAAAATTGTTAGTAACCCTGCTGGTTGTCGCCACTCACTAGAAGCTATTTGCTCTAAAAGATACATTCCCAAGCAGCCTGTGTAAACGGTTTTTTCAGAATTTTGTAGATGATAATAAGCTTCTGCTAAATAAGCTAAATTTCGCCCTTGGAGATACAAATCGCCGGAAACTTGCGCTGTTTTAAAGCCATCTTCAAGATATTTAATTGCCGTTTGATGTTGTCCAATTACTAGATAGGCAATTCCTAAGCTGCTGACACATAAAGCTTTACTTTGAATATCACCTAATTTTTCTGATAATTTTAAACCTTGTTCTAAATAATTAATTGCGGCTTCATAGGTTTCGGGTTCTAAGTTTTCCAGTTCTTGAGCCTGCATGACTTCGCTATAACCTAAATTTACTAGCGCGTTTGCTTCTCCTGTCTTATCGCCTGCTTGCCGACTCAGTATTAATGCTCGTTGACTGTAGTTAATTGCCTCAGCATAATTTTGCTGTTGTACGTAGGTACGGCTGAGGTGGTTGAGATTGGCAATTTCACAGGGGCGATCGCCTGCATTTCTGGCTATATCTAATGCCTGCTGATGAAAATCAATAGAACGCTGGTATTGTCCCAAAGCACGCTGCGAATAGCCTAAAAGTGTCAAAATCCGCGCCTTCTCTTGGGTTCCCTCGCCTCTTCGCAATGGTTCATCCAAATAATCTAGGGCATCTCGCAAATAAGTGCCAGTAAAAGAGGCAAAAATCCCGCCGTAAAAGGGAAAATATGGACGCTGGGCAAAGGTTCGCAATATCTGGAGCATGATTTGAGAACAGGCATCACCGTACACTGTCCCAATGCTCCCAAAACCACTTGCTAATTGACTCCAAATCACTGCAAAGGTCAAGAATGTGGAAATGGACAACTTTGGCCCCGCTTTAACGTCGTAAGCTTGTTGGTCAAACCAGTTAATTAGTCCCCGTTGCAAGAACTGTAAAATCAATGCCATTTCCACCCAATCTCTCAGGGTGATTCCCCGTTGTCGCTGGGCAAACTCAATTGCTGATTCTTCCATTGCCAAGGTGCGAAGCAGTGCTTTGGGTAACTCACTATTGAGTTGTTTAGCCCAACTTGCCCAAGGGCCACGTTCTCCGGGTACGCCGCCAAATCCCAGAGATTCTTTTTGCTCGTACATCCAACTGAGCAAGTTGTCTTGCAATCGCTGCCAAGAAGCTAAACCACGGGTAATCCCTTCAGAAAACTGTTCTAAATCAGCATCTGCCTGGGCAAATTGCTGTAATCCTTTTGATAATTGCTGTAGCTGTTGTAAATTTAGCGGATACTTCTGATTGGGGTCAGTAACGCGTAAAAATGTCGTTAGCCGCTCGTCAGCAGGGGCTGTGGTAATTTCTGTAACTGCGGAGGCGATCGCTTCTGTGGCTTTGTTTTGCTCTTGCCAGCGTTGCCATTGACTTTGAATGGTCTTAATGGCTCTCAAACTCCGAGTCGCCTTGCCTTTCTTGAGTTCGTCTTTTTCACTATCTACTTGGCTTTGGAGGGCATTCAGGCGATCGCTCAAAGCTAGCTCAAAGACTTCCCCTGTACCGGAAGTAATTCCTTTAAGCAGCATTTGATACACCATATCAACAGAGCTAATTTTGCCCTTGAGGGTGGTTTCGACAATTTCATCGATTAAGGCAAGATAGCGATCGCGCAATGGCAGAGAATCTGACACTTTAGCTACTAAGAAACGTCACGTCAATTCTAATTCTAGTCTGAGTTTGACCGAGTGGATTGGACGCCTGTAGGGATTCGGAGCATTCGAGGGGGAGGTAATGTCTGACGGGATGACTAAAGTAAGGCGTTTATACAGATCATAGTGAGTCTAAAAAAAATTAAACAAACATATTGATATATCAATGTATTTGCTATACATTTTTATGTAGGTTTTAATTTTACAGGTTTTAGGAATGGTTATTAAAATTTTAGAATTAGGTATTCTGACGGAGCTTACTGAAGAAGAAAAAGAAAGCTGTAAAGGAGGTACTGGAGAGACCGTTCCTGTCGTTCCCAAAGCCGAGGATGCTGGGGAACCCCCTACAGATCACGTAATACCTCTTTTGCCAACACCAATTGTTGTGGAAACAGCAATTGTTGCGAAAACACCAATTGTTGTGGAAACACCAATTGTTGCGAAAACACCAACTGTTGTGGAAACAACCTAAGTATAAGCTGCTACTAGCAATTTTATTAAATTATTCAAGTACGTCCGGTGAGATTGGCAACTACAGCTGCTAACTCGGCCGGGTTGACTGGTTTGGGTACATGGAGTTGAAAGCCTGCCAACAGCGCTTGCGTGCGATCTTCTGCCCTAGCATAGGCTGTCAGCGCTACTGCTGGAATCCGCCCACCTTGGTCTGTTGGTAGCGCCCTGACTTGACGAATTAGTGTGTAGCCGTCTTGTTGTGGCATACCAATATCGCTCACCAGTATATGGGGGCGGAATTCTTGCAGGGCAAGCAGTGCATCACTTGCAGATGGAGCAGCCATGACTTGGGCCCCATACTGTCCCAGAATCATGGTGAGCAAATGACGCGCGTCTGCCTCATCATCAACAATCAGCACCCGCAAGTCATCTAGCCTCGGCAGGTAATTATTAACCTCTTGGGTATCTTCAACAGATGAAAGCTCCTCTGTGGTGTTAGCCTCTACATAAACGGCTTTCATTGGCAGATTGACAATGAGTGTTGCTCCCTGTCCAATTCCTGGACTTTCGGCAGAGACTGTGCCGCCGTGTAATTCTACCAAGTGGCGGACGATCGCTAACCCTAATCCTAGTCCACCATGCGATCGCGTGATCGAACTGTCTTCTTGACGGAAGCGTTCAAATACATGGGACAGGAATTCGGCAGCAATTCCTGTCCCATGTATCGCTCACCCGAATTTGCACGCAGGATTCAATGCGCTCCAATTGCACATCAACTCTTCCCCGCTTGGGTGTAAACTTAACAGCGTTAGAGAGCAAATTCCACCAGGGGATAGCGGGAAGGATGGGAGCCGCGTCTCTTAAGAGCGCGGGGGAAATCCGACTCGTGCGAATTTATTCGCCTCCAATATTATCCATGAAACCAAGTAATATCAATGGTT
>Ga0105045_10006458_pt1 | contig 10379 bp, 6 predicted proteins | sample MAT02_FD_78089 | JGI IMG/M metagenome (GOLD analysis project Ga0105045, IMG submission 78089) | Freshwater microbial communities from Lake Fryxell liftoff mats and glacier meltwater in Antarctica - MAT-02 (megahit assembly) | ecosystem: Environmental > Aquatic > Freshwater > Ice > Liftoff... | reverse complement strand
TAAATGGTTCCTTCAGGAACTGAAGTACCCATAATCGGGTCGTAAAAACTGCAGGCAGAGTCAATAGAAAAGTTGTCTTTGACAATACCAGTCGCACGCGCATACTGAACTGCCATAACTGTAGCGAAGCAGACAAATAAGGCTGTATGAAGAAAACAGCGTAAATGAAAATTTTTCATATCAATAAAAAATTAGTGAAGAATAGTCAAACAATTTAGACACACTCTTAGCACAACCCGTTTGGTGGAATGGCGACACTACCCTTCTTAGGGCAAAGTATTTCAGGCGAGCTAAATAACACGAATAAAAAAAGGTGGCCATCCAAACAATATAATAACGGAATGGACTAAAATAAAGAAGTTTTATTGGGGGAAAATCAAAAATACTTTAATAGTATACAAGCAAAGATAAAGCCAAGCATCCCATATTGCAAAACAGATGTCAAAAAAAGATAAAAGCCTGACCAGATTTTAAGGCGATCGTTCTTTGCATTGACCCGGAGGGTGCAAGCCATTTCAGTCCACGTCCCTTTGTAAAAAATCAAAACCCCTCCAGGTGTCAGTAGAGGCTTAGACCTTTAGCGCAAAAAAAAAGAAGCCCAGGTCATTCATGATGAATTACCTGGGCTATTGAGTCTTCTCTCGAAGCGGGTTACCTGCTCGATTTAGGAAAGGTCGGAGTTGAAAAATCCCGAATGTTTAGAGCGTGTTCGAATTTTGTTGAACTGAAAATTAAAATTTAAACACGCTCTTACATCAAGCACCATTCGTTACTACCCTTTGGCGAATTAATTCAATGCATCCTTATTTTCGTTCGGGGTCTTTTCTTCGCCAGAAGGGAGCGGCACGTCTCCTGCCTCGCCAAGTTTGGGCGTTTCTTTGGCGTACGCAACCACCAAGCCGTCTTTCGCCTCACTCATATTGGCCATTAATGCCGAGCCTTCTGGCGGGTTTTGGCCCAAAATGAACTCTGCGAGCGGATCTTCCACATATTTTTGGATGGCGCGGTGCAGAGGTCGAGCACCAAATTGGGGGTCGTAGCCTTTATCCGCCACAAACTCCTTGCCTTCTTCGCTTAATGCCAGGGTGAATTTCATGTTATCCAAACGCTTGGTCAGTCCGTCCAAAGCATTATCAATAATTTTGAAAATTTCGGCTTTGCCCAGCGAATTGAATACCATTACGTCGTCAATTCGGTTCAAAAACTCGGGTGAAAACGTTTTTTTCAACGCATTCTGAATCACCACCTTTGCATTGTCGTCTGCGGATTCTTGGCGCGCTTGGGTCGCAAAACCCACCCCTTGTCCGAAGTCTTTCAACTGGCGTGCACCAATATTGGACGTCATAATAATAAGGGTATTTTTGAAATCCACCTTGCGGCCCATGCCATCGGTGAGTTGCCCATCATCGAGTACTTGCAACAAAATATTGAACACATCGGGGTGTGCTTTCTCAATCTCATCCAGCAGCACCACGGAGTACGGCTTCCGGCGCACCTTTTCGGTTAATTGTCCACCTTCCTCATAGCCCACATATCCGGGAGGCGCACCGATGAGTCGGCTTACCGAGAATTTTTCCATGTACTCACTCATATCAATCCGGAGGAGATTATCCTCAGAATCAAACATATAGCGCGATAATGCACGGGCCAATTCTGTTTTACCCACACCGGTTGGTCCGAGGAAAATAAAGGAGCCAATCGGCTTTTTTGGGTCTTTCAAACCTACGCGGTTGCGTTGAATGGCTTTGGAAATTTTGAGGACACTTTCATCTTGTCCAATCACCATTTTACGCAGGTCATCGGCCATGGCGACCAATTTTTTACTCTCACTTTGGCCCACTTTACGCACGGGAATACCCGTCATCATGGACACAATTTCTGCTATTTCTTCTTCCCCTACTGGGTAGCGCGCCACTTTGCTCTCCTCATCCCACTGGGCTTTGGCAAAGTCTAACTGCCGTACTTGGCGACTTTCGAGGTCGCGCAAGTTGGCCGCATCTTCGTAGTTCTGGCTTTTCACGGCTACGTTTTTGCGCTCTCGAATGGACTCAATCTCCAGCTCCAGTTCTTCAATATGTTTGGGTACTACGATGTTTTTCAGGTGCACCCGTGCGCCCACTTCGTCGAGTACATCAATGGCCTTATCAGGCAAAAAACGGTCTGTAATGTAGCGATCAGAAAGGCGCACACAAGACACGATGGCTTCATCGGAGTAACTTACGTTGTGAAACTCCTCATATTTGGACTGGATGTTCCGCAAAATATGAATGGTCTCCTCTTGCGTTGGCGGTTCTACTAATACTTTTTGGAAGCGACGATCTAATGCGCCGTCTTTTTCGATATACTGGCGGTACTCATCGAGTGTGCTGGCTCCGATGCACTGAAGTTCGCCCCGTGCTAAGGCGGGTTTGAAAATATTGGAGGCATCTAGGCTTCCGGAAGCACCACCAGCGCCCACCAAGGTGTGTATTTCGTCAATAAACAAAATCACATCCCGATTTTTCTCCAACTCCACCATAATGGCTTTGATACGCTCTTCAAACTGACCGCGATACTTAGTGCCTGCTACCAAGGCGGCCAGGTCGAGCATCACCAATCGTTTGTTGTGCAGCGTGCGGCTTACTTTTTTCTGCATAATGCGGAGAGCCAAGCCCTCTACAATAGCCGTTTTACCTACGCCAGGCTCCCCGATTAGTACGGGGTTGTTCTTTTTGCGGCGACTAAGAATTTGGCTCACCCGCTCAATTTCGCGCTCTCGACCAATGATAGGATCCAGTTTGCCTTCTTCGGCAAGTTTGGTAAAATCTCGGCCAAAATTATCGAGTACAGGGGTTCGGCTTTTCTCTTGGCGTTTTTGAGAAGAAGACTGGTAGGCACCGCGGTCATCCTCAAATTCGCTTTCAGATTGAGCCGTTATTTTAGGCTGTGCGAGATCCTGTTCGGAGCGCACATATTCGAGTTCTTTTTTGAATCCTTCGTAGTCCACGTCTTGTTCGTTTAGAAGTTTGGTAATGCCCATTTCAGTGTATTTGAGCATCGCCATCAGCAGGTGTTCGGGGTGTACTTCCTCTGTTTTGGTCATTTTTGCCTCTACAAAAGTGGCCTTTAGTACTTTTTGAACCTGCGTGGTCATGGCGCACTCTCCTACATATAAATTTTCGGCAGGAGGGTAGTCTGAATAGCGCGGAATAGACCGCTCTACACTCTTTTTTAGTTCGATTACATCAACCGAAAGGGACTCCAAAACACGTACAGGCAGGCTGTCGCGTTCGGCCAGAATACCCAAAAACAGGTGCTCGATTCCGACATAGTCGTGACCAAGACGCCGGGCTTCCTGTCCGCTTTGGTTAATAATCTGTTTGACGACCGGAGAGAATTTATTGTTCATAGCAGCAATGTAGTCAATGGATGAAAAATGGTGGTTTGGGCTAGTTACAGAGGGTATCGGGAGGTAGGCTTCTTTTGGTCCGACAATTTTAGGCTAATTGTACCGAAAGGAAAAAAGTTTTAACAGCATGTGATAACATTTTTTTTATCGGTACGGTTCAAAACGAATCGAAACGCCCTAATTCGATGGGTACAACGCAAAAACCCCGCCGAAAGGTTTTGACCTGTCAAGCCGTCAGGTTTATACTGGAATAGAAATTTTTAGGAAAAAAAAAGTACAACCCTTACATTTGTCCTCCCAAGCCAAGGTAGAAACACTACTTTTGACCATTCAAATATTGACAATCAACCGACTATGAAATATCAAATTGACAAGCAGGAGCAGTATTCTGTCGTTACACTCAACGAAGAGAATCTGAATTCGACCATAGCACCGCAGCTTAAAAGCGACCTAATCTTGCTTTCTCAGGAGGGTGTACGCAATCTTATCCTCGATCTTTCCAATGTAAAGTACGTGGATAGCAGCGGTTTATCCGCCATTTTGACAGGCCACCGACAATGGAAAGGCGTCGGAACCTTCGTTATAGCGGGTGAATTAAACCCACTGGTGACAAAACTCATCGAAATTTCTCGGCTTGAGACCATTCTAAATATCATTCCGACTGTCAGCGAATCGGTTGACTATGTGATGATGGAAGATATTGCACGTCAACTAGAAATAGAATAAATAAGGGTAATTCGGGTAAGTTTGTGTGCCCAGTGCCGCGTCCATACTCGAATAAAGAGATTCTTTTTACTTAAGAGCGTCGTTTTGCTTCACCGCGAAACGACATTTTTTACATACCTAAAAAAATACGAGGAAGCCGTGCAACACGACTTCCTCGAACTATAATCGCTTGAAAATCAGGCCAATAGCCAGACTTTATTACATATTGGCAATGATTTCTGAGCCGAATTCAGAGCACTTTAACTTCGTGGCTCCTTTCATCAAGCGTTCAAAATCATAGGTGACGTGCTTTTTACGGATGCTGCGCTCAATGGCTTTCACCACCAGTTTGGCCGCCTTATCCCAGCCTAGGTATTCAAACATCATTACACCCGACAAAATTACGGAAGATGGGTTGACCATATCTTTTCCGGCATATTTGGGTGCTGTACCGTGGGTGGCTTCAAAAATTGCGTGCCCCGTGAGGTAATTTATATTGGCACCCGGTGCGATGCCAATACCACCTACTTGTGCGGCCAGTGAATCGGAGAGATAATCGCCGTTCAAATTCAAGGTAGCCACCATATCATACTCCGATGGGCGTAGGAGAATTTGCTGCAAGAATGCATCGGCAATACTGTCTTTTACCAGCATTTTGCCTGCGGCCAGGGCCTCCGTTTGCGCTTTGTTGGCAGCATCTTCGCCTTTTTCGGCCTTAATACGGTCGTATTGCGCCCAAGTGAATACTCGGTCGCCGTATTCGCGCTCGGCAAGTTCGTATCCCCAGTCTTTAAATTTACCTTCCGTAAACTTCATAATATTGCCCTTATGTACCAGCGTGAGGGAGGTACGCTTATACTTAAAGGCGTATTCTAGCGCAGCACGAACGAGGCGCTCCGTCCCTTCTTTTGACACAGGCTTGATGCCAATGCTCGAAGTTTTGGGGAAGCGGATTTTATTCACGCCCATCTCGTTTTGAAGAAACGCAATCACCTTATCCGCTTCTGGCGTGCCTGCTAGGTATTCAATACCCGCGTAAATGTCTTCGGTGTTTTCCCGAAAAATGACCATATCAACCAATCCTGGTTCTTTTACTGGGCTGGGCACGCCTTTAAACCACCGCACAGGCCGTACGCAGGCGTAGAGGTCAAGTTGCTGGCGCAGGGCCACATTCAAAGAGCGAATACCGCCACCCACCGGCGTGGTGAGCGGGCCTTTGATGGCTACTTTGTACTCCTGAATGCGTTCAATGGTTTCGTCGGGCAACCAACTGCCTGTTTTGTTGAAGGCTTTTTCTCCGGCGAGCACTTCTGTCCAAAAAATTTTCTTTTTGCCGTTGAAGGCTTTTTCCACCGCAGCATCAAGCACACGAACAGAGGCCGCCCAAATGTCGGGGCCAATACCGTCTCCTTCGATAAATGGAATAATGGGATCATTGGGGACCTTTAATTTGCCCCGTTGAATGGTGATAGCAGAACCTTGCATAATTATCCAGTAGCAATAGATGAAAGAATTAGAATCCCGAAATAAACCGAGATTGAGAAGAAATGGCAGGGAAGCCCTCCACTTCGGCAGTGCAAATGTAGCAAGGATGGCGGTTTTATCGAAACGAAAGACCGTATTTGAACGATAAAAACCTTAAAAACAATCGTATCACGGGCTTATTGCGTCTGAGCGGCATTTCAAAAGCAGGGCCTTTTTCATTTTGGGTGCCGAACTAGGCCAAAAGCGTGCCAACTTGACCAGTTAAGAAGAAAAAAAGCAGTTATGCCTTGTTTTTTCAAAACCCTTGCTACCTTTGTGTCCGGTTAGCAGAGATTTTTACACTTTCTCAAGTCCTTTTTTTAATCTCATTTTGAACATATTCCGCGTTCCTCGCTAGCCTTTTGCCATCATTGGCCCCAACCAATCAATCAACATTCACTTATCAGCGAACTCCCGTGGCAGAGCGCGGTGTGTAAAAACACCTCGAGTTGAACTTTTTTAAACATGACCGAAACAATTCCTTCCTGCACGCCCCGACTTCCCAACCCACGCCCTTTTACAGCCCTTTTTGTCCTCCTTTTTGCTGCCTTTGCAGCAACTGCTTTCAAGCCCTTCAACATTAGACCTACGCCCGTAGAAGCGGTGGAGGTTATGCAGTTTCGCCAAGATATCGTTGGGTATGCCCAGAATTTCTTGGGCCTCCGCTACCGCAGCGCAGGTCGCTCGCCCAAAACAGGCTTCGATTGCTCCGGATTTACCAATTATATTCTGGACGAATTTAGCGTTCAAGTGTCATCTTGTTCGGCTACCCAATCTCGTCAAGGCTTAAAAGTGTCGCTTAACGACGTATTGCCAGGCGATTTGGTGTTTTTTGGTGGCCGTGGCCGCATTCAGCACGTTGCCATGGTGGTTGAAAATACAGCCGACGGCATTTTTTGTGTACACAGTACTTGCACCCGCGGTATTGTTGTTGAAAATATTTCCACATCCAAATACTGGAAACCTAGAATCCTATTCGCGCGAGATGTGATTTCCGAAGAGGCGGGCTAAATGCCGCATTGAAGCAAAACGAAACCAGTTTGGAAAAAGGGTTGTGTTCGAAAGAGCACAACCCTTTGTGTTAGAACTTATTTGTGACCCAAAATAAGTTCTAAATACCTTATTCTGGAGAAAAACAAGCCTAAACTGCCTCATTTCTAAAAGCAAAATTATCTTTGCAGCCCTTTTTAGTTTACCTACTTATTACAGGCAAAAAAATTTTATGCATACCCTGATAGATACCCACGCCCACCTCTATTCTTCCAAATTCAACGACGACCGCGCCGCGATGATTCAACGCGCGCTGAAGGCAGGCGTCACTCGATTGTATTTGCCCAATATTGACCAAGGCTCTATTTCGGGCATGCTTCAATTAGAGTCCGAATTTCCCGAAAATTGCTTTGCGATGATGGGATTACACCCCTGCTCCGTTCAGCCCGATACCTATGAAGCAGAAATGGCCTTGATAGAAAAATGGCTGGGCGAACGCACTTGGGCAGGCGTAGGCGAAACTGGCATTGACCTTCATTGGGATAAAACGACGCTTGAGTTACAAAAAACAGCCTTCGCGCGTCAATGCGAATGGGCGAAAGACCTCCACATTCCCATTATTATTCACAGCCGTGTAGCCAATCAGGAAGCCATTGAGGTGGTGCGAGCAGCGCAAGATGGCCGACTGAGGGGTATTTTTCACTGCTTTTCAGGCACGGTAGAAGAAGCACGCACCATGATTGACTTGGGGTTTATGCTCGGAATTGGCGGTACGCTCACTTATCCAAAGTCGGATTTGCCGGAAATTCTCCGTCAAATTCCGCTGGAACACCTCGTACTCGAAACCGATGCCCCATACCTCCCACCCGTTCCCCATCGAGGCAAACGCAATGAAAGTGCCTTTATTCGACATACCGCCGAGGCCTTGTCGGAAGCTAAAGTACTGCCCTTGGCGGAGATTGCACGCGTGACTACGGCCAATGCGCTTCGGATGTTTGGGGAGGGTTGAGGGGGTTGAGATTGTTGAGGTTGTTGAGATTGTTGAGGTTGTTGAGGTTGTTGAGATTGTTGAGATTGTTGAGATTGTTGAGGGGGGCGGCACGGGGGGAGTGTTCAGAAAACTGTGTCAGCAAAGATTACTCGGACTTGGGGGAGTGTTCAGAAAACTGTGTCAGCAAAAGGTTACTCGGACTTGGAGATATGATTCACAAATCACTTTTTTTGCGTCATGAAAAAACCTAAGATTAAAAGTCCCTCCTATTTTACGGAAGTAATAAAGCGAGGCTACGCCCTCAGGTTCACCGCTACGCTCCGAATGACACGACACAACGCCTTAAACTAGTTTTTCAAAACAATGATAATGCATTTGTCTCGGGAACTTTTGGTTACGGAGGAAATCAAGTATGGTAGAATATTTTTTTTAAAAACCCAACACGTTTTGTTTGTTCTATCAAAATAATGTTTTAAATTTGTCGCCTGAAACGCCCCTTTTACGCACAAACATCTCATTTAAGCCCCATTCACCTATGAAATCAAATACACGTGAACCTCACTCAAGCCTCCGCCGCCCTCAAAAAATACTTCGGCTACGACCAGTTTCGACCGCTACAAGCCGATATTATCCAACGCGTTTATGACGGAAATGACACCCTAGTCCTCATGCCCACGGGCGGAGGTAAAAGCCTGTGTTTCCAAATTCCTGCCATCACCCAAGAAGGAGTGGCCGTAGTCATTTCGCCCCTCATCGCTTTGATGAAAGACCAAGTCGAGGCCCTGAGTGCCAACGGCATTCCGGCGGCATTTATCAACAGCAGCAACTCGCTCGCACAACAACAAAATGTCGAAACCGCCCTGCTCGCTGGCTACCTAAAATTGCTGTACGTAAGCCCAGAAAAACTGGTTTCACAAAGTTTTCAACCCTTACTTAAACGGTTGAATATCAGTCTTTTTGCCATTGACGAGGCCCACTGTATTTCCTCCTGGGGGCATGATTTTAGGCCCGAATACACACAATTAAAATTCCTTAAAAAACAGTTTCCCAAAGTCCCCATTATCGCCCTCACCGCAACGGCGGATAAACTGACCCGAAAAGACATTTTATCGCAATTGGGCCTGCAAAATCCCGCTACTTTCATTGCTTCTTTTGATCGGCCTAATATCTCCCTTTCCGTCCGGTCGGGCTTGCGCAAGCTGGAGCAAATCGTGGCTTTTCTCCAAGAACACCCGAATCAATCCGGTATTATCTATTGCCTCTCCCGAAAAGGTTGTGAGGGCTTAGCCGAAAAACTCAATGCGAAAGGCTTTAAGGCCGCTTTTTACCACGCTGAAGTGCCCAATGCGCAGCGAAATAAGGTGCAAGACGATTTTATCAACGACCGCACCCCGATTATTTGTGCAACGCTGGCATTCGGCATGGGCATTGATAAAAGCAATGTCAGGTTTGTGGTGCACTACAACCTTCCCCGTAATTTAGAGGGCTATTATCAAGAAATTGGACGCGCCGGACGAGATGGCCTCCCGGCCGATGCCTTGCTTTTTTTTAGTTACGCCGACTTGCTTTCTTATCGGGAAATGTTTGAACAAGGCGACGCAAGCGCGGAGCAAAAAGACCTGAAATTAGCCAAATTGGAGCGTATGTACCAGTTTGCCGAGGCCCCAACTTGCCGACGAAAAACGGTCCTGAACTACTTCGGCGAGCCGTTCCAACAAAACTGTGGCAATTGTGATGTCTGCAAAAATCCACCTAGGCATTTTGACGGCTCTGTTCCCGCTCAAAAAGCCCTTTCTGCCATCCTGCGTACCGAACAGCAGGTCGGCATGAGTATGCTAATTGACATCCTACGCGGCAGTCAACGCCGAGAAATCATTGCGCATAACTATCACAAAATCAAGACTTTCGGAGCAGGAAAAGAATTTGGATACGACGATTGGCTCTATTTTTTGTCGCAAATGCTGCACATCGGATTGGTTGAAATTGCGTACGACGACCACAATTGTTTGCGCGTAACCGAACAGGGGAAAAAAGTGCTGTTTGAGGCCCAAAAAGTCCCGCTGGCGATGCCCATAGAAAAACCAAAATCAAAGGATAAATCAGCCCTGCCACGTGTGACCGAAAAAAGTAAACCACAGATGCACCGCGAGGAACTGTTGGCCCTAGTCCACACGCTTCGCCGCGAATTGGCCATCCAACAGGGCATTCCACCTTATACCTTGTTCAGCGACCTTACGCTGCAACAAATGGCTGACCGACGCCCGCTCTCCGACGCAGAAATGCTTGATATTGAAGGTGTTAGCGAACGGAAACTACAATTGTACGGAGATGCCTTTTTGAGCATAATTCGGCGTTTTGTGCTGGAAAAAACAGCCGATGGAGAGAAAATACAAGGCGCTTCCCCGTTTATCAGTTTTGATTTTTTCAAAAATGGACTCAGCGTTGCAGATATTGCTGAAAAACGAGGTTTCAGCCCGCTTACCATATTAGGACATTTAGCCACTATGTATGAACGTGGCGAGTTGATAGACATTCAACAATGGGTGAGCCCGGAAGAATGTGATATTATTCAGGGTGCGTTGCCGCTTTTTGAGCCCCTAAACCAATCAAAGGCTGTTTTTGATCATTTTGAAGGTCGGTTTGATCATGAAAAAATTCGGTTTGCCTTGGCGGACTATGCTCGGAAAGCGTAGGATGGTGGGATGGGATGGTGGGATGGTGGGGTGGTGGGCGGGCCCTAGGCCTTTGGCCTAGGCTGATGATGGGGCGGGCCGTTGGCCC
>Ga0105045_10006457_pt1 | contig 10379 bp, 6 predicted proteins | sample MAT02_FD_78089 | JGI IMG/M metagenome (GOLD analysis project Ga0105045, IMG submission 78089) | Freshwater microbial communities from Lake Fryxell liftoff mats and glacier meltwater in Antarctica - MAT-02 (megahit assembly) | ecosystem: Environmental > Aquatic > Freshwater > Ice > Liftoff... | reverse complement strand
GGCCTTGAGACGCGCACCTGTGACGCGCGCGCTGCGCTGCGTTCGCTCGACGAGCGTGGCGTAGGCGCGAAAGAGATTCTCCGACTCGGGCATCATCGATGCCTCGGCGAAGGTCGTCAGATCGTGCTCGGCGTGCAGGTGCGTGACGACGGCGATGAAGACATCGGAGAGCTCAGCGACGTCATCCCGCAAGAGCGCCTCACAAGCGCGCGCCGCAGCTGCGTGAACGATTCGGCGAAGCGGGGAGGGCACGTCATCGCGCGCACGCGTCAGCAGCAACCGAACGCATCGCAGCTTGCGGTCACGTCCCTCGCTCGTGCGCTCCTCTAACGCCGTGGTGTCCGCATCGACGAGGTGAAGCAGCACGCGGAGGCGCCAGATCCGCAGCGTGCGATGCGGAACGTTGGCCCGGGTTACGCGCTCTTGCTCACGCGCAAGCAAGACATCGTGAAGCCGCGTGACGAGCGCGGAGAGCGTGCCCGCCATACGCGAGCGACTCTTGGAAGCGTCATCCTTGGCGTTCTCTCGAACGCCCAACGTGAAGAGATCGATCAGCGTCGAGGTCTCGAAGAGAACGGCATCAAGCTCACGCAGGGCATCGAATGCCTCGCGCCGCGATGCAGGCGTGAGCTCCCGTGAATTCTCCAAGCGCTGAAGCGCGACATCAGCCGCAGCAACAATCTCAATCGAGCGTCCGTGCGCCGTGCGCGCGTCTTGATCGAGGAAGGACGCACGCGCGTCGGCCAGCAGATCAAGGAGGCTAATCTCTCCACTCGCCGTGCTCTGCACACGCTTGAGCGAGCGCTCCAGCGAGATGCGAAGTGCATCGTGTCCATCATCGACACCAGGCATCCCAACGATGTCGGGCTCATCCAAGCGCGCGAGGGCGAGCTCCGCCGTCCAGGCCGCCATCTCATCGCCAATGCGCTCATCGCGGATCGAGATCAGCGACTCCACCGCGTCGATGTTGCCCGCCTGCACGAGCTTCTCAAGGAGGCGCTCGGCCATCTGCGGCTCGGACTCCATCGGCCTCGCAAGGCCAAAGATCATAGACGCCGCGATGCCGCGATCCTTGTCGAAGATCGGGCTCGCAATGAACTCCTCGCAGCGTCGTGCGCCACGCTCAGGCTCAACAGAGATGCTGGCCGCCAAAGAGGTCGCTGCGCGACGCCACTCGGTCGGTGTTTGCGTCACCGTAAGCCCCGCTTCGATCTCGTGATCGAAGTGCGGAATGATGCCCGAGAGCAGCCCGCGTGCAGAGGCCACGTGACGCCAAACCAGCGGCTCACGATCACGCAAAAGGCGCGTCCAAGCCGCGCTTACCGAGGCGCGCTCGAAGACCTGTAGCGGGCTCTCATCCCCAAGCGCGACCCGCCGAACCACCTCACGTGCAGCACGCTCTAGCAAGCGCGCAGCCAGCCTGCGTGAGGGCAACGAGCCCTGCGATGGGTTGGACAGCCACTCGCCCTCCAGATCCTTCCGCGAGATGAGCGCGAGCGCGAGCGCATCGACACCCACGCCACTTCCAATCGGAAGGTCGAGCGCAAGCGCAACACGCGCGCGAACACCCGCACCGGAGAGGCCGCGCTTCGAGGTCAGCGCCAGCTGCGTTGCAAGCAGCACGAAGGTATGCGCGTCACCTTCGTTGAGGCCGACGAGCACAAGCCGACCGAGCTCGCGCTTCTCGTCACAGGAGGGCAGCGCGTTGGCGAGCTCGTACATCGCCGCCGTCGCATGCGCAGCGGAGAGCCAAGTCATATCCTCAAGGAGCCGCGAGGAGAATGCCACCCGCACGGAGTCGCGCAGGGCCGCTGGCTCAATTCCTTCCAGCGGCGCCGGGCGAAGCTCCGAGGCGTGCGTGGCCAGCGTCGCAAAACCTTGTCGAAAGAGCGCCCGACGTTCTTCAAGGTCCTCCACCTTGTGAAGCCTCGCAAGGGCACCCAATCGTTCTCCTGTCGCACTCATGAAGGGTCGCTAGCCTACCAAGAACAGCGCGACTTCGTTGGGCGAAATGTTCGCTGGTTTCCCTCGCGGTAGGACCTACGTCAGTGAGGTATCGTCATCCACTTCGATGCCGGCCATGCGCAGGAGCCGAAGCGCGTTAGAAGTCCGCACCACGCCATCGCGGAGGATGTAGTCAAACTTCATCTCGCCGTCTTCGAAGACATCGGTGAAGTGCACGTTCTTCACACGCATTCCAGTAGCGTCGTTCTCCAGCTCTTCTTCAAGCCCGGAGAGGGCGATGTCATGGGTCGCGACCAGGCCCATTGCATGACGCGCGAGCAGGTGAAGCAGCACCGCACGCGCGCCCACATGACGCGCCTTGGCGTTCGTTCCGCGCAGCAATTCGTCGAGCAAGACCAGCAAGGGCGGCTCGGCCTCGGCGTCGGTCACGACGATGCGCAGGCGCGCGAGCTCTGCTTGGAAATAGCTCGCACCACGCTGGAGCGAATCGGCCACGCGCATGCTCGCGCGAAGGCGCACGCGCGGCACCGAGAACGAACGCGCAGTCACCTGCCCACCCGCGAGCGCGAGCACGGTGTTGAGCCCGACAGCACGCAAGAGGGTGCTCTTGCCAGCCATATTCGAGCCGGTGATCAGCAGCGCATTGGAAGGCCCGTCGATGCGCAGGTCATTCGGAATGCGAGCATCGGAGGCGATCAACGGATGAAGCAGACCTTCGGCCACAAACGCGCTGCCGGGTGCAGCAATGGTCGGCGTGGTCGCGTCGGGATCTTGATGGGCGAGCGTGGCGAGCGAGGAGAGCGCCTCGATCTCTCCGACGGCGTCGAACCAACTCTCGCAGTGTGTGCCCGCGCGCTGTGCCCAGCGCTCCACGTTGCGAAGGACGTTGAGATCCCAGAGCAAGAGCGGGTTGATTACGAAGTGCGCGATCCCCTGAGAGCGCAGCTCAAAGAAGCCAGCCCACATCTCAAGGCTGCGTAGCTCCTTGGTGGCCGTGCTTCCATTGGAGATGAGCTTGCCCTTGAGCAGGACGAGTCGCGGGCTGGTGGGTGTCGACTTCTCCACCGTCTCAAAGAGCGCGCGGTAGGACTCGACAAAGCGCAGGCGCGAGACGACGAGCGAGTGCGCACGACGCACAAACACCTCTGCGCGCGTCGAGATGAACGCTTGAAGCAGAAACGTCGGAACCCAGGCGTAGCTCGGCAGAATCGAACCCGAGAGGGCGACCAACGCCAGCGTGATGAGCGGCAGGCCGATCGTGGCGACGTTCATCCAGGGCGTGCGCAAGACCACGGGCTCGCTGCGAATGAACTCAAGGAATCGCGCACCATCGAGTCGCTCTTCGCCCGTGTCGAAGACCGCACCTTCCAGATCCGCACGGTAGGCGACCATCGGCGCGAGCTCCTTCACCGCCTCGGCGCGCGCATCGATCTCCGCTTCCGTTGCGGGCGCGAGCAGCCAGCTTGCCAGGATGCGTCGCCCCGCCTCGGTGTGCGCGACGGAAAGTCGGGCGAAGAGGGAGCCCGGGCCGACCACATCGAGATCGCCTGCGTAGGGATGATCGATAGGAGCGAGTCCATCGCCGCCATCGAGTCCTTCGAGCGTGCCCTCGATCCGCTGCAGGTGAAGCTCATGAATCTTCGCTCGCATGATCGCCGAGTCGCGTCCGCGGAGGATGCGACCGTGCTGAAGGTAGGAAGCGATCAGCACCAGGAAGCAGAGCGCGCCTGCGCCCGCGACCCAGTACTGATGGTTCCACATCCCTGAGCCTGCGAGCACCACGAAGGCGCCGAAGAGCAGGAGGTTCGCCAACGAGAAGCGTCCGGCGATGGCCTCCTGCTGATCGGCGATGGCGCGATGACGCGCGCGGTGTTGCTCGTGATCCTCGCGCGGCGTCATCGCTTGTTCAGCTCTTTGTGGGAGGGACGTAGCCCTCGGGCTGCGCGCCGCCGTCTCCGAAGAGATAGGCATCGCACTGCTTGAGCAAGAACTCCGTGCCGGACTTCGAGGAGACGTCCACACGGTACTCGTTCACGAGCATGGTTGAGTGTCCGACCCAGGCTTTCCACGCCTCCTTCGAGATATTCTCGAAGACGCGTTTACCGAGGTCATTGGGGTAGGGCTGACGGTCGAGACCTTCAGCTTCTTTGTTGAGTTTCAGGCACTGAACCATTCGCGGCATGGTGTTCTCCAGGCTGGGCTTCTACCGCCTTTTTGCCTCCCGCGTGATCTCGGAAGCGTGCGCGCTCAATCTTCTTCAGCGAGGGCGAGCACCCGCCTCCGTGAGCGCCCATCGGGAATGTCGTCGCTGCGCTTGAGTCGGTCGCGCAACGTGGTGCGTGCCACGCCCAATGCTCGCGCAGCCGCAGCCACCGAGCCGTGGCGTTCCACCAACGCGCTCGCACCGTGAAACGAGATGTCCGTGATCGCATCGGTGCCCGCGATGCTTTCCAATGCGCGCACCACATCGGCGCGCTGAATCACGCCCGCGCTCTCCGAAGAGGCCGAGACCAGCACGTTGCGAAGCTCGCGCGCGTTGCCTGGCCAACGATAGGCCAGAAGCGTCTCCAGGGCCTCGCTGGAGAGCGAGCGCTGACCCCCCTCGCGTCCATCCAGTTGAAGAAAGTGAAGCGCCAGCGCGCGCACATCCTCGGGGCGATCGCCAAGCGGCGGCACCTCCACCTTGAGCTGCACCAGGCGGTAGTAGAGGTCCGCACGAAACTGCCCTTTGGCGACGAGCGCGCGAAGGTCGCGATGCGTCGCGCAGACCAGGCGCACATCCAAGCGCACGACGGACTCACTGCCAATACGACGGACCTCCCAGCTCTCCAGCACCCGCAAAAGGCGCGCTTGAACACTCAGCGCCAGCTCGCCTATCTCATCGAGGAAGAGCGTCCCGCCCTGAGCCTGCTCGAAGACGCCGCGTCGTGGCTGCGAGGCGCCGGTGAATGCGCCTTTGTCGTATCCAAAGAGCTCGCTCTCCACGAGGTCACGTGGAATCGCCGCCGCGTTGATCGCCACGAAAGGCCCAGTGGCGCGGCCACTTCGCGTATGCAGCGCCTGCGCAAGACCTTCCTTACCTGCGCCGCTCGGACCGGTGACAAGGACAGGCGCAGTGAGCTTCGCGAAGCGCTCGATCTGCCCCAGAATCTCGATCATCTGGGGCGACGCCGCGACGATGCCCTGGCTCCGCACATCCCCCTTGCGACCCTGGTCCACGATGATCATCTCGGTGCGGCCGATGCGAATGCGCGAGCCCGGTCCAACACGACCGAGGCCCATCCGTACGCCGTCCACGAAGGTGCCGTTACGACTCCCAAGGTCACGCAGCCACGTGCCTGTGGAGGTCGTCTCAAAGCGGCAGTGTGCTTGGCTCACCGTGCGATCGAAGACGACGAGATCGGCGGTCGGTGCGCAGCCGACGGTGATGGGCCGGGCACGCAGCCGCATGCGTCTCGCCTCGGATGCGCGACCAATCACGACCTCCAGATCGCCCTCGTCGGACTCAATCGAGATGGGCTCCGTCCCCTTCGCTCCGGGCATGTCCAGGCGCTCCAACTCGGGTGCGCGGACGATGCTGTAGCGTTCTCCGATCTTGATTTCCGTGTCCCCCGCGAGGCGAAGCGGCGGAGCGCTTGAGCCGAGGAAGACGACCTCAATCAGACCGTCTTCATCGCGCCGGAGAAGGCAGTGCCTTTCGGCGATCGAGGCGTCGTGCACGACGATGTCACATTGCGCACCGCTGCCCACTTCAAGGCTTCGGTCGCGAACCGGGAAGAGGCGCAGAGGCTCGCCTCGATACGAGAGAAGGATGGCTTCCATGCCGCGCTTATCGCGGCGTCAGCCTCCGTGTTTCGTCGAAAATACAGATTCGTGCAGATTCATCAATTCACCGCGCCAACGAACTCCCGCGAGGTGAACCAGCACACAATTCGCGAGCGCCGTCAGGTCGCATCGGGGTCGACACCATCCGCCTGCATCGAGGCCGCGCTCGCCAGACTGGCGATGGTGCCTTCCGGATGCGCATACCAATCTCCAGCGTTCGGGGCGTCAGGCTCATCACGCACCTTCACCACCGTGAACATGCCGCCCATCTCGATCGTGCCGAAAGGCCCTGGTCCCCCGCGCATGGGCAGGCTGTTGGGTGGGATGCGCATGCGCATATCGGCCATGCCGCCCATGCCCGCTGTGCCCATCGTCATATAGCCGGGCACGAGGCTCCTCATGCGCCTGTCCACCTGGGCCATGTTGGCGCCGATGAGCAGTGGGAGGCCGTGTCCCATCTGCGACATTCCGTGATGGGTCATATGACAATGCATCGCCCAATCGCCTGGCTCGGTCGCGACAAACTCGATCGTTCGCGTCGCACCTACGGGCACAAGACAGGTCGTCTCGGGGCGCCGCGCAGAGATCGGTATCTCGCCCCCGTCGGTCGCGACCTCCTCGAAGTACAGGCCGTGGATGTGGATCGGGTGGTGACTCATCGGCCCGAGGTTGCCGAGTCGAATGCGGACGCGCTCGCCCGTACCGACGATGAGCGGCTCGGTCGCGGGGAAAATCTTTCCGTTGAAGGTGAGCACGTTGAAGTCAGTCATCTCGTTCGCGTCAGGCCGACTCGTGCCCACATCGACCTTCCACTCATGCGACATCAGCACGAAATCGCGGTCCACCTGGGGCCCCTGCGGGCGGCGCGGATGCACCACGATCATGCCCACACAGCCGAGCGCGATCTGCGTCATCTCGTCGTAGTGCGAGTGGTACATGAACGTGCCCGACTGCCGCAGGTCGAACTCGTAGACCCACGTTTCACCAGGAGGAATTGCCCTCTGCGTGAGCGCAGAAACACCGTCCATACCGTTCGGCAGAATGATTCCATGCCAGTGCACGGTGGTGGGCTCGGGCAGTCGATTCGTCACGTAGAGGCGAAGTCGCTCGCCCTCCACGGCCTCAATCGTCGGCCCTGGTGTCGAGCCGTTGTAGCCCCACGCACGCACGCGCAAGCCGGGTGCAAATTCGTGCTCGAACTCGGAGACGACGAGATGCCCAACCTTCACGCCGTTGACCTCGCGCAACGGAAGTGAGCCACCGTTCGGTGTGGTGACACCAAGCTGACCACCACGACTCACACCCGGTCTCGCGCGCGGTGTTGGAGTCGCCGGTGTCGTGCCTTGCGCCTCCGCGATTGCGCGTTCGGTGTTGGCCAGGAGCGCCACGGTCGCGACCGAGCTTGAGCGCATGAATGATCGACGGTCCATCAGTGTCCTCCTTCGCTACCAGTGCTTGCTGCGCTGCGCGTGGTGCCAGTTGCGCTCACGTGATGACCGGCGAGCAACGCTTCCATCCCCGCCAAGGCGCATGCGTACTCACGGCGCGTGCGGATGGCATCGACCTCGCGCATCTGCCTCTCACGCAGCGCGCTGAGCAGGCTGAAGATCGACATCTGCATCGCGTTGTATTGGAGCAACGTCTCATCGAGAACGCGTCTTCGCGCGGGCAAGATCACGTTCTCATATTGGCGTGCGCGTGAACCCGACGAGAGGACGCGCGCCCGCGATTCACGCGCCTGCGAGCGCACATCGATCGCCATCCCGACATAGCGCTCGAAGGTCGCATCAAGCGTGTGTTCAAACGCTGCGACCTCCGCATCGCCACGATCAAAGATAGGCAAGCGCACCGCCAACCCGCCGCCCACGAGCGTCTCCGCGGTGCTGTCCCCCACGAGCACATGCACATCCACAAGCACTTCGGGGAGCATCCCTTCTACACGCGCGAGGCCGGCGCGTCGCGCTGCGCCGACCATCCGCGCACGCAGCGCACGCAGCTCAAGGCTGGCTTCGATGGCGCGACGCTCAAGTCCCTCCACGTCAGCGTCTTCTGCGGGGGCATGCGGCAGCGCGCCGGACACTGTCCACTCCGTCTCATCGCCGTGCAGACCTAGCAGCCGCTGTAGATGTTCACGCGCGACCAGCGCTTCGAGCTCCGCCTCGGCAACGCGCACACGCTCGTCTTCGACGGCGGCGTCACGCGCGGCCACATCGAGCTCGCGCATATTGCCTGCCTCACGCAGTGCATGCGCCGCCTCTTGGGCCGCACCCAGCGCCTCAAGCGCGTGCTGAGTGATGCTCAAGATTTCTTCTGCGGCCTGAAGCTCGTAGAACGCGACGCGGACGCGATAGCCCAGGTCGATCACCGCACCGGCCACTTCCAGGCGAGCTCGATCGAGGTCTGCGCTGGCCGCCTCGGATCGCAGGGGCGCGAGCAAGAGCCCGGCGATGTTCCACTCTAGCCGCAGCTCCACGCCGGTTTGTCGCTCTGGCTGGAGCTCGGCTTCGAACATGGGGTTGGGCAGCATATTTGCGCCAAGCAGACGTGCGCGCGCGATGCCGAGTTCACGCAGCTGTGCCCGCAGCTCTCGGTTGTTGAGCAGCGCGATGCGAACGGCGGTGTTGTCGTCCACCGGCTGCGCAACGAGCGCGAGCACATCTTCGCCTGTCGTGTCGACGACCGGACGATCGACCGGGGCGAGCTCGGAGGTGACGGCGGCCAGCTCGCGGACGAGGGTCCGATCCTCACGGACGCTTGTGGAGACGCAGCCTGTCAGCGCGGCAGCGAGGAGAATCGCCCAGGCTTTAGTGCGCATGAGGAGCCGCCTCGCTCTCAGCGGGTGCCGCAGGACGGGACGTCGCCGCGGGGGTCTCAGCGGAGGGGCTTCGGTCGAGCTCTCCTTCAGGGCCGCGCGCCGCTTCGCGTGCCTCCGGAGAAGCCGCAGAGCGAGCAGAGAAAGTCGCCGGGGCCGAGACGCAGCCAGAGAGCGAGGAGATCCATACCGAGAACAGGAAGACGCGCATCATGGGAGCATGGGCTGTTCAGGCGCTTCTGTGACCAGTTCGATTCCAGGCGACGATTCCCCATGCAGACGATTCCCCATGCAGACGATGCGAAAAAGCCGACCAGATTTTCATCCAATCGGCTTCTTCTTGAGAGCGGGACAAGAGATTCGAACTCTCGACTTCAACCTTGGCAAGGTTGCACTCTACCGCTGAGTTAGTCCCGCGAAGAGGCGCCACTTATGAACTTCCTTTCAAAAAGTGTCAAGCACGGCCCACAGAAAGTTGAGGTCCCGCGCAGAAGTCTTCGCGAGGGCGCTACGCTACCCCACCATGTCGACGGAATCGCTCTCTGGCTCCCCTCTCGGTCACACTGCTGGCTCCCCTATCGGTGATTCCATTGCTGGTTCACCTCTCCGTGAAAATGTCCTCGTTGCTGCGAGTCGAAACACGTTCGCGCTCCCTTTCGATCGAGTTGAAGCCGATCATGTGGAGCCCGCGATAAGGCAGCTCCTTGAGGAGGGGAGGCGAGAGGTTGACCGCATCGCTGTGGAGTCGACCCCTCCGACCTACGCATCCCTTCTCGGGGCGCTGGAAGACGCGCTTGAGCCGCTCTCACGCGCGTTCGGAATGGTCGGCCATATGGAGAGCGTCGCGACGACGCCCGCGCTGCGTGAGGTCTATTCGCGGCTGAAGCCGGAGGTGAGCGCCTTCTTCGCTTCCATCCCGCTTCACGCAGGCCTGTGGAGCCGACTTCTGGCGTTCTCGACCACGAGCGAAGCGCTCGCGCTGGAGCCCGTGCGCAAGCGTCATCTCGACAAGACTGTCGATGATTTTCGCAGGCATGGCGCTGAGCTCGACGCGGCCGGAAAGACGCGCCTGGAGGAGATTGACCGCGCGCTCTCCGAGGTGACGACGCGCTTCTCACAGAACGTCCTCGACGCGACGAATGCCTTCTCGCTTCTGGTCACGGATGAATCGCAGCTCGCGGGCCTTCCTCCATCGGCCCTCGCGCAGGCGAAGCAATCGGCGGAGCAGAAGGGCCAGGCGGGATATCGCTTCACGCTGCAGGGCCCGAGCTTGATGGCGGTGCTCACCTACCTCGAGGATGCATCGATCCGCGAGCGCGTCTGGCGTGCGTACAACACGCGTGCTGCGGAGGCGAATGGCGCGCTCATTGTTCAGATTCTGGCATTGCGTCAGGAGAAGGCGCGCCTTCTCGGACAAGCCGATTTCTCGGATCTGGTGCTCGTCGATCGCATGGCCAAGACGGGCGAAGCCGCGCTCCACTTCGTGCGTGATCTGTCGTCGCGCACGCGGGCTGCGTTCGAGCATGAGACGGCCGAGTTGAGCGCGTACAAGAAGAGCAAGACGGGCGATGGAACGCTTGCGCCATGGGATGTTGGGCTCTGGTCGGAGAAGCTTCGTCAGGAGCGTTTTGACTTCGATGATGAGGCGCTGCGTCCCTACTTCGCCGCGGATCGCGTGCTGGGCGGACTCTTCACGATCGCCGAGAAGCTCTACGGTCTACGCATCACCGAGGCCACGCTCCCGACGTGGGATGCAGCCGTGCGCACCTTCGCCGCG
>Ga0105045_10006456_pt1 | contig 10381 bp, 9 predicted proteins | sample MAT02_FD_78089 | JGI IMG/M metagenome (GOLD analysis project Ga0105045, IMG submission 78089) | Freshwater microbial communities from Lake Fryxell liftoff mats and glacier meltwater in Antarctica - MAT-02 (megahit assembly) | ecosystem: Environmental > Aquatic > Freshwater > Ice > Liftoff... | reverse complement strand
GAGATTGATTCTCGTTGGAACTTGACTGCAAGCTTTTTTGAATATTCGTCCGTACTTAATAGCCCCTTCAGCTCGACAGTCTACGACGAGTTGGCTTCGGGTGCTTGGATTCTGCATTTCACTGGAAAGCTAAAGCCATGGCACGATAATTTCGCGTTGCCGATCGGATTGGACTATTTCAGTTCTCTCGATTCAACCGCGTGGCGAGGGCTTCGGCCTGCTTGGACTAATTCAAATAAACCAACACGGCCTGAACGAAGCAACTCGACCTCCGATGCCACGTTTAGCATTCTGTCGATACCCCAAAAAACGAAACGCACTTGGGGTGCCTGGTGGGTAAAGCGAAAGTTTAAATTTCGTTCTCGCTTTGCCAAGTCCTCCCCAGCAGTAAGTAGCAGCAAAGAAACATATTTAAAAGCCAGCTAAGTGGCAGGCGTCGGCGTCACGATTACAGTCTTTTCATTTCACAAAATTTCCTTCAACCAAAAATTTGGAGTCAAGAAGACATGACCAACCTGATCGCATCCGCAAAGAAGCGTATTCAACGTGTAAGACAATCTTTAGGGCTATCTCGCACTACGAAAACCTCAGCATATTCGACTCAGGACTCGATTGCCTGCTTAGATCAATCATCAGCGGAATTGACGATGCTCTTTCCAGCCGAGTCCAGCTACTTGCGGAACTTCGCCATGGCTCGGTATCGAGGTCTTGGTGAGTTGGTCGATCTGGGCGCTTGGGCGGGAAGTTCAACATTGGCCCTGGGACAAGGCTTGGCTATGAACGACCGAGTGGATTGCTCGCGGAAGCGAATCCATGCCTATGATATCTTTATCTGGGAACAATGGATGTCGGACATCCCGTGGAGTTCGTCTTTGGTTAAGGGCTACCAAAATGGAGATAGCTTTCTGCCTCTCTATGAGAAACAGATCGCAGCATACGAACATCTGATTGCGACTTATCCTGGCGATTTGAATGCAATGGCCGAGTTCCCAAGGGATATCGAGTATCTCTTCGTCGACGTGATGAAGTCTTGGCAGCTAGCGAACACGACGATTCAAAAGTACTTCACTAAGCTTATCCCGGGCATATCGATTGTTCATCATCAAGATTATAACCATTACTTCACTCCCTGGATTCATCTGCTGATGTACCGGTTGCGCGACCACTTTGTGTTTAACCAATATGTGGAAGGAACGCCTTCGACTGTCTTTGCGTATACCGATGAGATACCCGCCGAAAAGCTCCAGCAGGATTATTCTTTTGATTCGTTCAGCGCGGACGAGTTCGAGGCTGCTTTCGAGTACTCGATTCGCAACACGGGGAAGTCTGCTTGGCCCTCGATCGCATCTAGCCGCGTGATGGCTTACATTCATCAGGGAAAGTGGGACATCGCTGAGAAGGAGTACCTACCTTTAAAGTCTCGATACGGGACTGAGAACTACGATGTGGCACAGATCGAAAAAATTCTTCGTGAGCGATCTTTCAGATAGCGCGATGAAATGAAGCATTCGGAGATAGTGGTATTGTTTCTGCCGAATCATTCAAGGTATAAGTCACAAGGTATGGCCGTTGAGTGCGGTCCACCGAATCCAATAAATGTTTCTAAAGTTTCGCCGAAAAGGAGTATTAGCGAATGAGTATTGCATCGAATCCCAATGGTCCAACGTTCTGTTTTGATGAACTTCCATTGCATTGGCAGATGACACGCTGCGAGAAGTACGCGTTTAGTCGTTTGTTGGAGATTGCTAAGCCTGAGGTCGCGATTGAGATTGGGACCTATAAGGGTGGCAGTTTGCAGCTCGTTTCGAAAAACGCCAATCACGTCTATTCGCTTGATATCAGTCCGACCTGCAAGGAAGAACTATCACAGCATTTTTCGAACGTCGAGTTTCTGACTGGAGATTCGAAGACATTAGTCGACGGCGTTTTGACAGAAATCAAGTCTAGAGGATCCGAGCTAGGATTCGTTTTAATTGATGGCGATCATTCGTCTGAAGGTGTGCGAGGCGATATTAACGCGGTATTGAAGCATGTACCAACACGTGATGTTTACATCGTCTTTCATGATAGTTTCAACCCTGAGGCGCGGCGTGGGATCCTCGGCGCTGCGTGGGAGGCTTGCCCTTATGTTCACTATGTTGAGATTGATTATATCCCCGGCGTGTTTCATGCCGAAGCTTTCGATACGGCCCATGCTGGATCGATGTTCGGGGGATTGGCCGTGGCAGTCATGAAGCCAGAGCGTCGTGTCGGTTCTCTCAAGATCCATCAGTCGCAGAAGGGGCTATACGAAGCAGTCTACAAGTCTTCTTGCTACGTCGACGAAGAGCCAACTTTTTATAATCGCTTCCGTCGAGTGCTCGGAAGCAAAGCCGCCTAACCCAACGGAGGCGGCGCGATGGCGTCCCGAGTCCTTCATGTCGCAACGGCAGGCGATGATCCCTATTCGATGCCGATAGCAGTTGCTGTTCGATCGCTTTTAGAGAATCTCGATGCCCAATACCGCGTCGAGCTATCGGTTCTGAGCGATCGAATCAGCCCGTCCAGCCAACGCCGTTGCGAATTATCCTGGCGCGGATTTCCCGTATCGGTTCGATGGATCGAACCCAATCGCGAGGATCTTTCTGGTGTTCCAGTCGAATCGCTCTTACCAGTATCCAGCTACTTTCGGCTGCTAATACCGCGTTTAGTTCCCGATGCAGAACGCATTCTTTACTTGGATCCCGATACTCTCGTACGCAGGAGCGTTCATCCGCTCTACGAAGTCGAAATGGGGACCTCCGTCATCGCCGCTGCGCAGGATACGTCCTGTCCTCGGATACATTTTCGATCTTCTTTGCCCCATTACAAAATCGCTAGCCGATACCTACTAAATCAAGATCCGGTTCCAAACTACCAACAGTTGCAAATTCCAGCCGACGCCCCCTACTTCAATGCCGGGGTCTTAGTGATGGATTTGGAAAAATGGCGGAATGAATCGCTTTCCGAACATCTGATCAATTTCACGCGTGCGAATTTCGAATTTAATGTATCTGCGGATCAGTATTCATTGAATGCCTTTCTGTGGAATCGCTGGTGTCACGTCGACGCGCGGTGGAATCAATTGCAATCGATTTTCGGATTCCCAAGCTGGGAGGAGAGTATCTTTGACCAGGCCAGCTACATAAATCTCATTGAGGATCCCTGGATTATGCATTTTGCGGGGCGAGGTAAGCCGTGGCTTCCCAACTGTCAGCATCCGTTTGTCGACGAATTTTTGTCAGTTCTGGATCGAACCGATTGGGCTGGATATCGGCCCGTCGATACGACGATCACATCGAGTCGCCGCATTCGCAATTCCTGGCGATGGTTACGTGATTCCATTCGCGTTCGAGTTCGGCGTTGGACCTATCGATTAAGCGAAACACAGCCGCGCTCGAATTCATGGCGAGCCCAACTCCATGCCTAATGATGCTCCACTCTCGAAACCGCCGCTCTCGAAATCTCCACTTGTCAAATCTTCAGTGACCAGTCGTGCTTATTTAACCGTGGTTACACGGAGTCATCTCAACTTCGCGATCGCTCTTGCGGAAAGCCTATACACTGCAGAACCGGAGGTGCCATTCTATATCTTGGTGGCCGATCGACAGCGAAAAGATGCGGGAGCGGATCCTGGCTTAGCTCGCCTCTCACACGAACAATTGTTGTTCATCAATGATTTAGATATTCTAAACTTGCAACGATTCGCTTTTCAGTACACGGCATTCGAGTTGGTTTGTGCTTGCAAGGCCTTCGGGATCAGCGAACTGTTACGGCGAGGGTTCGATGCGGTGGTCTACTTGGATGCTGATATATGGGTCTACCGATCGCTCGAAACCATTTGGCAACTGCTTGAAGAGTATTCAATTATCCTCACGCCACACGTGATTCATCCGCACCCGTTGGATGGCAAGCGTCCGACCGACGCTGAGTACTTGAAAGTCGGAGTCTTCAACGCCGGGTTCATCGCGATCCGAGGAGACGACACGGGTAAGGCAATGCTGGATTGGTGGCGATCACAAATGCAGACCGAATGCTACGTCGATATCTTGAACCATCACTTCGTTGATCAAAAGTGGTTGGATTTGGTTCCTGGATTGTTTGATTCGGTACATGTTCTGCGACAGCCCGGTTTCAATGCGGGCCATTGGAGTCTCTCGCAGCATCCAATAAGTGAGGGCGGGGATGGGAGCTTCCGGATTGGACATCAGCCGCTGGTATTCTTTCACTTCAGTAAGTTCCTTCCTGATGCACCGTTTGCCTTTGAAAAACAACAAACTCGCCTTCGCTGGGAAGATTCTCCAACTCTCAAGCGACTCGTTGTCGAGTATCATGCGCATTTACAGGTCGCTGGTAATGACGACCGACACAATGCGAAACAAACCAAATACGGCTTTGCCACGATGAACTGTGGAACACTGATTCAGATTCATTGGAGGGAAGCGATCCGACGCGGACATCCATACCTGAAAACAATTGAGGATCCGTTCGACAGTCGGACAAATCCAAGTCTCATTAGACATTTCACGAGTATCGAATCGGAAGCGACTAGTTGGCGAGCCGACTGGCGCTACGGCATACCCAAAAAGTCATGGCTTTCGAGAACTTGGAAAAAACTCAGGAACGACATCGTCAGTCGATGGCGAAAGTAACCTTCTGACTCGTCTGTCTAGTTAAAGTCAATCAAATCGTCCGCATCGAGCGAGATCCATAGGTGCTGCAAGTGAACATCAGCTTCCATCGGTCATCGGGAGACATGGACAATGTGTCGGGGAAAGATTTGTTTTGTCCGAGAATAGCAGGAGGAGCTAGATGAAGATTGATAAACTCTTGCTGCTGTTCGATGAACCCCAGTTTTTCCAATTTGAATTTGTAAGATAGTGGATTCTCGCGGACGTTGTAAGTCAGTATGTTCGACTTGTCCACGGAATCGGACAGTAGTTCTGGAAGCTTGATAATGTGCTCCTGATTAGAAAGGAAATGCCTCGCGAAAAAGTTGAGTGTATATTGATTCAAGCTGAACATATCAAACAACTCATTCGAATGAGTAACGATCAGGAATCCGCCTGGCTTGAGTATCCGACGGGCCTGCTCATAAAACGTTTCTTCCTCCTGATGTGTGAGGTATGCCAAGACGTTAAAGCTGAAAATAGCATCAAAATGTGCTGATTGAAGCTTAGCCATTTCCGCAGCGCCACCTACCGCAACGATCTCGCTTCCAGACGCATCTTTCCCAAGGCGTCCCTTCGCTAACTCGATCATCTTGGAGGAGATATCCATACCGCTTATCTCAACTCCTTTATTCAAGAACTGATCGAAGTGTATGGCGTCTCCGCATCCAAAATCAAAAATCTTCGTCCCTTCCCGGTAGAGTTCAGCCGGCATCAAACGATCAATGACCGCCAAGCGATGGTGATGATAGTCGTTTTTAAGCACATCTGAGTAATCCTGCGCCATCTGCTCCCAAGAATCGCCGGAATGGACATCATCGCCGTATTTTTTCATGTTTGCTTTCATTTTTTGTAGAGGATTTAGAGTCGGATCTTCGCCGAGAATGGTCGTTTATAAATACTGTTATTATTGATTGGGCAAGTGGATACGAGTCATCTTGTAAAGAAATCACGTGCCTGTCGGATTTTTGCTTGTAATCGATTTCGCTTACGTTGAATGCTGGCGCCCGCGTACAAGCAGCCCTGCTGCACCCATGCCAATACGTTGATGGACCGAGGAGGTTTGGCAGTGGCCTTGTAACACTTTCGTAGAAGGCGTTTCATTCCACCCCGAGACTTTCTGTTTCCCGCCCCTACCAGCCAATAGCCCGTCGATACATCGGCAACTCCGAGATGAGGCTCCTGTGTAAAACGACTTAGGAAGTGTTTTTCTGCTTCACGGGTTTTATCCGAAAGGAAGTCATTCATTTGGTCTGGATGGTCGCTCCAAGTTCCGTCACGTTCCATGTTTTGCATTAACCATCCCGGTTTGGTTCCAAAAACAGATACTTTTGCTCCGCAGTAGAGGGCATAGGCAACGTGGCTACCCCAACCATTGGTTGTCACGTACTCGAATTGATCGAATAAACATCGCATTCGCTTTAATGCGTTGGCATCATCGATATGAGCACCATACACGACTTGAATTCCGGCAGCCTGAAAGTCATCCACCCACAACCCATTATCACGACAGCTGGGATGAATACACGCGAAGATGTCTTGAAACTTCGACCGGACATTGACGATCTCGGAAACATACTTTTTGAACACCTCCTTATCGGGAAATGAATCACCTAGAAGCGTATGGGTAGGAACGACCAAAAGGCTTTTGGGATGTCGTGGATAACCTGAAGGGGGGACGTATGCGAACGGTAGACCGATTGCCCGAACGTTTTTAAAACCATTTCGACGCAAGAACTTTCTCTCATCCTTTCGAGCTACCAAGATCATTTTGCGATCGGCGTCAGGCGTGTTGAAGCACAGCAAATTGGGACTAAACGTAAGCCAAGGCTCTATGCAACCGTGCTGCCAAACCGCATTGAAGGGCTGCTCGGGGATGGCAGTGCCGGCGTACTGAGCTGCAACAGACAATGCTCCGTATAAGTCCGACCAAGCGGTTTCTTGCCCGCAGTGCCTAGTGAAAAGTTGGGCTTCAGGCAGTTCAATATGCATCATCAACGGTCCCTACCATCCACATGTGCGATGAAAGCATATTCGACGCGAGAAACTCCTGAAACATCGAACCATAGGCTTCCCACTTATCTACCAAAATATGTTTTAGCCAGGGCTGACCTTCTAGAGAAAAACTTCCGTCCAACACTTTGTTACGAACAATATCCGCATCAAGCGCTCCAGGGGTTACAACCTCCAGCAACTTAATCTTGGCAACGCCGGCCAAACGTTTGATGGAATCTGGATTAAGATAGTTCAAGTGCTCGTGGTCTACCGTATCCGACGCTGTACCGAGTGTTATCACGTCGAAGCCATGGCCGCTCGGACAAGTTAAAACCAACAATCCGCCTGGTGCGAGAAGCCGTCGGCAGCTTTGCATAAATTGGATCGGGCTGAAAAGATGTTCAAGTGTTTCAAAGGAGACAATGACATCGATTGAGTGCTCTGGCAATTCGACAGATTCGATGGGCGATTCTATTACCTCAAGCCCTCTTGTTCTACAACTTTCGGCTAGGTCTGGCGTCATTTCCAACGCGATTATGCGACGAAATCGATTCCGCTCTGCCAGGACGCTACAGAATGTGCCGAATCCTGCACCGATTTCAAGCAAGGAATTGGTGGCTGTATGATACCGATCGCAAAACTCGAGAACCCGATCCACGCGAGGCCTAAAAATTCGGTCTGCGCGAGTAGCTTCGCTGGCAGGAAACACGTGCCGATTCCAGTAAGCGTAAGTGCGAGACTGCAAATAGAACTCATGAAGCACTTCTTGAGGGGGCCTTGGATTTACGAAGATCGTGTCGCAGTCTGGGCATCGTTGATATTGAATCTGCTTTTTCTCGAAACAAGCGATCCCTTGAGCCTCACAAACCGGGCATCCGACTTCGACAAATCGATCCTGCTGCTGGACCAACCATTGGCGATCGGCTTCTACTTCTTGCGCCAATCCTCCCATGAGATTCTTAGGACGGATATCGTTTTCATTAAATGACATGAATGACTACTTTACTTTTCCAAGACTTTTGAATTTTTCAAAGGCGACCTTATTAACCACTGGGCCGAACTCAGACTCGCCACCCCAAATGTTATGTTTGACCCATTGATTATCTTCAATTCTCCAAACTCGTGGATCTCGAAAGGTATCGCAAATCGAGTCAAATTCATTCTCCGTCATGTCTACATAGCTCAGCCACCGCTTTAAGTCTCTCATCGGTTTGACGTGATCATACTGTTTAACCATCTCGATACCTGTTTCTCTTGCCATCAATCCTGCGCGTATATCCTTGCATGAGTGGTCCGATCCGCGACCGTAGCCAAGCTTTACGAACTTCAAATAGTCATGAATTCCATTTTCATGCATATCGTCCAAGTTAGACATTTTACGGTAAGTCCTTTCAAAGGGGGTTTGGGCGCTGCGCCATCCGTAAATTTCCTCCATCAACGGTCCATGGTGGTTCGCATCCCAATGAACAAAATTGTTGAGATAGATCCCTCGAACGCCAACCTCATCAATGTCATCGTCGGAAGGATATTTGGCCCACAATAAATCCTTTTCCGTCAAGCCTTCGCAAAGCTCGGCGCGGTTGAGTTGTTTTAAGCCTTCATCATTGAAGTCATTCCAGTCATACCCTCTCAAGCCGTGTTCCAGACGAAATTTTGCAGTGAATTCGACGAAATCATTGTACGAATACATTCCCCCAAGATCCATAAATCCGTGTTCGCCCCACATCATCAAAGGAACTTTGTAGCGTACTGCAACCTGGATAGGCACGGTGAAGATTCCGCAGTGATTGTGCCAGTTCATGTCCCCTTGTAACTTAAAACCAATCCTATTCATTTTGATAAGTGATGGTGTGCTGGGGTGAACGATCACATGATCTGCATTGAAGAGATCTCGCATCCGTCCAAGGTTGTATTCGCCTTCTTCCATGTAGTTGTTGCCATGGTACGTAACGAGCAGAATCTTAAGCCCGAGTTGTTTTGCGATGTGAGCTTGAAAATAGCTGTCCTTACCGCCACTTACTGGAATCAAGATGTCATAGTTGGACTTCGACCGGTAGGAATCAACGAGCTCCTGAAGCATCTGGAACCGTCGATCCCAATCGATAGAGATTCGTTGGGCGGAAACCCGGCACCCTGCGCAAACACCGTGTTCGTCCAGAGCCGTTGGCGTGGCCGTGACGACGGGATAGACACATTTCGAGCACCATTGCATACTGGTTTCCTGACATATTTAATTCTTAAAGTCTTACATCAATGCCAGCTCGCGACATGGCTCGTTTGCCTTGTCGGTCGCTCAACTCTTTAAAGTGCCAAATGTTAGCTGCCGCCGCGGCCGACGCGCCAGCCTTGATAGCTTTGGCATAATCTTCGAAGACACCGACACCGCTACAGGCGATAACGGGGATACTTACCGCTTGAGCAACACTATGGATAAGATCCAAATCGTAACCCTCACCGGTCCCGTCTCGCTGAATGGACTGGATCAGAATTTCTCCAGCACCAAGCTTCTCGACCTCGACCGACCAACTTACTGCATCCCAAGGGGTTGGCTGGCGTCCTCCGTGAATCATTACCATTGGCTTACCCCCATCAAAGGTAGAAACATCGATAGAAACAACGATCGCCTGATTGCCAAAGCGTTGAGCCGCCTGTCGTATCAAGTCTGGATTTTCCACAGCACCGGTATTGATTGCAACCTTGTCAGCTCCCTTTCGAAAAACTTCATGCATTTGTTCGATCGTCCGCAGCCTTCCACCCCAAGTCAGCGGCATAAAGCACGTTTTGCTTACCTCCTCAAGTATTTCCAACGAACTGGTCAACCCCTTGGTTTTATGGTCGTCGCGTCCAATGTCGTAGTCTCCGGCCTGAGTAATGTCCAAATAGATCAGTTCGTCGACATTCCATTCATTGAAGCGTTTCACTTCGTATAGCGGATTGCCGAGGCGTTGATGGATATCAAATCTTTCGCTTCGAACGAGAAACCCGTTTTTAAGCAGGAGAACAGGGATTAAGCGATGTCGCAGCATAAGGTATCGAGTCCAACGAGGCCTTGTTTAGATTCGTTGAATAAATCTGTTGGTTAAATCCGTTGTTTTAGAAAATTTCTCAGTACTTGAATTCCTTGTTTTTGACTTTTCTCCGGATGGTACTGTACTGCCCAGACTGGTCCGGACGCAATACTTGCAACGAAACGATCCCCATAATCGCACCAGCCATCGACGATGCTCAAGTCTTTTGGTTGAAGGTGGTAGCTATGGACAAAGTAAACGACAGGAGCCTTTTCTAAGCCTTCAGAATAGCACGACTGTCGGTCAACAATTTCGACATCATTCCACCCAACGTGAGGAATACGAAGCGTTCTTTGACAATCGTTCAGCCTAACAACATCCCCTTCGATCCATCCCAAACCTTCGTGTTCACCGTGTTCAAAACTTCTCGTGGCAAGAAGTTGCAACCCAAGGCAGATTCCGAGAATTGGCTTGCCCGTAGATCGAATCATCGACTCCATCGCTTGAACCCAACCGCGATTCCTCAGGTTTGCCATTCCGTCTCTAAATGCACCAACACCAGGCAAAACAACGTGACTTACGTCGGCGATCAACGCAGGATCACTCAAGATTTTGGCCGAGTATCCAATGGAAAAAAATGCGTTTTGAACAGAAGTCAAGTTTCCCATTCCATAGTCGATAATTCCTACT
>Ga0105045_10006455_pt1 | contig 10381 bp, 9 predicted proteins | sample MAT02_FD_78089 | JGI IMG/M metagenome (GOLD analysis project Ga0105045, IMG submission 78089) | Freshwater microbial communities from Lake Fryxell liftoff mats and glacier meltwater in Antarctica - MAT-02 (megahit assembly) | ecosystem: Environmental > Aquatic > Freshwater > Ice > Liftoff... | reverse complement strand
GGCGAGATGGTCACCGGCTTCATGAAGCCGTACTCCGCCGACCTCGAGCATCGCTCGGATCTCGCCAACAGCCTGCTCATCGGCGACGCCGGCACGGCCACCGCGCTGAGCAGCGAGGGCGGCGACTCTCACGTGCGCGCGGTCGAGTTCGGGGCCGACGGCAGCGGCTTCGGGCAGATCTTCGTGCAGGGTGGGGGCTCGCGCCTGCCGTGGTCCCCGGCGCTGTTCGAGCGTCGCGAAGAAGCCGACGAGACCCGGCGGCCCATCGACCTCACCTTGCACGGACCGCAGATCCTCACCTTCGCCATGAAGAAGGTGCCGGCGCTGCTGCAGACCATGCTCGATGCGGCCCAGTGGACCCGTGACGACGTCGACGCGTACGTCTTCCACCAGGCCAACAAGTTCATGATCAACTTCTTGCGGCAGCGGGCCAAGGTGCCCGAGGACAAGGTCCTGCTGTCGATCGAGGAGTTCGGCAACACCTCGAGCGCGTCGATTCCGCTGACGATGGTCACCCGGGGGGGCGCGCTGCTCGAGCGCCCGACCAAGTGGGCGACGATGGGCTTTGGCGTGGGGCTGTCGTGGTCGGGGCTGATGCTCGAGACCGACCGGATCACCACGGTGCCGCTGGTCGAGATCTGAGCGCCCGACCCAGCGGTCGCTCCGCTGGGGTAGGCTGGAATCGCCGATGTCGGAGGTCGCGTTCACCTCGGGTCTGTCTGGCGAGCATCGGGACGACGTCGAGCAGCTGCTGTTCTTCAACCCGAACCAGGCCAAGGTGGTGACGGGCATCGAGGTGGTGATGCGGCGCTACGGCGTGCCGCGGCTGCGCAGCGAGGGCGACCGCGTGTCCATCGCCGTCGGCACGCACGCGACGCAGACGTTGTATGCCGTGGCGTGCGACGGCAACGAGCTGCGCGCGATCGGTCTGGCGGTCTATCTGCGCGAGGGCGACACCCTGGTGGTGCTGTTCTGCGCCGTCGCCGTCGACTACGGCTCGGGCGGCGCGCATGCGGGCGTCGGCTTGCTGCGGCGGCTGATGGCGGAGCTGCAGGCGATCGCGCGGCGCGTCCGCGGCGTGAACCAGGTGGCGGTGTACTTCGGTCGCGCCACGCCGACGCGCATCCCGGTACGCCGCCCAGCCGCCCCATGACGCCGCGGGCCGGCGCGCGTCACATCGGCTCGATGGTGATCATCAGCGGCTCCTGGTCGCGGCTGGCCGACTCGGCCGGCGCCCACGCCGAGGCGATCCACAGATCGGCACCGGTCGAATCGATGCCGCGAAACGCCATCGGTCCGGTCGCGGCGACCGTCGGTTGCAGCCCATCAGCGCACTGCGCCACGGCAGCGGTGGGCAGCGGCCCGAAGAACAGCGGCTTGGTGCCGAGCTCGGCCATCGTGTCGTAGGTGACGGTCAGGCTGCGCACGGCGTCGAAGCGCTGCGTGATCCACACGATCGTGCACTGCGCATGGTCACCGAACAGCGGCGAGCACAGCAGCTCTTCCCAGCCTTCGCCGCCCATCGACGAGTCGCCGAAGATCGGGCCGCCGAGCTCGCCGAACTGCTGCAGATCGGGGTTGGCCTCGTAGTACTCGTCGAGGCACTGGCCGTAGTGCATCGTCACCACCACGGTGACCGTGTCGTCGAGGATGGCCTGGTTGGGCGCGCTCGCGGGGACGACGAAACGCAGCATCACGTAGCCGTGGTCGAAGGGCCAGTCATCGGGGACGCCGGTCGACGACGAGGATTCCGAGCTCTCGCTGGGGGCCGTGGACGACGAGTCGACCGCCTCGGTGGTGGACGAGTCGGCCGCCGGGCTCGGGTCGTCCCCGCAACCAGTCACCAGGGCCGGCAGCAACGCGAGAGTCCACAGCGACGACGGGAGCAGGCGAGGGGCACGCATGTCTGCATCGGATGCTACGTCGGTCGAGCACCGCGGTGGAAGTCCCGATGAGCGGCGGCACGGGCGGTTTGCGGTTCGGCGGGCGCAGGGCAGGGCTGTGCGCAGCGCCGGGTCGGCCGCTGCGACGCGCCTGATCAGTCCGCGCGCAGCTCGAGGAGATACTGATACGGCAGCAGTTCGTGATCCTCGCGCGAAACCACCAGACCCGCCCGAACCAGCTCCGCCGCGAGCGCCGACGCGGCCAACCGGTACGCCTTGGGTGGCCCCGGTGCGCCCTCGGGCGCATCGGGCTCGAAGTCGATGATCACGACCCGCCCACCGGGCGCGAGCTGCTCGCGCACGCGGGTGAAGAACGCCGGCCGGTCCGCGATGTGGTGGGCAACGTCGCACAGCAGCACCACGGTCGGTGCGCCGGCCGCCGCCGTCTCTCCCAGGCGCGGGTCGCCGGCCGCACCCTGGATCGTCACCACGTTGGTGATGCCCTCCTTCGCGGCGCGCTCGCCGAGGTAGCGCACCATGTCGGGCTCGATGTCCGAGGCCAACACCTTGCCCTGCGGCACGGCCTTGGCCAGTCGCATCGCGAAGTACCCGGTGCCCGCGCCGACGTCGGCGACCACATCGCCCGGCGCGAGACCCAGCCACGCGATGACCTCGTCGGGCTTCTGCCAGGCATCGCGCGCGGGGTCGTCGAAGCGCTTGGCCCACGACTCGGCGCCCTTGAACTCGTGGTGCATCGTGTGCATCGCGTGGCTGTGCTCGCCGTGCGCGGGCCCGGCCGCCGCGGCGGTGTCAGCCTGTGCTGCCGTGTCGACGGGCGCCGCGCTCGGACCGGCCGGAGATCGGCAGGCGCTGCCGATGGCCCACAACAGTGCAGTGCGACGCAGTCGCATGGTCATCCCCTCATCGCCTCGATCGGAGGCGTCCGCGCCGCGCGGATCGCCGGCAGGAACCCGCCGAGGACCCCCATCACGCCGCCGAACACGATCGCGCGGACGAGGATCTCCGGCGTCGCGGTGAACTGGAACGTGATCTCCGAGAACGTCGTGAAGTTGAGCATCGAGAACTCGACCAGGCCCATGCCCAGCGCGGCGATGGTGCCGAGCACCGCGCCGATGAGCGACAGCATCACGGACTCGAGGAGAAACGAGACCATGATGGCGCTGCGGGAGAAGCCCAGGGCCCGTAGCACCCCGATCTCGCGCTTGCGGTGGGCGACCGAGCCGTACATCGTGATCATGGCGCCGATCATGGCGCCGATGGAGAAGAACACCGCGATGAGCGAGCCCATCGCGACGATGAACATCGACGTGTTCTCGGACTGCTTACTGTAGAATTCGAGCTCGGGCATCACCTCGAGCCCGAGCTGCTTGTCGCGCTCGACCGCGACCTCGAAGGCATCGTACGCGGCCGGCGAATCGAGCTTCACGCGGACCGAAGACACCGACGCCTCGCGCCCGAAGGCCGACCGGATGTACTCGACATCGCCCCAGATCTCGGACTCGAACGACGACCCGTCGGCCTCGAAGACGCCGACGACCTTCACCGCCCGGGCCTTGCGCAGCTCGATGCTCTGGCCGATCTGCAAGCCCTCGAAGCGGCCGACGACGCGCGTGCCGACCACCACCTCGTCGCTGCCGGGCGCCGCCATGCGACCCTCGACGATCTTCACCTCGGGCCGGAACGCCTGTACCCGGTCGAGCGGCATGCCCCGCAGCGTGGCGTTGCTCTTGCCCTTGCCGTTGGCGAGGTCCTGGAACAGCACGACCACGCTCTCGCCCAGGACCATCGGCTGGCCGTCGGCGCCCTGCTTCACGCCCGGCGCGACTTTGATGAGCGAGATGGCCCGATCTTCGACCGAACTCGGCATCTCGGAGTCTGAGCCCTTGCGCAGCACGATCGCCGTGGCGGGCGAGCCCGAGCGATCGAGGGTGCGCGCGAGCCCCTCGTTGAGCATGAGCGACGCGGCCAGCACGAACACCACCAGCCCGACGCCGAGCGCGGCGAACAGCGTGGTGGTGCGGCGCACCAGCAGGTTACGGACGTTGTATCGGACAGGGACCATTGGCGGACTCCTCGGCGGGGCGGCTAGCCGATGCGGCGCAGCGCGGTGATGACATCGAGCTTGCTGGCGCTGTAGGCGGGCACCAGCGCGGCGACGCCCGCCAGCACCACCGCCATGCCCAGCGCCAGCGCAGCGACCGAGGTGGGGATCGAGAAGTAGGGGAAATACGCGCCCATGTTCTCCTCGAGCCAGCGGCCCATGCCCTGCTCGACCAACGGATACGAGATGAGCAGGCCAAGACCACCGCCGAGCAGGCCGATGGTCAACCCCTCGCCGACCACGAACGTGGCGATGTGCTTGGGCCGGAAGCCCAGCGCCAGCAGCACCCCGTACTCGTGGGTCCGCTCCCGGACCCCCATGGCGATGGTGTTGCCGAGAATCAGCATCATTATGCCCATGATCACGAGCGAGACGATGTCGAGCGCGCCCAGGATCGCCGAGGCGCCACCGAGGAACTCCATCGTCAGCGCCTTCTCGCTCATCGTGCGGGTCTGGACGTCCTGATCATCGAACTTCGTGTCGATCGCCGCCGAGATGTCGGCGGCCCGCGAGGCGTCGGTGACGGTCGAGGCGACCCAGCCGATCATGTCGCGCTGGCCCTCGGGCAGGCTGTCGTTGAGGTAGCTCCAGTGGGTGAGGAACTGGGCGCGGTCGACCGACTTCTTGGTGGCGACGTAGATGCCCTCGATGCGGTATTTCCAGACGCCGGGATAGATGGTGCCTAGCAGCGTCACCTCGTCGCCGAGCGACCAGCCGAACTGTTTGGCCAGCGCTTCGCCGATGATCGCGCCCTGGCGGTTCTCTTTCCACGCCGCGAGGCGATCGGGCGCCACCGACATCTCGGGGTACACGTCGAAGTAGGTGGCCGTGTCGACGGCCAAGGTCGCGAAGAACTCGGTCTCGCGCACGGGGTGCTTGTGGCCGACCCAGTTCACGAAGGTCGCCACGTCGACGCCGTCGATGCGTCCGCGGGCGCCGTTGAACTCGTCGAAGTAGCGCTTGGGCAGCGGCATCACGAACGTGACACGGTGGATGGTCGACAGCCGATCCTGGGCGGCGTTGTCGACCCCGGCCTCCCACGCCGAGAGCGTGGTCCGGATCAGCACGAACGAGAGGATCGCGATCGCGGTGCCCACGACCGTGAGGATCGTGCGCAGCCAGTTGTGGCCGATGTTCTTGATCGACAGCGACGTCAGCGTCATAGCAGCTTGCCCTTGTCGAGCTTGCGGACCACGGTTGCGCGCTCGGCTGCGGCGGGATCATGCGTGACCATCAAGATGGTCTTGTCGAACTCCTTGTTGAGGCGTTCGAGCAGGGTCAGCACGTCGTCGGCGCTCTTGCGGTCGAGCTCGCCGGTGGGCTCGTCGGCAACGATGATGCGGGGGTCGTGGACGATGGCGCGGGCGATGCCGACCCGCTGCTCCTGACCGCCCGAGAGCTGCTGCGGCCGGTGGTGCATGCGGTCCTCGAGACCGACGACGCGCAGCGCGATCTGGGCCCGCTTCTTGCGCTCGGACGAGCCCAGAGACGTGAGCAGCAGCGGCAGCTCGACGTTCTCGAGCGCGGTGAGCACGGGGATCAGGTTGAAGTGCTGGAACACGAAGCCGATGGTCTGCGAGCGCCACTTCGCCAGCGCCGCATCGCCCATCGCGCTGACCTCGGTGCCAGCCACGGTGAGCGTGCCGGCGGTCGGGCGGTCGAGGCCCGCGATGAGGTTGAGCAGGGTGGTCTTGCCCGAGCCCGAGGGCCCCATGAGCGCCTCGAACGAACCCTCGGGGATGTCGAGGTCGAGCTCGTCGAGCACGTCGAGCCGCTCCTTCGCCCGCCAGAACGAGCGCACGATCTTCCGACACACGATGATCGGCGCGCGCTTGGCCGTGACGGTGGGCTCGGAGGTGTCGGGCTTCTTGCCGACGCGGCTCTGGGCGGCCGACGCCGCGGCTGTGTCTTCGTTCATGTCGACTCGCCTTTCGCCTTGATCTTCTGCCCGTCTTGCAGCGCGTCGTCGGGCTCGCGCACGACATGAGCGCCAGCGGGCGGGCCGCTCACCAGCTCGAAGCCGGCGCCGAACTCCTCGCCGAGCTCGACCGTGGCCATGCGCAAGGTCCCGTCCTCGACCACGAACACGACCTGGCTGCCCCCTCGCTCGGTGACGGCGTTGGCCGGGACGATGACGCGGGCGGGCTCCTTGCGGGCGTCGTCGTCGAGCTCGGCCTCGAGGAAGCTGACGCGCGCCGCCATGTCGGGCAGCGCACCGGTGGCCTGCTCGGCGAACGCGACCTTCACGGTGACGGTGGCCTTGGCCCGGTTGACCCGCGGGCTCACGCCCGCGACCGTGCCGCGGTGGCGCTCGGAGGGGAACGCGTCGAGGACGATCTCGGCGGGGTCGCCGTTCTTCAACATGTGCAGCCGACCCTCGGGCACGTCGGTCTCGACCATGAGCGAGGTGAAGTCGGCGATCTCGACGAGTGACGACGCCATCACGCCGACCAACTCGCCTTCTTGCGCCGGCTTGGCGATGACGATGCCCGCCATCGGCGCGATGATCGTGAGGTAGCCGATCTCGACCTCGATGTTCTCGACCTCGGCGAGGACTGCCCGCACGTTGGCTTCGGCGGCGGCGACCTGCTTCTGGGCCGGGGCCACTCGGAACTCGAGGTCTTCGGCGGCCGCGACCGATCCCACGCCCTGCGCCGCCAGCTTGCGCTCGCGCTTGGCCTTCTGCACCGCGTCGGCGAGCTCGGCCTTCGCGGTCTGCACCTGGGCGCGGGCGCTGAGCACCCGCGCCTTCGCCGAGTTGAGCTGGGCGCGCAGATCCGCGCCCTCGAGTTCGGCGAGCACCTGCCCGATCTCGACCTGCTGCCCCTCGACGACGTTGATCTTCTTGATGCGCCCGACGGTCTTCGCGCCGACCTTGGTGACGCGCTGCGGCACCACGTAGCCCGACGAGGTGAGCTTGGCCTGGGCCTCGGCGGGCGAGACCACCACGATCTGCGTGAGCTCGACCTCGGACTTGAAGACCCGCGATTCGAGCGCTGGCTTGCCGAAGGTCCACGCCGCCCAGCCAGCCCCGCCGAGCGCCGCGACCCAGAGCAATCGATTGGGCCACGGCGACGCCGGGCCCGCGCCGCGATGGATCTTCAGCGCGGCGAGATCGGCAGAGAGCTGGTCGGCCATGTGCGGCACTGGCGTGGCTCGAACGAAGGGCGCCGGAGGTTACCCCGCGGCGACGAACGCGTCCAAGCGCGCGGACGGGCGCAGGGGCCACGGAGGCGCAGCTGCGTCGAGAACGTTCGTCCTGGGCGCTTGCGCACCTCCTTGCGCACCTCCTTGCGCACCTCCTGGCGCAACCCGTGCCGACGGTATGGTGAACCGTGGCGGGGCGAGTCGCACTCCAGGGCACACCCCCTGCGGCCCCGGCCGTGAGACAGGATCGATCATGACCCGCACGCCCTTCGTCCTCGCCGCCTGCCTCGTCGCCCTCGCGCCCGCCGCCGCCGTCGCCGCGCCGCAGGCCCAGCCGTTCGACCCCAGCGCGCAGTGGAGGCCCACCGAGTTCCCGTTCGAGTCGGGCTTCATCCCAGCGAGCGGGCCGCTGCGCGTCAACGTCGGTGCCGCCGCCTTCCAAGAGGCGCTCATCGAGATGACGGGCGACGCGAACTACGACTTCGAGACCACGATGCTCGACTACGCCGGCGACGAGGACGGCGGCCTGTTCCGCAATCGCCTCGGCGCCGAGGTCACGGTGACGATCGCGATCAATTTCGCCGGCATCGAGACCGAGTTCGAGATCGGCCTGTGGGACATCGCCGAGGACGCCGAGTTGGTGTTCGACCCGTACGTGCTGCCGGGCAACCCAGTCCGCCCGATCACGGTCGCAGAGTCGATCGGGCCGTTCCAGCTCGTCGAGCAGCCGTTCATGGTGCTCGGATTCGACGGGGTGCTCGAGGTCGACTACGAGTTCGAGGTCCCGGGGATCAGCTTCGCGGGCACGCGCATCGATCTCGACGACGCCGAGGGCGAGGGCGACATCTCGGTGAGCCATGCGGTCGAGAACGAGCAGCAAGCGGTGCTGTTCGCCGACGCCGAACCCCGCGGCACCGTGGCGCCGTGGGCCCAGATGCACGGAGTGTTCAGCTCGGCGCTGGTGCTCCACGTGTATCCCACCGTGACCGTGAACCTCGGCGGCGTGCCGTTCACGATCGGGCCCTTCGACGTGGCGATCGACTACCCGGTGCTGACCGACGAGCCGGTGCCGTTCGACGATCGCCCACTGCAGTACGACGTGCCGGCGCTGCCAGACCCCGAGCCCGAGCCCACCACCGACGGTGGGGCCGACGAGAGCGGCGGCGCCGACGAGAGCGGCGGTGCCGACGAGAGCGGTGGCGACGGTGCGACGACCGAGGGTGGGGCCGACGACAGCACCGGGCCTGGCGAGGGCACCGGCGGCAGCGCTGGGTTCGCGGGAGAGAACGCGGACGGGTGCGGCTGCACCTCGAGCCGGCAGTCGGATCTGGGCGGCTTGCTGCTCGGCGCCTTCGTGGCGCTCGGCGCCCGTCGCCGACGGCGGCGCGTAGCATAGCGCTGCTACACTGCCGGCCTGCTCCGCGCCGTCCGAAACGTCCCCGTCCTGATGCTGGCGGTCCTGCTCGCCGGCGCCACGGGGTGTCCGCGGGCGCCGGTAGCCGCCGCTCCTGACAACGCTCCCGCGGATGCACGCGACGATCGGGTGGTGATCTCGATCGTCGGAACCAACGATCTGCACGGCCACCTCGGCGCCTTGCCGCTGCTCGGTGGTCACCTCGCGAATCTGCGTCGCGCCCGCGCGGCCGACGGTGGCGCGGTGGTGCTCCTCGATGGCGGCGACATGTTCCAGGGCACGCTCGAGTCGAACCTCGAGGAAGGCGCCGCGGTGGTGCAGGCCTACGGCGTGCTCGGCTACGACGCGGTGGCGATCGGCAACCACGAGTTCGACTACGGTCCGGTGGGATCGCAGTCGACCGCGACGTCGGGCCAGGATCCGCGCGGGGCCCTGCGCGCGCGCATGGGCGAGGCGTCCTATCCGTTCGTCGCGGCGAACATCGTCGATGCCGATACCGGGGCGCCCGCAGATCTCGGCGTACGGGCGGTGATGATCGAGCGCTCGGGCGTCCGCATCGGGATCGTCGGGGCCACCACGGAGTCCACGCCGCAGACGACCATCGCCGCCAACGTCGACGATCTGCGGTTTGCCCCGGTGGCCGCGGCGATCGCCGCCGAGGCCCACGCGCTGCGCCGGCGCGGCGCAGCGGTCGTCGTGGTCGCCGCTCACATCGGGGGCAAGTGCACGGATCTCGGCGATCCCGACGTGCTCACCAGCTGCGATCCCGACGACGAGATCATGCATGTGGCCCGCGCGCTGCCGCCGGGCGCCGTGGATGCGATCGTCGCCGGCCACACCCACCAGGCGATGGCGCATCGTGTGGCCGGCGTCGCCGTCATCGAGTCGTACGCCAACGGGGTCGCCTTCGGTCGCATCGATCTGACCGTCGACCGCAGGGCCGCGCGCGTCGTCGACGTGGCGATCCATCCGCCTTGGCGGCTGTGCCGGGGCGATGCGAGCCCCGAGGGGCCGCAGGCCGCCTGCGATCCCGAGCCCTACGAGGGGGCGGCGGTGAGCCCCGATCCGGCGGTGGCCGCCGCCATCGCGCCGGCGCTGGCGAAGGCGGCGACGATGCGTTCACGACCGCTGGGCCCGCGGCTCACCGCCGAGTTCGGCATCGCCCGCGGCCGTGAGAGCGCGGTGGGCAACCTGATCACCGATATGATGCTCGCCGCCCGCCGCGGCCACGATCTCGCCCTGGTCAATGGCGGGGGCCTGCGCGCGCCGCTGCCCGAAGGTCCCCTTCGCTACGGCGCGCTGTACGAGACGTTCCCGTTCGACAACCGCTTCGCCACCGTGCGCCTGCCCGCCGGCGAGCTCGCGGCCATGCTCGCGACGATGCTCGGCCGCGACGGATCGTTCTTCTCGGTCGGCGGGGTTCGGGTGCAGGCCCGCTGCGCGGACGGTGCGCTGCGGGTGGTCGTCGTGCGGGACGACGGCCGCGCGATCGGTTCGGACGAGACGCTCGCGATCCTCACCAGCGATTTCCTCGCCACCGGTGGCGACGGCCTGTTCAGCGCGATCGCCGACCGGGAGGGTGCGGTGACGCTCGAGGACGGCCCACCGATCCGCGAGGTGCTCGCCGATGCGTTCACCGCGATGCCCGACACGGCGCTCGATCCATCGACGTACCTGCGTGCGGCCCCGAGGGTCGAGCTCGAGGGGCAGCGGCCGGTGCGCTGCCCCTGAGCGGGGCAGGCGAGCGAAGGCTCAGCCGCTCGGCGTGCCGACGGCCGACAACGCGAAGCCCGTCATGTCGCTGTAGGTGTAGGC
>Ga0105045_10006453_pt1 | contig 10382 bp, 6 predicted proteins | sample MAT02_FD_78089 | JGI IMG/M metagenome (GOLD analysis project Ga0105045, IMG submission 78089) | Freshwater microbial communities from Lake Fryxell liftoff mats and glacier meltwater in Antarctica - MAT-02 (megahit assembly) | ecosystem: Environmental > Aquatic > Freshwater > Ice > Liftoff... | reverse complement strand
GCGTCAACAAAGCCGCTCCCCAGCTTGCTCGTGGGCCAGTCTTCGAGTGGTCCGAGATCGAGCACCAGCCGGATCACGGGGAAATGCGCGTAGTGGCTCGGTCCGACGTAGACCGAGCGATCAAGAATTTGCATGGCGGCCTATTGCCCGCTCAGGAAAGTGTCGTGCAGCGCAGCGGGCGATGCCAGCCGGGTGTGCAGATTGAACGTGGAGCCTACACCCAGCACGTGAATGCGCGCCCCGATGATAGTGATCGGGTCACCCGGCTCAGCCTCGGCGATCGACGTGAACTCCACATCGGCGGGATCGACCACGGTGACGGTACTCGCGCCAATGACTTCCGCGGTTTCGTCGGGTGCGATGAATGCGGCCGTATCTTCGTCCACACCGAGACCAAGGCAAAACGGATTGTACGCCAGCGACGTGAGCAAACGTCCAAGCCGATCGCGCTGCCGGAAGTGCTGATCCACGATGATGCGATTGGTCAAGCCCAGTCCGGCGCACATGGTGACCATACCGGCGCGCGGCGTACTGCCCTCGGCGCCGAATGCGATCATATGTTCACTGAGATACGCCGCCCCGGCGCTCGTACCCGCCACGTGCACGCCGCGCGTGTTGAGCACGCGGATCAGCTTGGCCACCGGGGTACCACCGAGAATGGTGGAGAGCTTGAGCTGGTTGCCGCCCGTGAGAAACACGCCCGTGGCGTCGCCGAGCCATGCCAACCAGTCGGCATCATCACAGTCGCTGCGACGATCGAAATTGATGGACTTCGCAGCCTGCACCCCGTGTCGCTGGAAGGCCCGCTCATAGAACGTGCCCATGTCCGGCTCGTTCGACGCCGTGGGGATGACGGCGATGCGTGCACTCGCGCCGCCGCTCAGTTCCACGAAGCGATCGATGATACTCGGGGCCATCAGCTTGCCGCCGATGGGGATGATCCAACCGCGCATAGTGAGGGCCGAAGGGTGAAGTGAGCGGAGTCTCTCCCTGTGAAACGTAACGCCCGCTGGCGGCGGCAGGTAACACGGGTCCATGTTGCGGGTCATGCACACGTCCTCCTCTCTGCTGCTGCTCCGCAACGCCACGGTGTATGCGCCCGAGTCACTCGGCGTGCTCGATCTGCTCATCGGCGGCGGTCGGCTGCTGTGGATGGGCCCACGGCTTGACGGCTTGCCGTCAGCGCTTGGCGCCGAGGTGCTCGATCTCGACGGGCGCATCGTGATCCCCGGCCTCATCGATGGGCACGCGCATCTCACGGGGGGCGGGGGCGAGGCTGGCCCCGACACGCGGGTGCCGCCGCCGTTCCTGTCGCAGTACACGCTGGCCGGCGTGACCTCGGTGGTGGGGGTGCTGGGTACCGACGACGTCACCCGGACAACGGGCGAGCTCGTGGTGACCGCGCGAGGGCTGATCGCCGAGGGGTTGTCGGCGTGGTGCCACACGGGCGGGTATCACCTGCCGCCGGTAACGCTCACCGGCAGCGTGCGCAGCGACATCACGCATGTGGACCGCATTATCGGCGTGGGGGAGCTGGCACTGAGCGATCATCGCTCCAGTCAGCCCACGGTGCAGGAGCTATTGCGCGTGGCCGCCGACGCCCACGTGGGCGGGCTCATGACCGGCAAGGCGGGCATCGTACATCTGCATCTGGGTGACGGGGCGCGGGGTCTGGAATTGGTGCGCGAGGCGCTCGCGACCAGCGAGCTACCGCCGCGCGTGTTCAATCCCACCCACGTGAATCGACGCCGCGGGCTGTTCACCGAGGCGCTTGCACTCGCTCGCGGGGGGTCGTGGGTGGACATCACGGCGTTCCCCGTGGGCCCCGAGGAGGACGCATGGAGCGCTGCCGACGCGCTCGCGCAGTACCTCGCCAGCGATGCCCCGGCTGGGCGGGTGACGGTGAGCAGCGATGGCGGCGGCTGCCTGCCGGTGTTCGACGCCGAGGGTCGAGTAGAGCAAATGGGCGTGGGCGATGCGGGCGCTCTGCTGGCCACGGTGCGCGAGTTGGTCGCGCGCGGGCTGCCGCTGGCGCAGGTGCTGCCGGCGTTCACGAGCAACGTGGCCGACCTGCTGCGACTGTCCGGCAAGGGTCGCGTGGCGGTGGGCGGCGACGCCGACTTGGTGGTACTCGACGCGGCGCTGGGTGTGGCGCACGTGATCGCGCGCGGGGTGTGGCACGTGCGCCACGGGCAGGCGGTGCGGCGTGGGCTGTTCGAGCCGCGGTAGATTTTTCTTTACTTCTTTATATATTTATAGAATAGCAGAGTCTCTGGCAGGTACGTGCGGAATTTTGCGCCGATCCGGTCGAAACGTTTTGGACCGCCATTGTTGACGGATCCGCCATTCGGCCCCACCATAGGACATCACGCCACGGCGTAATCACCGCGTGGCGCTTGCCGTTGTTCCCCGCTCCCGCCCCGGAGGATCCGTGCGTCTCTCTATGCTGGCCAGCCCGTTTGCCCTCGCACTTCTGCTGGCCCCCGCGCGCAGCCCGGCGCAGTCCAAAGCGCCGCCAGCCTCCAAACCCGTCGCCGCCGCTCGCGTTGCGCCCAGCGCAACCGCTCGGGTGGAGTATGTAAAAGTCGGGGGCGCGGATTACGCCTTCACGGCGCCCGACCGTGTCTCGGCCGGCATTGTCGCGTTCAACCTCCAGAACGAAGGCGCCGACCTGCACGCGCTCGCGGTGTTCGAACTGCCGGACAACCACACGCTCGCCCAGTTTCTCGACATGTACCACAGCAAGGGCATGATTCCGCCGTGGATGAACGCCCTGGGCCAGACCCTGCCGATTGCGTCGAAGCAGGAGGCGTTCCTCACTGTACGCCTCAAGCCGGGCCGCTACATTCTGGCCTGCCTGATCCCGGCCCGTGACGGGCGGGCGCACACCGAAAAGGGCATGGTCAAGCTCGTCACCGCGCGATGACCGTGACGCTGTCGGCATAAATTTCTTCTTGACTTCCCCTCCCGTTTCGGGGAACTTGCATCTCCTGCTGTTGTTCGTGACAGCAGGCAACTGATCAAGACATAGGCGTTGGTCGCCAGCCTCCGAGGGTGGGGGATGGCGTGAAATGGGAACCCGGTGCAAATCCGGGGTGGCCCCGCCGCTGTGAGGGAGGACGACGGAGCTTTCAGCCACTGCGCGATGGAGCGTGGGAAGGCCGCCCCCGAGGACGAATCCCGAACCAGAAGACCAGCCAACGCCGGAGTCCGCGCGCACCCTCGAGGGAGGGCACGCCGGGGTTCTCACGCCTCGCCATGTCCGGTGAAGCGGAGACCGCAGGGCTCCTTGCGCGCGATTCGCAAGGAGCTTTTTTGCTTGGTGTCACGACGTGATGCCAGGCAAGGGTGCGGGGCCCCGGGGGTGTGCATTCGTTTTTCACGCTGGTTCACCCCCCTGGGAGGCATCATTGGCTACCACAGTCGCCCCACGCACCACCGAATTCCGAGCCAGCTACGACCCGTCCGTCGTCCGCACACTCACCGAAGTCATCAAACGTGATGGCCGACGCGAGCCATGGGACCCCGAGTGCGTAACCCGCGCCATCGCGCTCGCGTTCTACGCGTCGCGCCATGAAGACGCGCTCAACCCGCTCGCCAACGACGCCGCCCACCGCTTCGGACTCGGCTTTACCGACTTCGCCGACGTCTGCGCCATCACGCAGTTGGTGGTAAACACCGTCGAGCGACGCGCGCAGGATCACACCCCCACCGTCGAAGAAATTCAGGACGTCGTGGAGATGATGATCGCCGCCCGCGGTCACTGGGACATCGCCAAGCGCTACGTGCTGTACCGCGCCGCCCGCGCCCAACACCGGCTGGCCGCGCACCCAGAAAACGGTCTCCAGGATTACGTGTTCATTTCGCGATACTCCCGATACCGCGCCGACCTCGGCCGCCGCGAAACGCCTGCGGAAGCGTTCACGCGCGTCATGGACATGCACCGCCACCATTTTGCGTCGCGTATCGACCAGCCGGTGGCCGGCTTCGGTGGTCGCACGCTCGGCGCGCTCATGGATGACACGGAGGCCGCGCTGCAGCGTCGCGCGATCCTGCCGTCCATGCGGTCCCTCCAGTTCGGAGGCATCGCGATCGAAGCGAACAATGCGCGCATGTTCAACTGCGCGTTCACGCACATGGATCGCCTCGACGGCTTCAAGGAGTCCTTTTTCCTCCTGTTGTCGGGAACGGGCGTGGGCTTCAGCGTGCAAAAGCAGCACGTGGCCCACCTCCCGCACTTTCCGCTCCGCGGCCCGGACAACGAACTGCCGGTGATGCACCATCAAGTACCGGACACGCTCGAGGGTTGGGCCGACGCGCTCGACGTGCTCATGCGCTCGTATCTCAACGGCACCAAGATCGAGTTCAACTACAGCGCCGTACGGGCGCGCGGTATTCCGCTCAAGACCTCGGGCGGTCGCGCCCCGGGACACCTGCCGCTCAAGAAAGCACTTACCGCCGTCGAGCGAATGCTCGACCAGGTGCCAGGCCGCGCGCTGCGTCCGATCGAAGTCTACGACATCATGATGCACGTGGCCGTGGCCGTGCTCTCCGGCGGTATCCGGCGGTCGGCCACCATCTGTCTGTTTTCGTCAGACGACGATGAGATGGCGTCGGCGAAGACCGGCAACTGGTTTGAGACCAACCCGCAGCGCGGCAAATCCAACAACTCGGCCGTGCTCGTGCGCGAGACCGTCGCGATATCCGACTTCTCCAAGCTGTTCGATTTCCAAAAGGAGTTTGGCGAGCCAGGCTTCTACTTTGTAGACGACGCGGAGTACGGTGCCAACCCGTGCGTCGAAATCGGCCTCGCGCCATACATGATCGTGGACGAAGCCGCGCAAGCGAAGCTCGCGCAGTACGGTCGTCCGAATGTCGCGCTGGGTTCGCGCGTGTCGGGCTGGCAGATGTGCAACCTGACCACGATCAACGCCGGCGCCTGCGACAGCGAAGACGCGTTCCTCACCTGCTGCCGCGCCGCCACGCTTTTGGGCACGCTCCAGGCCGCCTACACCGATATCCCCTACCTCGGAGCCGCCACGCGCGTAATTAACGAGCGTGAGTCGCTGCTCGGTGTTTCCATCTGTGGCATTCTTGATCGTCCATCGCTGCTGCTCAACCCCTCGGTGCTGGAGCGCGGCGCCAAGGAATGCCTCGATACCAACGCGGCCATCGCCGCCCACTTGGGCATCGAGCCGGCCGCCCGCATCACGTGCGTGAAGCCGGAGGGCACCGCCAGTCTCGTGCTCGGCGCCGGCTCAGGCATTCACCCGCACCATGCGCGGCACTATTTCCGTCGAGTGCAGGCTGCTCGCACCGAGCCGCTGTACCAGTGGTTCAAGCTCAATAACCCCCACATGACCGAAACCTCGGTGTGGGATCCAGAAACCACCGACGTCATCACATTCCCGGTCACCGCTGCCCCCGACGCGATCCTGCGCGAAGATGTCGGCGCGGTGCAGTTCCTGGAATACGTGCGCCTCGTACAAGAACATTGGGTGCGTGCCGGCCGTCGTCATGAAGACTACAACCCAGGCTTGCACCACAACGTATCCAACACCGTCACCGTCAAGGACGACGAGTGGGAAGCCGTACAGCAGTTCATTTGGGACAACAAGCAATACTTCGCCGGCATTTCGCTCCTCCGCGAAACGGGCGACAAGATCTACGCCCAAGCCCCGCGCGAAGAAGTCACCACCGAGTCAGACATGATTCGCTGGAACGCCCTGTCGTATCGCCCCGTGGACTACACAATGCTCATGGAAGGCGTGGACATGACCACACTGAGCGACACGGTGGCGTGTGCGGGTGGGGCGTGTGAAATAGTATGAGCTAAGAGCTAAGAGCTAAGAGCTAAGAGCTGAGAGCTAAGAGCTAAGAGCTGATAAGCGGGATACGGAAACGGCGGGCCGAGTGAAGTGCACTCAGCCCGCCGTTCATCGTCTAGACTGTTGGCTCTTCCTCCCGTCGCACCGCTTGTGTTACTCCGCGCAAACTTTCGAAGTGCAAGGATCTTCACCTGTACGGACGAACCTCCCTGATGATTTGTGCGAGTCCGGAAGCCGAACGCTCGTCGAGGATCTCACGCAAGCCCACCACTCGCTGTAGCAATTCAGTAGAACTGAACTCGACGACAATCGGCTCTCCTCGACCGTTCCTTTTCTTCGGTCATCGCAACCGGATCCGGTACCCGGTTGTGTTTGCGCAGCGGCGGTATTGCTCACGGACATCACGCTGAGCACCCGGTTCCGACAACTTCGTCAATTGGCTCAACCTTCCAGCGGCGGGCGCGTCAGACGGCCAGACGCCGTGCCTGCAACCGGACGTCGTCTCCAGCGACAGCGTGTCCTCACGCAACATCGCCACGCGAGATGCGAGGGGAGCTCCACTCCGTTTTCTGCGTTGCGCTCCGACTTCTAGGCCACACCGTCGCCGCAAAGGCGCACGCGGATGCTACCGCCAGCATGGACTCCAGGCTCGTCGGACGAGGGCGCTGCTGCTCCGCCACTAGTAACGCCGAGCCCAGATACCACACAACTGCTGTGAAGTTTCCGTTGCTCGTGGCTCTCAGCTCTCAGCTCTCAGCTCTCAGCTCTTAGCTCTTAGCTCTTAGCTCTTAGCTCTTAGCTCTTAGCTCTTAGCTCTTAGCTCTTCATCCCCGCACACCCCTCCAGCACGTCAAACTGGTCGTGCAGCTTGGACAGCCCGGCCTTCAAATCCGCGTCCGACGCCGTCGCGGTGACCATGGCCGCCACCTTCGCCGTCTCGGCGGGCAGTGCGGCCTGCATCTTCACGAACTCTGGCTTCTGGCACGCCATTGGCGCCTTGGATGCCGCCACCAGCTTGGCCGACGCGACCATCGCGGTGGCCTGCGCGCGGATGGGCGCCATATCGTTCTTGTCCTTGGCCGGGTGCCACGTGGCCATCATCAGCATGTGGTACGCGTCAAGCTCCTTCCAGCCGCTCACGGCATGGTCCGCGCCATGCTCCATCTTTCCATCCTTCTTGTGGTCCATCTTGTGCTCAGCGCCCTGCGCGGCCAAGGGGGCGGCGCACAGGGCGGCGCCAAGGGCGAACACCAGCGTCTGCTTGATCATCGGGGGGTAGGATAGGGGGTAAGTGAAGATGTACTTATGAAATCTGTACGAATCATGCGTCCAACTGTAGCGCCTACTACCCACTGGCCCCCGCTGGTGCCAAAGTCACGGCTGGCGCCATTTGCACAACACTCTGGCAGGCGCCATCGTACCCTAGTTGTTCTCGCTGTCCCCGAATCCTCCCCATCCGTCCCGCATGACCAACCTGCGACGCGCCTCCCGGCTCACGGCCGCCCTGCTGCTCGCCGCGACGCTGCCTGCTAACCTCCCGGCTCAGCCGCGACTGACCTCGCCCAAGGAGTTCTTCGGCCACGATATCGGTGCCGACTACGAGCTCCCCAACTACACCAAGCTGCACGCGTATTTTGCCAAGCTGGCCGGTGAGAGTGACCGGGTGGTGCTCGACACCATCGGACTCACCGAGGAAGGTCGCCCGCAGATCATGGCGATCGTGTCCAGCCCGGAAAATCACCGCAACCTCGCCAAATACAAGGACATCGCCCGTCGCCTGTCGCTCGGCGAGGGGGTCGATTCTGCCGAAGCCCGTCGGCTGGCCAACGAGGGCAAGGTCATTTTCTGGATCGACGGCGGTCTGCATGCCACCGAAGTGCTCGGCGCGCAGCAGCTCATGGAAACACTCTGGCAGTTCACCAGCCGCACCGACGAAGAAACGCAGCGTATTCTCAACGATTGCATCATTCTCATGGTGCACGCCAATCCGGACGGTATGGAGCTGGTGTCCGACTGGTACATGAAGGAATCGGACAAGCTGCGGCGGACCACGGGCACGATCCCGCGGTTGTATGAGAAGTACGCGGGTCACGACAACAATCGTGATTCGTACATGAACGCGCTCAAGGAGACTACCAATATCTCGCGTGCCATGTTCATCGAGTGGCACCCGCAAATCATGTACAACCACCACCAGACCGGCCCCACAGGCACGGTCATGGCGGCCCCTCCGTATCGGGATCCGGCCAACTACTGGTTCCATCCGGCCATGATCACCGGACTCGATCTCGTGGGCGCGGCACTCAACCACCGCTTCGTCACCGAGAACAAGCCGGGTCTCACGTTCCGCGCCGGCTCGAATTACTCCACGTGGTGGAACGGTGGTCTGCGTACGGTGGCGTACTATCACAACGTCATCGGGATTCTCACCGAGACCATCGGCAATCCCACCCCCATGCGCGTGTCGTTGGTGCCGGATCGTCAGCTGCGTAATGCCGGCCTGCCGTTGCCGATCGAACCGCAAACGTGGCTCTTCCGGCAGTCCGTCGACTACTCGGTGAGCGCTAACTATGCGTTCCTCGATCTCGCGTCACGCTTCCGTGAGCGGTTTCTGTACGATCGGTGGCGCATGGCGATGGATCAGATTGGAAAGGGCAAGAAAGATTCGTGGACGGTGAGCCCGAAGCGTCATGCGGCACTGATAGAAACGATCACCAAAGACCGCGCCGGCCAAAGCGCCGAACAGGGGCGTGCTGGTGGTCCGCGTGGAGGTGGAGGTGCCGGCAGCATCGGCAGTGCCGTGGCCAACGATCGCTACATGGCGGAACTGCGCAAGCCGGAGCATCGGGACCCGCGCGGCTACATCCTCAGTGCGGCACAGAACGATTTCCCCACCGCCAGCAAGTTTGTGCAGGCGCTGCAGAAGTCGGGCGTCCAGGTGCAGCGCGCCACATCTTCGTTCAGCACCAACGGCAAGAGCTATCCGCAGGGTTCGTGGGTGATTCTCACCTCGCAGGCGTTCCGCTCGCATGTGCTCGACATGTTCGAACCGCAGGATCACCCGAACGACTTCCGCTATCCAGGTGGTCCGCCGATTCCGCCATATGACAACGCCGGCTGGACACTCGCATTCCAGATGGGTGTGCAGTTCGATCGGGCCCTTGAAGCCGTCAGCGGTCCGTTCGAAGTCGTGAAGGATGTCACCACGATGCCGGCCGGTGTGATCGCCAAGGGCAAGGCCGGCTACTACATGCATCCCGAAGTCAACGACGCAGCCACCGTGGCCAATCGACTCGCCAGCGCCAAGGTCAAGGCGCAGCGTCTGCCGACCGCATTCACCGATGGTAACACCGCGTGGCCCGCCGGTACATGGTTTGTGCCCGCCGGGGGTGCCGCTGATGCGGTGGTCGCCAAAGCCGCTAGTGAACTCGGCGTCAACTTCGCCGCCGCCAACTCCAAGCCGGCCGGTGGTCAACCGGTGACGCCGCTGCGCGTGGGACTCATTGACCGCTACGGCGGCAGCATGCCGAGCGGGTGGACGCGCTTGGTGCTGGAGAAGTTCGAGTATCCGTTCGCCGTGGTGTATCCGCAGGAAATCGATGCCGGCAACCTCAAGGCCAAGTACGACGTGCTCGTGTTCACCGACGGCGCGATCAGCGCGGCGGCGGGTCCGGGGGCTGGCTTTGGTGGATCGCCCGATACTACGCTCATTCCGGCTGAGTATCGCCGGCAGTTGGGCCGCGTATCGACCGAACGGAGCGTGCCGCAGATCAAGACGTTCCTCGAGGCCGGCGGCCGCGTGGTGACGATCGGCTCGTCGATTGCGCTGGGCAAGCTGGTGGGGCTGCCGATCGAGAATTACATGGCGGAGGCCAACGGCCGCGGCTATGCCAGTGAGAAGTACTACATCCCGGGGTCGCTGCTCGAAGTGGCGGTAGATACTTCCATCACCATCGCCACGGGCATGAATCCGCGGCCGAGTGTGATGTTCGACAATAGCCCGGTCATGAAGCTCGGCCCCGATGCCGCCGCGAAGGGTATTCGCGTGGTGGGCACGTTTGATATCGCCGCGCCGCTCACCAGCGGCTGGGCGTGGGGGCAGGAACTGCTCAAGGGCGGCGTCGCGATGGCCGAAGCGCAGGTGGGCAAGGGCACGCTGTGGCTATTCGGACCGGAAATTCTCTTCCGCTCGCAGCCGCATGGCACGTACAAGCTGTTCCTGAATGCGCTTAACGGCGGGTTCCAGCGGCCGGTCAAGCCGCTGCAGTAGGCTTTGCCAGAGGCCGCCGCGCATGGCGCACTATATTTCATCCATGCGCGGCGTCCTCACCACCCTCGGCAAACTGCTCGGCATCGCTCTCCCGATTGCGTTCGGGATCGGCGTCGGCAAGATCGCCACCCCGTACCTGCCCGGCTTCACCCACTGGATGCATACCTTGGGCGCGTGGGCACCCGTGGCGTTTGTGCTGGCGTATGTGGCGGCGGTGGTCTTGATGCTCCCCGCCTTCTTGTTCACGATGGCGGCGGGAGCGGTGTTTGGGGTGGTGCAAGGCT
>Ga0105045_10006451_pt1 | contig 10382 bp, 9 predicted proteins | sample MAT02_FD_78089 | JGI IMG/M metagenome (GOLD analysis project Ga0105045, IMG submission 78089) | Freshwater microbial communities from Lake Fryxell liftoff mats and glacier meltwater in Antarctica - MAT-02 (megahit assembly) | ecosystem: Environmental > Aquatic > Freshwater > Ice > Liftoff... | reverse complement strand
GGCGTGATCAGCATCGTATCGGTCGGGATGATGTCGGGATAAAACTTCGCGCCGATGCGCACACGATCGCCCAGCGTGGGAAGGGAATCCGCGATCGCCGTGCGCATGAACGCCCAGCGCCATTGCTCAAGCGGGAGGTCGGCTACGCCATCGAAGTCGTTGCGCATTGAGCCTGATCTATCGACCACCAGCATGAGATCGGCGCGCGCAGGCTCGACCGGAAAGCGCCCAGGGAGACATATCACCGCGTCGGGTGAGTCCGAGCCGGTGTCGCGCCCTGCATCGAAGGTTCGCGCGTCGATGCCGACATCGAAGCGCTCGATTTCAAGATCGGTTTTGGCGCCGCAGCTGGCGATCGTGGGGAGGGCGAGGATGGGAAGGAGAGAGCGAAGTCGCATAGGCCTCGGTGCGGAGTGTGCCATGGGCGCGGTCCCTTCCGCGTAATGCATGCTTCATGCGCGCGGCATGCGTGTGCCCAAACTAGGGTTTCCACGTGCCAGCGATGCTCTCGCGATGCTCTCGCCCGTACCGGCGATAAAGGGCGCTGGCCTCGCGAATACGCTCCTTCTCCTCATCATTGAGCGGGCGAATCACCTTCGCTGGACGACCATGCGCGAGCATCCCTGCGGGGATCTTCGTGCGCGCCGTGACAAGCGAGCCTGCACCGATCATCGCGCCATCACCGACCTCGACGGCATCGAGGAGGATCGAGCCCATGCCAATGAGCACGCCGGATCCGATGCTGCAGCCATGAAGAATCACGCTGTGCCCGATGGTGCAGTCATCGCCCACGAGGGTCTCTCGCCAGCCGCCCGTTGCATGCACCACGGTGTTGTCTTGGATGCTCGTGCGCGCGCCAACGCGGACCGGCATGACATCGCCGCGAATGACGGTGCCGTACCAGACGGACGACTCTTCGCCGATGTGGACATCGCCGATGACGGATGCCGTGGGCGCGATGAAAGACGACGTGTGAATGGTCGGGTGGATGCCGCGATAGGGATAGATGTGGGTCATGGCGTCTTCTCTTGGGAGCGTTGGATTCGCGCAGCACGGACGCGGAAGAAGAGCGAGGGGATCGTGCGTGCCGTGGTGCCGAGGAATGCGCCGATCGCGTCGGCGCCGAGGTCGAGCACATCGGCACTTCGACCTGGCACGAAGGCTTGATGAATCTCATCGAAGAACCCCCAGGCTATCGTCATGATGAAGGCAAGGAGGGCGACGCGGAGGGCAGGGCGCGTGGGGAAAGTCCGAAGGCAGGCGTGCGCGAGCAAGAAGCCGAGCACGCCATACTCGACGACGTGAATTCCTTTGTCGCGAAAGGGAAAGCTCGAAGATGGGAAGTTGGGAAGAGCGAACGACGAGAGCACCCAGATGAGCAGCATGTAGGCGGCGGCGGGAAGCCAAGCGAGCACGACATCGCGCGCCGAGGCCTCCTTCGAACGCGCTGTCACATCCACGCTCAACGCCCTCTAGCTCGTGACAGGGAGGCGCCGACGCTCGGAAGGACGCGCCTCGATCATCGCCTGGACCCTCGGATCAAGGAGGTGTGCGCCACGTGCAGGCATGCCCTCAAGCGATTGCGCGAGACGTCCAAGGAGCGAGTGGGCGTTGGCGTGGATGATGTCGACCTTGATCATCGTGCCGCGCAGATCGACATCCGGTGGCGCATCGAAGTGCACGATCTCATGACGCGAGCTGCGGCCCTTCCAGCGTGCGAAGCCAGGCTCGCCCTCGCGTCCCTCATCCTCGACGAGCACCTCGGTGGAGGTGCCCACCAGCGCGTTCAAGTTGGCCTTCTGCGTGAGCTCGATCGCCGCGAAGAGGCGCGCGAGTCGATCGGATTTTTCGCTCTCGCTGACGTCATCATCGAGCTTGAGCGCAGGCGTGAACGGGCGCTGCGAGTAGGTGAAACAGAAGGCCGCGGAGAAACGTACTTCCTCGACGAGCGAGAGCGTCTCTTGGAAGTCTTCCTCGGTCTCACCGGGAAAGCCGACGATGAAATCCGTGCTCATCGTAAAGATCGGCCGCGCACTGCGAAGCGCCTCCGCGCGGGCGATATAGTGCTCGCGGGTATAGCGACGCAGCATGCGCTTGAGCGCGAGATGCTAGCCGGATTGCACCGGCAGATGCATGTGCGCGGGCAAGACTTCGAGCTCGGTATGGCAGCGCACCAGCGCATCGGTGACGTGCCTTGGATGCGGTGAGGTGTAGCGAAGGCGCTTGAGCTTCGGGACCTTGCGAGCGATCGAGCGAAGGAGCGCCGCGAACTGCGACTCGCTCTCCTCGGTGGTGCTCGTCGGCTCATGCCAGGAGTTCACCGTCTGACCAAGCAGCGTGACCTCTTGAACGCCCGCATCCACGAGGCCCTCGACCTCGCGCACGATCTCGTACTCGCTGCGATAGCGCTCGGGCCCACGCGTCGTAGGGACGATGCAGAAAGTGCAGCGCTCGTCGCAGCCCTTCATCACGGTGACGAACGAGGAGACCTCGCGATCGCGACGTGAGATGGCGGCGGTCGCGTCGAGAAAGCGCGGATCGTGGACGTCGAAGACGGTGCGCGAGATCTGGCCGTTCTTGGCCTTCACGTGCTCGATCAATCCCGGCAGCTCGGCGATGTTGTCGGGGCCGAGCACAACATCGATATGCGGCACACGAGCGAGCAATTTGTCGCCTTCTTGCTGCGCTACGCAGCCTGCGACGGCGACGATCAAGTTGGGTCGCTCGAGCTTCATCGGCTTCATGGTGCCGAGCAGAGAGAGCAGCTTGTGCTCCGCCTTCTCGCGCACGCTGCAGGTGTTGACGACGATGACATCCGCGAGCTGCGTGTCATCCGTGCGCTCGTAACCCGCGTGGCTCAACACCTCCTCGATTCTTCGTGAATCGTGGACGCTCATCTGGCAGCCGTGCGTCTGAACGAGGTAGCGCTTCATGTGCTCTTCCGTGCGCGACAGCATGAGGGCGCCGCGATCGCGCGACCTTAGCACTCAAGTGTGAGCGAGCCTGGATGCGGCTTGATTAGTGATGGACGGTGAGCGGGATGCGGAACGACTGCGCGCCCACGCTCGACGTGAAGTCGAGTCGACGCGCTTGGCGAACGACGCATTGACCCGCGGGGCTGCTCGCGACCTCCGCAGGCCGCACATCGGCGTTGGTGACCCGGCCGCGTGCATCAGTCGTGAACTGGACCGCGAGGGCCGGAATGTTGCCTGACTGGCTGTCGAAGCAGGACTGGAACTGGGCGAGGTTGCGACCAAACACCCGGTTGATCACGGTGGTTGGATTCTCTGCGTTGCGCGGGTTGCGATCGTTGTCGCGTCGTGTGGCCGTCCAGGCGTCCGCCTCCGAGGAAGCATCCTCGGTGGTCACCGCCGCATCGGGCAGATCGACGTAGGCATCGGGATGCTCTTCGTTGATCCAGACGATCTCGGCAGGCGTCGAAGGCGGCCTTGCAATCGCCCAGATCGCCACGCCAAAGGCGGCGAGCACAGCGACGACGATGAATGCAAACATCAGGATGATCAGGCCACGGTTGCTTCGCGCAAGGGCTTCCGTCGTTGGCGGCGCGGGTGTGTCTACGGGCGCGGGGTGTGGCGCGAGATGGCTCTTGTCAAAGCGTGTTGGCTCCGTCGAAGGACGAAGTCCTGAGGCTTCGGCCGCAGGCGGGATTGTGCTCTGCTCCGCGCCCGGTGAAGTACGCCATGACTGCTCCAGCGTGTCCAGCTCAGGAAGCTCAAACATCGCGGCGAAGCGCGGGTCGCGGAAGTCTCGATCGAGCGTCTTGCGAAGCACATCGTTGGCTTCTTCGCCATCCATGCCGCGCACGCGACGCAGCGCCTTGGCGAACTCACCGGCGGTCTTGAAACGAACGCTCAGGTCTTTGTCGAGGGCGCGCGCGACGACGTCGGCGAGGGCGGCCGAGATCTCAGGGCGCACCACATCGAGCCGACGCGGAATGTGATTGAGCACGCGCTGAATCGTGATCGCCGGCTCACCTGCCCGGAACTCGTTGCGGCCCACGAGGATCTCATGGAGCACGACGGCCGCCGCATAGACATCGCCGCTGGGCTCGGGCGGATATCCTTCGAGGATCTCCGGCGCCATATACGAGAACTTGCCCTTCACGGTGCCGACGACCGTCTTGGTCTCTTCTTCGCCCGCAGACTTCGCGATGCCAAAATCGGCGAGAAGAATTCGGCCCTCAATGTCGAGCAGGATATTCGACGGCGAGACGTCGCGATGCACGACGTGAAGGGGCTGACCATCGGTGCCGCGGAGCGTGTGCGCGTACTCCAGCGCATCGAGAACTTGGATCATGATGTGCGTCGTGAGCTGCCAGGGAAGCTGCCCGAGCACACCGTCGGCGCGCGCCTGCGATTGCTGCACGAAGCTCGTCCAGCGACCCAGATGGAAGCCGTGCACGTAGTCCATCACGAGGAGGAAATCGGCGTCTTCTTTGCCGAAATCCGTGACACTGACGATGCCTGGGTGACGCAGCATCGACATGATGCGCGCCTCGCGCTTGAACATCTTCAGCGCCGATTGATCGGCATGCTCGGAGAGCATGCGCTTCACGACGACGGGCTTCACGAAGTCCGCCGCGCCCTCCATGCGCGCCAAATAAATCATGCCCATACCGCCGCGCGCGATGGCACGGACGATTCGGTACCGGCCCAACACCACGCGACCTACGAGGTCGTTTGCATCGTTTTCCGCTGCTTGTGACATCCGCGACCGAGACATCCTTTACTGAGAGAGAGCTGTGTAACGCGTACTGCGTTGCGAGGTTGGGGAGAGCGCACAGGCTTGGTTTTAGAGCTAAACACACCGTGGAGAGCGGCACGAGAAATCGTCACGAGGCTATAGGTGCGCCTCGGGAATGTCACCCGAGAAGCGAGTGCGCAGGATCAGGGCCCCGGCAGGCCCATAAAAGGGAGATGCTCGCGCGATGCAGCTTCCATCGAGTTTGCGTCCGACGGACCGCACGGAGCCGCGGGTCTTTGCGGAGTTTGCCGGGCTTCGGTCGCTGGCTTGGATGCCGCTGACGCATGCGCCGACACCGGTCGAGCCCTGCGATGCGATCGCCGACTGGCTGGGTCGCGGCGGCGTCTTCATGAAGCGCGATGATCTCGCCTCGCCGCTCTACGGTGGCAACAAGGTGCGGCGCTACGAGTTCGTGCTCGCCGATCTTTTCGCGAAAGGAAAGACGCGCATCGTGACGGCTGGAGGCCTTGCTTCGACGCAGGCCATGGCGACCTCGCTCTTTGGGCAAGCGCTCGGAGTGCCTGTGCGCATCGTGCACTTCGATCAGCCGATCACGCGCTTCGCACGCAACGCGATCCTCACGAACGCCGCCGCAGGTGCGGAGCTTGTGTGGGGAGGAAACTACCTGACCGCTATCTGGCGAACGTGGCGCGCGCTCGGCAAGGACAGCTATCTGATCTTACCTGGCGCAGCGAACGCGCTCGCGAACCTCGGCTACATCGACGCGATGCTCGAACTTGGCGAGCAGGTGGCGCGTGGGGAGATGCCCAAGCCTGACGCGATCATCTTGCCAACAGGCTCTTCCGGGACATTGGCCGCGCTGGCGCTCGGTGCCTCTTGGCTCGGCTGGAATACCGAGATCATCGGCGTGCGCATCACGCTTCCGATCGCCTGCAATCGCATCACGATTGGCCACATCATCCGCAACACGGATCGCTTCCTCGCGTCGCATGATCCGAAGTGGACCCGGCGCACTCATCGCGTGAACTACAGCCTCTACGGGGATGCGCTCGGCCCGGGCTACGGCTACGCGACGCCAGAGTCTGTGGAGGCGATTCCGCAGCTCACGCGCCTCACGGGGCACGAAGGCGAGGTGACCTACAGCGGCAAGGCCCTCGCGGCGCTGCGAACACTCGGTCAGAGCGAGCGATGGAAGAACAAGACGCTGCTGCTCTGGAACACGCTCTCGACAGCGCGCCCAGAGGTTCCTCCGGATGCGATGTCACGCGTACCTGCGTCGCTTCGCTTTGTGTTCGAGAGGCCGTGCACGGCTTGAACTCTGAGTCCGACCGTGCGGTCGTGTTGTCCGACCGCAATCCGACCGCGAGCGAAGTTCAGAGCCCTGCGGCCAGGCGATCGAGCTGTGTATCTAGAGCCTCGTAGAGGCCTTTGTTGCCGTCTTGAACAAAGCCTTGAAGGGCGCGCGTGTGCTCAGGGATGCGCTCTACGAACGCGTGCACTTCGCTTGGATTCTCAAGCGACTCGGCATAACGGCCGTAGCCAAGCTTCTGCAGGTAGCGGCCATTGAGCACCTGCTCAAACTGACCGCGCACGGGCACCGCGAGCATCGGCTTGTGGAGGTAGACCGACTCGCCCATCAGCGTGAAACCGCCGCCGGCGATGACGGCTCTGGAGGACGCCAGATCTTCGATGAAGGTCGTCTCGCTGAAAGGGCGATAGCGCAGGTTGCCCTCGGCCTGCTCGCTCGTGATCGCGCGACGCATGCCGTAGATGCGGCACTCAAGACCGGTGCTGGCGAGGGTGCGTGCGAGCTCGTCGTTGCCCTCGGCCGTCTGGTAGACGAGGAGATGCCCGCCCTCGCTGCGCTTCGCCTCGAGAATCTCCGGACGCAGGATCGGCTTGATCAGCGTGGTGTTCTCCTTGCGCACGGGGGGGAAGAAAAACGTCGTGATGAGATAGTGATTTGCGAAGGGCATCTTGCTCTTCACGAAGGCCTTGGAGATCTCGAACTCGGCGCGGTGACCCTCGACGATGTCGTCATCGATCGCGGTGCGATTGAGCACCTGCATGTTGTCGATTGAGAGAATGGGTAGGCCGTGGCGCTTGCCGTAGAAGTACGTCCAGCTCTCGAAGTCGCTGATCACGCACTCCGGTTTGAAATCCTTGATGAGGTCGAAGTAGGCGGCGACCTGCGAAGGGATGGCGGCGGTTCCGGCGAGCACGTTCTCAAGCACAGTGCGCGCGAGACGCATCTGGTTGTCCTCGTAGGCCATGTGCATTCCGTGGATGCGGTTGACGTCGCTCTTGTCGCCAAAGCGCTTCTTGAGGAAGTCGACGGCGCGACCCGACGCCACGATCTCCACCTCGTGGCCCAACTCAAAGAGCCGCTCAAGCACGACACGCGAGCGCATCGCGTGACCCATTCCTTCGCCAACCACGCCGTAGAGGATTCGCATGCGGCGATCCTACTCGGAGTTCGCGCGCTGCCGCGATCAACCACAAAAGCGCGACGCAAGAACGCCTGACGTACTCTCGCGGTCGTGGAGTCATCGTCATTTCCCAAGTCCGAATCCGAGCTGCCCTCAAGCGAGAAGGTTGCCGCGCATGTGGGACGCCTCGAACGGACGCACGCCATCCTCGCGATTGCGCCTCTTGGCTGGGCGCTCTTTCATCTTGTGGAGCAGTGGAGCCTCTTTCGGGGAAGGCTCGCTTGGCTTGCGCAGATGCGGGCGACTTCGGGCAACTTCGCGACCTTGTTGGAGATCGCCCTGGCGGTGCTTCCGATTCTTGCCTGGGCGGGTCTGCATGCGCGTGCGCTTGTCTTGCGAAGGCCGATTCCAGGCTCCGTGACGCGCGACGAGGGCGGCCTGGCGCTGGGCTTGAGTGCACTTCAGCCAGTGGCTTCGAGCCTCGCGCTGCTCTTTCTTGGATGGCACGTCGTCTGGCTCTGGGTGCCAAAGCTGCTCGGTGCGGCGCCTGTCGAGACCTACGACGCGATGCAACGCACGCTGGGCCTCCCGTGGGCGCTCGGGCTGCATGCGTTTGGTCTCGCCGCCGTGCTCTGGCATCTCGCGGCTGCGCTTCCCGATGGGCTGACGGCGATGGGCTTGTTACGCACCGATGAAGGTCGACGTGGCGCGAGAACGGTCGCCGTGGTGCTCGCGCTCGCCCTCTTCGTGCTCTTCGCGCAGATGGTCGGCTGGGTGGGCACAGGCACGGGAACGTTCTGGCCTATCGAGGTTGTGCAGCCGACTTGAGCGCGATCGCTCAATGAACGTCGCGAAAGACGTTCTTGGCCTCGCGCTGTAGCTCGATGCGGTTGGTGGCGATGACGAAGATCCGCTCCGCCCGACGCGCAAACTTTTCGACGTCTCCTGGCTCAATACCGAGGCCGTAGGCGATACGATCACGGATGCGCGCGGCTTCGATGAGCTGCTTGAGGAGGTCTGTGTCGATCGCCTCAAGCTGCTTTGCGTGACGGGCGATGAGTGCGCTCGCGTCGATCGAAGAGTCTGACTCAATGCCAAGATCGCCGAGCCCAATCTCGATCAAGCGCCAGCCCATCCGGATGCGTGTCGTGGGCGCGACGGGGATCGGGGCCTTGCGGAGATACTCGATGATCGCGAGCCGACGGATGGGTCGGATGAGGACGGCACCCGCGCCTGCGATGAGGAAGAGGCCGATGAGCAGAGGGCACATCGCTTGGGCTATCGACTGCAACGCGCGCTCTAGCTCGTCACCCGGATTTTGCTCTTGTTGGGGCTGATCTTGTGGCTCTTGCGGCTGAGTTTGGCCTTGTTGAGGCGTATTTTGTCGCTGTTGGGACCGCTCCTGGCTTTCGCGTTCGGGATGGCCTGTGCGGAAGAGGTAAGGCGCGATCAGCAAGGTACCGGCAGTGAGCGAGAGACCCACCGCGATGACGGCGACCCATCCGAAGAGCGTGAGCCTTGGTCGTGCGGCGCCCTTTTCCGTGACCGATCCTGCGAGCAAGGCCCTCGGTCCAAAGCGCCAGAGATGGAGGCGATGGCGCTCGCGCTGGACGAGGTAGGCGAGCAGGAGCGCGATGGTAAAGAAGAGGATCAGCGCGGTGCCGATGCTCCAGATCGCGAGCTTGTTTCCAGACTCCCAACGCTCGACGCCATCGCTGTGGTTGACCAGCGTGAACATCGCGCCGGTGCCGTAGATCACAGGTATCCATGCTGCGAAGAGGGCGCGGCTTGAGGCGAGGCTCCAGACGCCGCCGCTCACGAAGACTGGGATGATCCACGCGAGCCCGACGAGCACAATGCCGATGGCGCCAAGCCCAGCGAGTGGGACCGTGACGAGGCATGCAAGCGTGAGCCAGACCAGGCCCATGCAGCCGAGGAAGGAGCCGCGAAGCCGCGCGATGGCCATCGCTTGTCCGAGGCTCACGCCGACGACGGTGCCGACGCTGAGCACACCAAGCATCAGGAAGAGCTCACTGCTGAAGCCTTCGGTCGCGAAGACGACGAGGTCGAAGACCGCGAGCATCACGATCACCCACGCCTGGTAGGTAAGCGCGGGCCGCGCGAGCTCTTTGGCGTCACGCACCCACTCGGCGCGCTTCTTGGTCGAGACGTCGCTCACAGCGAGCCTCCCTTCTCGCCCGAGGACACACCGACGAGGCGATGCGCCGTGGGGCCAGGCTCGAGTCGATAGACTGCATCGCCACGGGCGACGAGCGCGGAAACGACTGCGTGTGAACCCTTTCGAACACGAAGGCGAAGGCGCTTGCGTGCGGCGTAGCGCGCGCGCTCCCAGCGGAAATGACGCCAGCGTGCTGCGACCGTGTTCTCGTCGCTGCCCGCGGGATGCGGCAAGCGCACCATCGCGCTGAGCCAAACGCCGAGGCCTTTTCCGCCGAGCCAGACCTGCGAAAAGGGAGGCTCAGCGGGGCCGAGAGCGTCTTCAGGCGGGTGGTAGATCCACGTGAAGCGCTGACCCCGAAAGGGCAACGGTGGTGGTGCATCGAAGCGCGCGGACACGGCCACGCCATCGCTCTCGGGGCCTGCCTTCTCGAGCAATGCGGGCAGCTCAAACCGGTCTTGCCAGCGGGCGCGGGCGCCCATATCCTGCCAGCGTGTGCGCGGTGTGCGACCGGTGATCGTCTCGATGCGGAGCTCGCCTCTTCCATCATCGACCGCAGCGATCAGCGTCACGGCATCGCCTCGTGCGACCAGCTCTTGGGCGACCGAGATCCAGGTCTCAACGAGACGATCCATGACGTCAGCGAGGCCGACTGCATCGTGACCTTCGCCGCTCTTCTCTAGGTAGGTGTCGAGCACAAGCACGACGTTGCGCACGGACTGCTCGCGTGACTCGGGGAGGCGCACGGTGAGGCGTCCTGCGCGCACCGAGAGCTTCCAGTGGATGCGCCTTGTATCGTCGCCGCGCGCGTACTCACGGAAGCGGAAAAAGTCTTCGTTGGGAAAGCGATGCGGGCGCGTGACGACATCCGGGCTCTGATGCTTGCTGCGTGGTGGCTCGATGACTTCCAGCGCGCGAAAGCGCGGCAAGACCTTGAGGTCGCAGCTGGCGGCGGAGGCGACGGAGACGCGCGTGAGACCGAAGACGTCCTGATAGCCAATCGTCGCGGGGCCGAGGCGATAGAGACCGCGTGGGCTCTTCCTCAGCTT
>Ga0105045_10006450_pt1 | contig 10384 bp, 8 predicted proteins | sample MAT02_FD_78089 | JGI IMG/M metagenome (GOLD analysis project Ga0105045, IMG submission 78089) | Freshwater microbial communities from Lake Fryxell liftoff mats and glacier meltwater in Antarctica - MAT-02 (megahit assembly) | ecosystem: Environmental > Aquatic > Freshwater > Ice > Liftoff... | reverse complement strand
GGCCTTTAAAATTCCTGTTCCTTGAATTCCAAAGCCATCATTCATTGAATCTGCATTGGGCGTAAATGCAGTTGGTAAATATATCCTGAAGGGTTCTAAAATGCATACTTGACGCTCTGACTTGCTATCGCATCCATTGGTATCTGCAACATCTAATACAACAGTATATTCGCCATGAATAATATACTCGTGGAAAGGGTTAATACCTGCTTGATAATCAATGACAGTTCCATCTCCAAAACTCCAAGTTCCAACGTGAGCTCCAGTGCTAAGATCAATAAAACTAATGTCGCGCAAATCGGAAGGAATACACTCAAGGTTTGGATTGACTGAAAACTGCGCTTTTACGAGTGGATAACCAGGAATTTGAATAAGTGTATCTTTTCGGCAACCAGTGATAGTATCAATAACTACTGCATTGTATGAATATGAACTTAAGCCAGGCAAATTGGCCGGTGTTGGGTAGATTTGATTTCGCCATTGAACATTGTAGGGAGAATCGTCGCCAGGACCCGTAATTTGCGCAAAACCTGTTTCGCCGAAGCAAGCAGTTTCGCTCATCGTAATTGAATAAACAATGGGTGGCTGAACGACAATATTTACCGTGTCGCGCAGCAATGAGCAACCATCAGTTACCGCTAAATAATAATTTGTAGTCGATGCAGGACTCACATTTTGCTGCTGCAAAGGAGGCAAACCTTGGTTCCATTGATAGGATATGTTGCTACCATTTCCTCCAAAAGCATTGATAAGCATGGTTGAATAATCGCCAAAGCACAACGTATCTTTAGAGACGAAAAGGGAGTATGAAATTGCTGGACCAACAGTAAGCATAGTAGAATCAACACTGCGACAGAAACCCGAGCCAATTTCAGCAACCAACCAATGTTCACCTTCACCAGTTAGAATTGGATTGAAGAAATTTGGCGCTACGAATCCTGAACCTATTACTGTTGCAGATTGCGGTGAAATTGAAACAGGATATAGTGTATCAGAATAGCACAATACAGCAGACGTAGCGCTGATAGACGCTTGTTGGAAGTTTTCTACTTCAATACTGAAAGTATCTCTACAACCTTGTATCGATTCGTATTCAATGAGGTGAATTCCCTCACCAGCATCAGCAGGCAGAAATGTTCCTAAAGGATTCGTTATTCCTGGTCCATTAAAGATTCCATTTGATGCAAAGTCGGGTGCACTAAGTTGAATTTCTGGCGCTGCTTCACAGATTGATGCAACATCAGGCATAAAGGAAGATTGAACGTAGAAATAAGCAGTATCAGAACACGTATTTACATCGAACACTATATAATGTAAACCAGGTCCTGCAATTTGTGGGTCAAATCGGGAAGAATCAGCATTGCTGCCATAAAGAACTCCAGCTCCTGACCAATCTCCTTCCCAAGGATTTGTGTCCATTACATCACGATTAAGCTGTAAAATTCCATCGCCAGAACAAAAAACCTGAGTATCGTTATAAACCCTGGTAAAAAAGACGTAAACAGTTGCTGTATCTGTGCAACCGTTTGGATGAGCGTATATTAAGTCTTCCGTGAATGCATTTCCATCATTAAAACCTGGATCAAACAATCCAGTAGTTGCATCTAAAATTCCATTGCCTGACCAAACTCCTCCAACAGGAGCAAAATCATCCATCACAAAGTCATCTTGGGTTGGACATGCCGTAAAATTCCAACCTGCCCATATTTCCTTTACAAAAACAGGAACATCTTGAGAGCAGCCATTCAAGGCATATGTTAAGGTAATTAGCCCTGCTCCTGATTCTCTTGGATCAAAGGTTCCATTGAGAGAATCCACAATTCCTGGTCCGTACCACCTTCCGCCAAAAGGCGTTAATTGATAGGAAATAGAGGCGTCACTCTCACACAAACTATCCAAAATTGTCGGTAATTGCTCTATATCGTCGACATAAATAATCAAATCTTCAGAGCATCCATTTACGCTGTAGGTAACACTATATTCGCCTTCGGCGGAAGGGTCAAAAATACCTGTTGAACTAACTTGTGCCCCTGTCCAAACTCCTCCACCAGGAGAAAATCCTAAAATTTGAAAAGGACTTGAACCAGGACAAGCTGCTTGAGCGATTCCAGCATCAATAGCCAGGACAGTCACTTGTGCGTAGGTTGTGCAACCAAATGCAGGTGTGATAGGTAAATAATATCCAGGAAGATTCAATCCCGCGAGAGCGGAATCACCTGTAAACTCTCCTAAAAGCGTATCTGTAATTCCTGTGCCTGTCCACCAACCTCCAGAAGGCGAAGCGCTCAATAAAAACGGAGCTTCAGACTGGCAATGAATCGAAGGTGCTGGAACAATCGCAGGTGCAAAAACGGCAATAGGTGCACTTCCTGAAGAAGCAACAGCAGGAGAAGTATCATCGACCGTTAAAGTGTATGTTGCATTGGTAGTTGGACAAACCTGCTGCGGACCGGCAGTTGCTGGCAATCCATTCGACCAAGAATACGTGTAAACGCCATTTCCACCTGTAACTTCTGCAATAATGTTGGTGCATTGACCACTGCAAAGACTATCGTTTTCTGGAATTAGATTTACAACGATTGGACAATCAAATACATCAAAATCGTCTGTCGTTGTGAAGGTCCAAATACTGTCACAAGCATCGCGGTAATTTGTGACTAATTCGAGTGTATAAATACCACCAAGGTTAATTCCTTCGGCAAATGTGATTGCTAACTGTTGCGCACTATCACCTATGCAATTGATAGGGTTTGCCGCTATTATGCTTTGTTCTAATGGACCTAGAAGGTTAAAAGCAGATGCATAAATAGAATCGCAGGCTAACTTTTTACTGAGATTTACAATTGCAGTACTACTGGAGCACGCAGGAACTGGCAACACTGCTGTAATTTGAGGCGGAACTGGCGGAACAACTTGAGTAGTCCAATTGGCAATCCAACCATTACAAGCAACATTGGCATCACTTACAAAATGAAGTGTTAAACAACCACTGGTAATGCTTATTGATGGTGGAATTTGAGTACCTGAATATGCTGGTCCAACTTGTGGAGAAAATTCATTTGGACCAAGATGAAACGTTAGAGAATCGAAGGTTGATTCGACACAAAAATTATCAAAACCTAAGGTCAAAGTTCCAGGAGCGTCAAGGCAGATAGTAAATGCCAAATTGCTGTTATGCTGGTAATTAAGACCTTCACCTCCCGAATCATACAAAATGCCTTTACACTCATTCACGGTGGTATCGCGCATGTTGAATTCGAGCTGAGCATTGAGCTGCAGCGATGCACAAAGCGCACATAAAAAGGTTATATAGCCGCAAATAAACTTCATTCGCGCTTGATAAATATGGGATCTGAATCTACTTCTGCACTCCACTGCCCTGCTCTATCGCGCATTCTGATGCTAAATGTTACTTGCTCAAGGTTACCATTACCAAGTAAAAACATTGTTGGCAAGGTTACATTCAATGTTCCGCGAATAAACAATGAATAACCATCAGGCGAAAGAGGTTTCACATGATAGGTATCTGCAAATTGTAAGCGCGAATCTTTAATCTCAAGATCATGTTTGTCGGGATCAATGCTGCCCAAATCGCCATTTTGGTCTTCATACTGAATTACAATCACCACAGAATCTTGGTATTGCACCAATGTATCGGGCGTGATGGAAAGAATTCCAATAACGGGAGCTGATTGAGGTGGAAGTGTTTCTTCTTTCTTGCATGCCGAAACAAGCAGAATCATTCCGATAACGAGAAGTGAGAAATATGATTGGGCTACTTTCATTCTCCTACCTGAAATGAGTAAAAGCGTTTAATGTGTTCGGCACTTGCAGTTGATGGAATCTCAGTTACAACAGATGAATCATCCTGCAAATAAGCACGAATAAATTGGATTTGTGCATTCGAAATCCCCGCGAGGGACAGACTAAATTTAAATCGAAAACTCACTTGTGTGCCCGAGTAACCAGTTGCCTGAATTGCAGGAATTAAGCTAAAATTGATTTCAGGTGATGCGTCAAATGAATTCATCATGGCAGAAACCTTCGCTTTTAAATAAGAAAGATTTTCAATAGAAGTGGCATCGTCGCTTGCAGCAAGATAAATATCGATGCCTGAAGTACCTGATGGAACTTGAATTGCTGAAGTTTGGATATTCCGCGGAAATTGCACAGGCGAGCCAGCAGCGGTGATGAATACGCCTGTTAATTGAGGCGGTAAATTGTTCTGACTTGGCGAATTCCCAAAAATATCGCGAGCTCCGTTATTAATCCAAGTCTTAAGATTTTCGATATATGCTGCGCGATTGGCAATCCAAGTTGAACCTTGATCGACCGAAAGTGGCATAATTCCCGATTGACCATCGATGTCTACAATTAATCGCTGATAGACAATTGAATTATTAAAATCGCCCGGAAGAACTCGGTATTGATAACTTCCAGATGGATCGTTTTTAATGATTGGACGGAGAACCAATGTATTGTATGTACTTTCTATAGTTCTAAAATCGGGCTCAAAAGTACCATCATGACAACCAGAATTTGCACACGTTGGAGCAAACATATTTTGATGCAAGCCTGCAATTGATGCCGGATCTGGCGGAGTTGCGGGAGCATTTGGCAAAGGTGCATTGTTCGCGGGCAAATCGTAAGGATTTACCTTCTCTTCCTTTTTACAAGCCGAAAACAACACACTCAGAATTACGAAGACCCGAACTACCCTCATATCCTATCAAATAAGCTTAATGATTCTGATTGCACATAGCCCGCATTTTGAACTTCTGGCTTAATTCCAAGAATTTCGGCAACTGTAAGCACATTATCAGAGGTTAATCCAACTGGATTCCCTTCTGAACCAAGACTAAGATTAGATGGAACATTGGCTCCTGCCATCAATGTAAAGACTCGAGATGCATTGTCATCGCTATGATCATAAGCAAACCAATCATTCACATCTCTGATAGGATTATGATTCAGGTTTCTACCACATTCAGGTGAGGCAATCAAAATGGTATTTCCAGCCATTTCAGGAACCATTGTTTGAATGTAATTCCATAAATGTCCAACTGCATGATCGGCACGGTGTAACGAACGCAAATAGCCCGTAAAATCAGCGTGACATCCATCTACATCATTCAAATTAACCACGGTTAAAGCAGGTTTAAACTCACGCATCACTTCGCAAGCAAAACCAACATTAAATGCATCGTTTCCATCCGTCACCAATGGAAATGGAATTTGATTTTGAATAACCTTTTGATAGGTCTGTTTCATGAACGATTTTATTCGAAACTTCTCCTCATCTGTATTACCCAGCACATCCGCTCCGCGACCTACACCACTAAAACTCTGGTCTAGAAAGTACTTCATTTGATAAATCGGATCAAGTTCATTCTCAGGGTGATAAACCTTAGCATCAGAAAGATGCTCGAAGCCTAAATTTCCGAAAGTAACTGAAGGCGCAAAGAAATTAGCACCGTATTTAGCTCCATAATCAGGATGGGCCGAATAATTTAAAAGTGGAATTGAATTCGCAATTCCGTTTCCAATAAGCCAAGTATCGGTTGCCGAAAACCCACCGTGACGTCTCAAATACTCGAAAATTGTTGGATTAACAGGTTTACTCTTTAAACTCTGAGTGGATACCGTACTTCCTTGAAGCAAATTGTTAAGTCCACCGTAATGCCCGTTCGATTGACTGCTCACTTCACGAAAAAGCGTTCCTTGGGTTTCAAGGGTTTGAGAGAGAATTTGAAGAATCGGAGTTCCGCCTGAAGCCCCATTACCTTGGTCGGTTCCATAAACAATCTTGTTTGTTGGAGCCTGACCGTTGAGCATGTTGTACATGATATTCCCTGCCCAAGGCAAACCTTGAGAATCGTTGAGATATCGCTGTAAAACAGATTCTTGTTGACGAACACCTCCGGCAAACAACACATAAACAACATGTTGCGCTAATTGAGTACCGGTGGCAGCAAACAATCTACCAGAAGGCAAAATGTAGGGCGCGGCAAAAGCTCCAGCACCAATAATTCCGGCATTTCTAATGAATTTCCTTCGGTTCATAGTCATTAGTAATAAAGGTATTCGTTAGACAATGCAAATGCGAAATAAAGCAACTCAGCGCTCAATTGAGGCTTCGATTCGATGTAATTAACCATCCAAGTTGCTTCGGCCTCGGAAGGAAGTCTTACGAAAAAGCGTTCGTAGGTATCTAACACAAATTCTCGCGGATTCTCACGCATAATTGAATCAGAGGGCAATTGAACGTTTGGCTTGTTCATGAAGTTAGAAATGAGCACTTCTCGACCTAACTCTTTATCGCCAATTGATTCGAGGCAATTATTTATTTGCACAAGCTTATTGCCCGAAAGCGTTTGCTGAAAAAGGTTCGTATATAAAATGGATACGAATTGCTCTTGCGATTTTAGCTTGGTTTTGTCACTGATGGATGAGTACAATTTTACTTCATTAACCTCATATTGATCTGGGTCGATGACTTTCTTGCAAGCCGGAAGCGAGAAGATTATTAGGCAAAATGTAAATATGATTAAACCCTTTTTCATTCGAAATTGGTGTATTCGTTAGAAACAACGATGCGTTTTTGCATTGCCTGAAAATCTTTGTCGACGCCATATTTATTAAGCTCGTCGTTTAATTCTTGTGAAGATGGATTTCGCGCCAATAAAGTTGAATAAGACCAGATTATTGCACCCTGCAAGCATTCGTTGCTATTTGCCATGATGCGCACAAAATCAGCCTTGGTTTGACCTGTTTGCCCAAATAAGGAACCTGAAGTATTGTCTTCGACCATTCCATAAGCAGTGTAAAATTCTGATTGTGTGGGAAAACGAAAATATAAGTCGTTGAATGCCGCATTTACGAAATTGAACGAATTCATGTTAACGATATCATAAATATCATTGAGCAACATAATTTCGAAAACCTTTTGCATATCAATAATTCCGCGACGAAGTTTCCAGGACGATTCAATAACATCGACCATTTGAAGATACATCGCCATATTTTGTTCGTAACCAGGAGTGTCATTCCCTAAAGAATCGCTGATGGCGTTATTTCTGAAAATGCTGGCGTGCATTGACAGTTCAGCTTCTGATAGACCTTCGATAAATCGAATTTTATTGAGCTCGTATAATCGTCTGAAATAAGCGTGCGTGTAGGATGTATCGCCATCTCTGAACGTTGAGTCGCTCATTAGTTTGTTAACAATCGCTTCGCGGGATGTGAGATCTGCGTTCGATGCTAGAAGCAGATTGGTTTCCATGGTCATTTCTGCATCAAGGGGTTCTCGTCCAATAAGGTCGATGAATAAGCGATTGACATAATTACGAATCTTAACCGATGGGATTTTATCGTAATACGGAGCTTCGTTATTGGTATAAAACTCTGCAGGATCCTTTTTACAAGATTGCACCATGCAGATACTGAATACAAACAGAATTGCTAAACAAAAACGCATCAATACTTTTAGAGCTAAATTACGCCTACAAGTTAAGTTGGGTTTTAGCAGAAAACAAATAGGAAATACGCGGTCAATGATTCAATTATGTAAGAAAATCATGACCTAAGGTTCAACAAAAGTCGTCTCACAATAGCTGTATTTACTGTTAATTGGGAGTTGTGCTAATTTATTTATATCAATTGAGATTAATATTCTAAACCTGAAACCTTGTGCCTTAGCGATTCATTTTGTTCATCCGCGAGGTCTTAAAGAGATTTCTTACATGTACCGCAAATTCGCCAACGATTATTTGATATGCTCAATTTTAAAAAAATAACCAGATGCCATAAATGTTGGTAAAACTGAAGCTAAGTAATTATCCATTTTAGCAATGGTATTCAATGGAATAAATGGTAAATATGTCTCAACAATTGGCGCAAAAACATAGGCTTTTTTAACCTCTGTTAATTCCAAACCGTAAGTCTTTAGTTCTTTGCGCATGCGCGGAACGGTGAAGAAATTTACATGCGGCGTTTCGTAATTCTGTGAATACGGTTCTTTTTTTCCAAGAATGCTTTTTACTTTTAAAATGAAATTATTCAAGCCCATTTTACGCATAAGATACAAAGGCTGCATAGCAATTTCAAAAGGACCACGACCATTTGGAACCGTGATTAAAAGCTTCATATTCTTATCTGAATGCTTCGCTAAATAATCGAGAATTTCATGATAAGGACCAATATGCTCCAAAACCTCAGTTAGAATAATGTATTCTTTGCCTTTTAAGGGCGAATCTTGAAGGTATTCGAACTTGAATTTAACGTTCGACAAGGTATTGGCAGCAATTGCAATATCAAGCGTTGGTTGATGAATGTCAATTCCAAGAATGTCAGAATTCTCAATCAATCCAAGAGGAATAGTAACGTTTCCTGTCCCCGCGCCTACGTCTAAAACTTCCACAGTTGCATTAGGATTTCTGGAAGAATTAATGGTATCGTAAATCCATTCAAGTCGACTTAAATGACAGGGATATTCAGTGTATTGAGTGTATTTTAAGGCTTCTTTTTTCATTAGAACTTTACTCCAGCTTTTTTAAGGATGCGTTTTGCAGTGTTTTTGAGTGTTTCCTTCACGTCTGTTTTAATTTTCTTCCGGATTCCTTCTTCGGGACGAGCTTTGAAAATGGTATCGTGATATCCTTTTGAATCTTCGCGCAAATCGGTGTAATAATAGCCATAGAAGGACTTTCTTGTTTGGCCATCTGGCACAGATATCTTGTTATAACCGTGATAAGAAACTTCGTTTGTTTCGAAAATAACGCAGCGATTAAATGATGGTAAGATTGCTTTTTCAAGCTTAGAAACATCCTTATTCCACAATTCTAAAATTCCACCGTATTCTTCTTTCCAATTTTTATTTAGGAAGATGAGTAAGTTTGCTCGGCGGTGGATATTTTGTACATGGTGAATGTTAAAATCGATGTGAATATCTAGATAAGAACCATCCGAACCTTGATGAACGCCCATTCCGAGAGCATCTTCAACCGAATACAAACCATCGATTCCAGTAATTTCTGATATTGCCTTGTAAAACTCGGGCGTGTTAAGGCCTGCTCTTAATTTTGTGAAGTCTGGATGGAAGTTTTCAAAACCAGCACCTTCCGACTTTTTTTCGTTAAGGCCTTGGTAGTTGCGACTCATCTTATCGAATCCTGGGAAGTTTTCGTAAAGTGATTCAGCGAATTGAGGACCTAATAATCCATCAATAACAACGTGTTTGTAAGGGGTTGATGCATTGAATTCGGCATTCAGCTTTTGCAGGTTCGCTTGTTCAAAAAATGCTGCAGGAATAATTGACATAACAATCGTGTTTGAAGCGCAAAGATAAGAGATGCATTGAATTGCCATCGCCCGAGAGGGCAATAAAAAACTCCCGTCGAAAAAGATCCGAACGGGAGTTCAACAACCAAAGTGAATTTTTAGAAATGAAAGTTTAAGCGAAGAACTCCAGTTGCAGTGCCTGTAAGGTTGCGATCTGTATCTAATGAAAAACGACTTCCTTTTGTAGATTCAATTGTTTGAGTTCCAACTACATCATTAGTCCCATTGTTTCCAACAGATTCTAAATCTCTAGAAGAAGCTCCCATTGAAGCGAATGTTACGCCCCAACCAAATTCACCGGCTAGGGAAATTTTAGGGAAGATGAAATACTCAACACCAGCAAATCCGCGAAGCGTTAAGCCAAATACACTTCCATCTTTTACTGAGTTGAAGCGAGCTGTATTTCCATAAGTATCGTTTCCAATATTGTAAGAATCCTCTGTATCTGTCTCAAAGTTTGTAGTTAAAGCGGTCACAGATGTTGAATCATTCAACGCGTTCCCGTAAGTAAATTCACGTCCCGAATTACTAAAACTAATCAAAACATCACCTCCATAATAACCTTGCAAGCGTGTGTTTCCGCGGCGCCATTACAGACCACCACCTAAACCTACAAACGTTCTTCTTTCTGTGTAAGTGTCTTCTACTAGTAATGGTAGGGCAGGATACGTTGGAGCAGCAGCGCCAAATTGAGCAATGTTTGAATTCATATTTGTCGTATTCAATCCAATGCGGAGAATTCCACGATAAGCCATTTTATCTGTTTTAAAATACTTACCGATGATGGTTTGGTTCGCATTTAAGAAATCTTGCGTTGGAGCAGAATTTCCATTAGAGCTTAAGAAGTTTCCAACATAATCTAAAAATGGAGTTGCGTCTACACCTAGTGACCAGTCACCTTGCTCAGGTAAAATTACTTCACCTTTCTTCGATGTTAGATTTTGTGCGCCAGCTATCCCAAAAGAGAAAGCTAGTACCGCAATCATTAATTGTTTTTTCATGTTTATGGATTTTGGTTTTATGAAACAAATTTCCGAGAAATCAG
>Ga0105045_10006449_pt1 | contig 10384 bp, 10 predicted proteins | sample MAT02_FD_78089 | JGI IMG/M metagenome (GOLD analysis project Ga0105045, IMG submission 78089) | Freshwater microbial communities from Lake Fryxell liftoff mats and glacier meltwater in Antarctica - MAT-02 (megahit assembly) | ecosystem: Environmental > Aquatic > Freshwater > Ice > Liftoff... | reverse complement strand
TAGCAATTCCATTTTTTTAAGTTTCATCCATTCTACCAAATAAGCCAATGCTACCTTTGAAGCATCTCGCTCGTGGTGAAACATACTTTCGCCAAAAAAAACTTTTCCTATGGCCACCCCATACAACCCGCCTACTAATTCTGAGTGTACATTTCGCACTTCAAAACTGTGAGCGTAGCCCATAGTATGTAATTCGGTATACACTTCAATAATTTCTTGGCTTATCCACCGGTCAGGTCTATTGGCACACCAGCGCATTACCGCCACAAATTCACGATTTATAGTAACAGTAAACTTACCCGAGCGCAATGTTTGTCTTAGAGATTTACTGATTTTAAACTGCTTCAACGGAACAATACCACGCATACGTGGCTCATACCAGTGAATTACATCATTGTCGTCACTGTCAGCCATAGGAAAAACGCCCATGGTATAACCATGAATTACTTGTTGTGGCGTAATTTGAGAGGACATGTTACAAGTCTATTATGTTTTTATTTGCCGATGATTGCAACATGGCTATCTCCAGCTCATTATAATAATTTCTAATTTTTTGAAACGATTCTTGCTTTTGCAATCCTTTGCGCATTTCGCCATCGCTTTCTAACTTTTGTTTTATATAACCAATTGATAGCTTTGCTACCTCGACCGCAGGCGTGTATGCGGACTCTTTGGTTTTTCTGTCTATCGACTCTACAACTAATCGAGCCTTAACACAATTATTAAGCGCTGCACTGCAAGCCGAAATTGGAATGTCAAGCTTATTGGTTATCTCGGCAAGGTTTGGTGCAGGCTTTTCTTCTTTAAATAGCTTTGCAACTAAATGCATAATATGCAAATGATACAACATGCGCATTTCATAGCTTATATTTTTTGTTTTTTCTTGCGCTGTATATGTGGTTACATTTTGAATAGAATAAGAAATTTCGGATCCAACCAACACAATTGTCCAACTATAATACAGCCAAGTAATAAATAATGGAATGGATGCAAAACTTCCATAAACCGAATTTAACCGAGAAACGCCTACCTGAAACTCAATATATCCCCACTGGAAAAGCTGAAAAAAAGTACCAGCAATAATACCTGCAACCAACGCTGATTTAGGCTTTACCCTAGTGTTGGGCATTACGATATATACAAAAAAGAACAAAATCCAGGTACTAATAAATGGCACAAATTTGATGGATATAATAATGAGGTGTTTAAAGGAATTTCCCAATATTGAGAGGTTTTCGGCAAGCGATTGTATTTGTGTAGAGATAAAAATGGTTGCTGCTCCTGATAGAATAATAAAAACAGGAGCGATAATTAATATAGAGAGGTAATCTGTAAATTTACGTGACCAAGTTCGGGGAATTTTAACGAACCAAACGGAGTTAAGCGCATCTTCAATATTGCCCAGCACTTGTATAACCGACCACAATAACAATATAAATCCCAGCCCAGCAACCCAGCCGCCTTCGGTATTGCGCAGCATATTGTGAGAGTAATCCTTTAGGCTGTTAAGCACTTGCGGTTGCCCTTGAAAAGCACTATTCAATTGCTCATCAATATATCCTTCCAATCCAAAACCTTGGGCAATACCAAAAATCATGGCAATTACAGGAACTATAGAAAGCAAAGTATAATAAGTAAGTGCAGATGAACGAAGGATCAATTGCTTTTCGTTAAAATCTCGAATACTTAACAATACAATACGCAAAATGCTGGTAAATCCGCGCTGCCATTTTGGAAGTTTATCTATTTCAACCTCCCATATTCTATCGGTTAAAAAATTTTTATAATGTTGAATTCGTCTTGCCATTTTCAATTAGGTAGGTTCAAAAATAAACTAAATCACAACGTTTAACATTGCAATATTCTTTTTCTTATTTACACCAAGGTAATAAGGTAGTGTAAAGTACGTTTTACAATTCAAAAAAATAACTAACTTGCCGCTCAGTGGAGCAGCAAACAACTTCTAAGGAAAAAATATTGAAGCGGATAAGGCAAGCCCTTATTTACAAATCAAAAAGCAAGTATGCAAATATTGATTTGGAAAGTGCTGTTTTTGCTTACCCCATTGATGAATCCATATTTGAAACATTTGCTCGCGAGTTTACCTCGCTAAAGGGCGAGTTTGTTATTTGCGATAATAAGTTTGATTTTATTGATAAGCTTTTAACATTGATGGAGCGAAAAAAGTTGAAAAATTTGTTTTGCTGTGATGAAGTATTGCAAGCTGAATTGAAAGATGCCGGAATTTTGTTTGTAGCCAATAATCAAGGATTAGAAAAAATGCAGGTAGCTATTACGCCTTGCGAAACGCTTATTGCACGAACAGGTTCGGTTGTGGTTACTTCGGGCAAAAATGCTCGCTTGCTTACTATTTTTCCTCCAATACATATTGTTGTTGCTTACACCTCGCAAGTGGTTATGGATATTAAAGATGGCTTGAATGTATTGCGCAATAAATATGGCAAAACACTTCCCTCAATGATATCTGTTATTAGTGGTCCAAGCCGAACAAGTGATATTGAAAGCACGCTAATAATTGGCGCACAAGGGCCTAAAGAGGTTTTTGTTTTTTTAATTGATGATGCTAGGCACGAGTAATGAAATACAATTTTTGAGAAACGAAATTTGACAACCCGAAACAATATTTATTTTGCCTCAGATTTTCATTTGGGTGTTCCAGATTATTCGAGTAGCATAGAGCGTGAAAAACGAATTGTGCGTTGGCTAGATACCATTGCAAAAGATGCTTCAGATATTTATCTTGTTGGCGATTTATTCGACTTTTGGTTTGAGTATAAAACGGTTGTTCCCAAAGGATTTGTACGTTTGCTAGGCAAGCTTGCCCAATTGAGTGATGATGGAATTAGGTTACACCTCTTTCATGGCAATCATGATTTGTGGCAGTTTGGCTACCTGCAAAAAGAAATTGGCTGCACCATTTACCCCAAGCCTATTACCATCCATTTAAAAGGTAAAGTTTTTCATATTGCACATGGGGATGGATTGGGGCCAGGACAAAAGTGGTTTAAATTTATTTTAGCCATTTACCGAAATTTTTTGTTTCAACGGCTATTTGCTTTTTTTCATCCCAATATTGGTATTACCATCGCCAATTGGTTTTCTAACAAGAGCAAGCAACAAACGTATACCGAAAGCCAAACTTTTCTTGGTGATGATAAAGAGTATTTAATGCTATACGCTAAAGCAGTGTGCAATAAGCAAGAGGTAGATTATTTTATATTCGGACACCGTCATTTTCCGTTTGATAAACAAATGAACAATAGCCAGATAATTAACCTTGGCGATTGGATGAGTTATAATACGTATGCAGTTTTTGATGGAAAAACACTCGAACTTAAAAAATATGAAGCGTAATTGGGTATTAACAAGCAGTGCAATTTGTTGGTTGGTTATCGGGGTTTTAATGACACCCACAATTATCAAAGCGCAAACCAACGACTCTTTATTTAGCCTCATAAAAAAAATTGATATTGACGCAAAAGACATCGAAACCGATAGGTTGGGAAATTTATTTTTGGTAAGTAAAACCAACCAATTGTATAAATACAGTTCAGAAGGAAAGATGCTTAGCACCCTCAATTACAAATACCTTGGCAATATTACCCATGTAGATGCAACCAACCCGCTTGAGATTTATGTGTTTTACCGTGAATTAAACCTGGTGGTTTTTTTAGACAACAACCTAGCATATCGTGGCGAAATTAATTTATCCAATTTTGAAGTTGGTCAGGCTTCGGCAATTGCTCGCTCCTATGATAATGGAATTTGGATACTTGATTTGGCCGATTTGCAATTAAAAAAAATGGATAAAGCAGGCGAAAACAAACAAATGAGCGGGAATATTAGGCAATACGTAACCAACCAAAGTGCCGTAAATTTTTTATACGATAATGATGATAAAGTATTTGTAAATGACTCAATAAATGGGGTATTAGTATTTGATGTGTTTGCCAATTATTTAAAAACCATTCCAATAAAAGGATGCCGAGAGTTAAAGGTAATAGACAATCAGATATTTTATTGGAAAGATGCACGATTACATGCTTACAATCTCAAAAGTTTTACCACCATTGATTACAAAACCATTCCCGATTTTGAGAATGTAAAAGATATCAGCATAGAAAAAAACAGAATGTATCTACTCAAAGAAAACGAGGTAGCCATTTATAGTTATTAAAAAGAAACTCAGAAATTGACCTTTACAATATCATTTTGGTACATGGAACAATTTCTCATATTCGAATAGCTGCTTTATTTCAATATCCAAAGCATTTGCTATTCTTACCAATGTGCTAATTCCGATATTTATTCTTCCCGTTCAATTCTGCTTATTTGCATTCTTGGTATTTCTGCTTCAAATTCTAGTTGAGCCAGCTAATCATACGCCCTCCTCCATTCACTCCCGAAAGTTTTTGTTTACATGGTACAGAGGATTATCTTGTGCCTAGGTTTGCGCACTTCGCTACACAAAAAAATTACCCTTAGAAATTACCCCTTTGTTTTAATATGATTTTTATTGCTTTTTTATTAGTACTCACCACACAGTTTTTCTGTGCATCCAATCGTTTGCTGGGTCTTTATTGTGAGCAAAACGACCTCTTGCATTCATTAGAATATCAATCGGACGGCAGCATGGTGATTGCTGCCGTTCATTATGGCAACTATTTTAGCAAGTACAATTTGGTAATGAGCAAGCTGAACCAATAGTTAGATATTACTGGTACAAAAAAGATTAGCTTGGGTGATACCAGCATCACTAGAATTGGCGGGGTGTTTAAAACAGATTCAAACCAATATGTTGATTTTGTAGCAGTAGATTTAGACCCACCTTACAGGCAAAATAATTATTGGGGTTATATCCTTTTAGACTCTGTGTTTAATGTCAAACAAACAGTACGTAAGATATATAATATTGCTGCCAATACCTTGTTTAATATAATAAGGATGCAGGTGAAACGTGGATTAAACGGATTAGGATACTATGGTTGACTCAAAATACTACTAGCGGGAAAGCAACTCGGAAATGTTTTTAACGTGTGGTTTAGGCTTGATAAGATTATGAATACCGCCATTTTTGAATGCGATACATTGGTTAAAAATTTAGATCCACAGTCCGATAGTGTTTTTTATATTTACAATGAAACGGGAAGTATGATGATTGATATTTTACAATCGAATGATTCTACGTTTATCAGAATGCTCAAAACTGTTAATTCGTCTGGATCTCACTCTATTTCACATATCCTTGGAAAAGGGTACTATGCACATTATGTTGGGGAATTGCTTGACAGTACCAAAAAGGTAAAGTATTTTACTTTTGGCTTTGGAGTTTGTTCTAAACAATAGAATGATAGCACTATTTTAATGGCGAGTACAAGTGTGTACAATCCTATAGAATACATTGGCGAAGATTCTTTTTAGGAAGACGGTGTGCCACAATCGGCATTGATATTGTACACCACATAGCAGAAAAAAATGTGCGGGCAAATCGGAAATCAACCGATTGCCGCTTAATAGAACAAGTCAATTTTTATAAATATCCCTATGAAGCCAATTGTTTTGGAACCCCATATTCATCCGCAGTTATCAACGGTATTGATTATATAGATAAGGAGCATGTTTCTGTGTGAGGCAATGGGGGGCAATACAGTACTTGAGCTATGATGTCGGAACCACATATGGAATTAAACGCTATGATAGTAAGTTCAATAAGGTTTGGGAAAAAACATATAGAGTAGATACAAATACCTTGGTTCCTTATTATACCTTGGCTACTCAAGATAAAGGTTGTTTGGTTTTATTATGGATCGAAAAAGGGTTTTTGACGACCCAAATTTTATTTCACCAGGAAAAAGGCCATCTTACGATGTTTGGGTACATAAATATGATGCAAATGGTGTGCTTACATCAGCAAAAAAATCGTATTCGAAAATGCACCTGCCAAGCCAATGATTTACCCCAATCCAGTAACTTCTAATTCATTTGTAGTTACCATTGAATCACAAAAGCCAATTCAATCAATAGAATGCCATAATACCATGGGACAGCAAATACCCACTAATGCAATTGAAAACTAACTCAACAGACTATTTAACAAATGGGATGTATATTCTTACTTTAAAAGATGCAAAAGGAAACAAGTATATGCAAAAACTACTGATAGAATGATAAGGAATGAAAAGAAAACGAGGAGCCATTTATAGTTATCAGTGCTTACTCATAAATACGAATTTCCGTTTCAGCATTTCCTTTTTTCCAAGCACGGTACATGCCATCACTGTTAAAAGTAAGCTCAATATTTCCTGCAGCATCAATGGCAATTACGCCACCTTCACCGCCTAGTTTTACCAGCTTGTCTTTTACCACCAAGTGGCAAGCTTCTTTTAGCGAAAGTCCTTTATACTCCATTAGGCAACTAATATCATAAGCCACAACGGCACGAATAAAAAACTCCCCGTGCCCAGTGCAACTAATGGCACAGGTTTTATTATTGGCATAAGTACCAGCACCAATGATGGGCGTATCGCCAATGCGGCCAAATCGCTTGTTGGTCATACCACCTGTTGATGTTGCTGCTGCTAAGTTGCCAAATTTATCTAAGGCTACAGCTCCTACAGTTCCAAATTTTTTCCCCTCACCATTATTTGTTGTGTGGTCTAGCTGATAGCTATCGCTGTCTTTTACCTCTTGCCATTGGTTATATCGTTCTTGTTCAAAAAAATAAGAATCGGGCTGCATATTTAATCCCATTTGTTTGGCAAATTCTTCTGCTTTGCTGCCACATAAAAACACATGCCCACTTTTTTCTTTAATAACTTTAGCCAATTGAATAGGGTTTTTTACATTGCTAATTCCGCTAACTGAGCCTGCTTCCAATGTAGCACCATCCATAATGCTGGCATCCATTTCATGGGTTCCTTTATGAGTAAAAACAGCACCTTTACCTGCATTAAAAAGCGGAAAGTTTTCGAGGGAAATAACAGCGGCTTCAACGGCATCAATACTCAAACCTCCTTGTTTAAGAATAGCATCACCTATATCAATGGCTTGTTGTAACCCGTTGATGTATTGTGCTTCTTTCTCGGGGTTCATTAATGAACGAAGAATGGTTCCTGCTCCGCCATGTATAGCAATTCCTGTGGTTTTTATCATAATAGTTGGTTTCCAGTGTAACCCGTTATTTTTTGTACTAAAAAGAAAAGCCTTAAAAAGACAATTGCTATCATCGGTTTTTTTCGGGGGTGTATGATTTATAAATATATAAAAACATAGCATGGCAAGCAATGGCTCCAAATAAATGCCATAAAAAATGAGTGCCAACAGTTAACCATTTATCATGATCTATAATGCGGAAAAATAAAGCTAAAATAAAAGAGATAATTGCACTTGCTATAAGTTGCCAATTGTGGAATTTTTTTTTTCGCAAAAACAAAAGAAGCGGAAAAAGGACTGTTAGCGCCATTAATGCATAGTTGGTATTAATATTATTATGGCCGCTTGTATTGCCAATATTCCACACCACAATTTGCAATACAATAAAACCTATCATTAATAGCAGTGCCAACCAAATATTATGGAGAACATGATACAAAAAATAGGTTGCTGCCATTAAGCATAAAATAAGAATAGGAAGCCAATCCATGAAAATAAAAATAGAGGAATACCTAAATGCATGATAAATACTACCACCTACAGCGCCTACCATTAAAATGATAGAGGCTATAAATAAAAAAGAGCGCTCTGCATATTTCCCTTTTAAATTGTGAAGCCACCACGATGCAATAACTATAAACACGATAGCAGAGGCAGCATTAAAGGGCTCTACAATAATTCTTGAAGGATCGGTTTCTGTGTACCAAAGTCCTCCATCGGGTAAATTATGTCCAGCGTTAAAGTTGATAATATCCATAGCACGAAACGAAGCCTTTTATAGTTGCAAATTCTTTGTTGAAAAATGTTTAATAGCATGTATAATAAACAAAAATTCATGGAAAAATGTGTGCTCTTGTTATTTTAGTACACCATTACCAGCAATAAACCCAGTGGTCCATGCTGCTTGAAAATTATATCCTCCTGTTATTCCATCTATATCCAATACTTCACCAGCAAAATGTAAGCCTCTACACCTTTTGCTCTCCATTGTTTTAAAATCAACATCATCAAGGTTTATGCCTCCACAAGTTACAAACTCTTCTTTAAAAGTAGTTTTGCCTTGCACATGGTATGTATCATATAAAAAATGTTCTTGAAGCAATAAAATTTCCTCTTTGGTAACATCAGCCCATCGTTTATCAGGGTTAATTTTGCATTTTGCTAAAATAAATTCTACCAATCGTTTTGGTAAAACTACTGGTAGCAGGTTGCCAATATGTTTTGTTGGGTTGGCCGCCTTTATGTTAAATAATTCTTGACGCAAGGCCTCTTCTTTTTTATTGTTAAGCCAATTCACTTGAATGTTAAAGTCATAATCCTTTTCAGCGAGCAAACGAGCACAAAAGGAGGATAGTTTTAACACAGTGGGGCCGCTCAATCCCCAATGGGTTATTAAAACAGGACCTGAAAATTCTATTTTGGTATCAGCAATTCTAATTCTTGCTGGGTCAACAGCAATACCTTGTAAATCTATTATTGGGTTGTTGGGAATGTTAAAGGTAAACAGCGAAGGAACGGGTTCTACTATTTGATGTCCTAGTTTTTTGAGCCATTCAAATCCTTCGGCTTTTGGACTTCCGCCTGTTGCAACAATTATCTTATCACATTCTAGTTTTTCACCATTGCTAAGCTCAACATTAAAGCCTCCATCAAACCTTGGGCGAACTTCTTGCACGCCAACTTCTGTTCTAACGGTAACTTTTGATTTCTTGGCTTCTTTGGTAAGACAATCAATTATTGTTTCAGATTTATCCGTTGTGGGAAACATCCTACCATCGGGTTCCGTTTTTAAAGGCACTCCTTTTGATTCAAACCAATTAATGGTATCTGTAGCATTGAATCGACTAAAAGCGCTTTTAAGTTGTTTTTCGCCACGCGGAAAAGAAGCAGAAAGGAGTTTATTGTCAAAACAGGCATGGGTAACATTGCATCTTCCACCACCTGAAACACCTACTTTGCTCAATAGTTTGCTGGTTTTTTCAAAAAGGGTTACTTCACTTTCTTTATCAGATTGGGCGCATGTTATTGCAGAGAAAAATCCGGCTGCACCACCGCCAATTATTATCACTTTTCTTTTCACTTAGCCTTTTTTTAAGGCTGCAAAAGTACGCAATAATCATTATAAAAAATTTCCTTTTTAATTGAGCAGTAGAAAATTAGTCATTAACCAGCAGCTTTACGTAAAATAGTGGATTGCGGAGCTTCGATCTCAAGTCTAAATCTTCAAACATGCAACTAATAGTTTCACGCAAAGCCTTATTTTTATGAGCTTTGTTTACTACAAAGTTAAATAGCCAAGGAAATTTACACAACTTTTGCATGGTATGACTTAGTTTCAACTCATCCCATTGTCTATCGTAAAAGGCAGCGTCATATTGATATAAAAAGGCAGCAGAATAATTGGATTGATCTATGCTCATCTTGATTTGGTCGGCCGCCATCATTCCACTATAAAGGGCATTCCCTATGCCTTCACCAGTAAATGGATCAATAAGGGATCCAGCATCGCCAACCAACAAAAAGCGGTCCCCACTCACAGCTCTTTTTTTACTGCCTAATGGTAAGCCCCAGCCTTGAATTTTGCCTTCAAGGGTAGCGTTTTTAAATCGCTCCTTTATGTTAGGATTGTTTTCTATGGCTCTAAGCATGTCCACCTTAAGGTTTACTTTTCGTTTGCTTACTTCGCTGCTTAACATACCAGCACCTACATTTGCTTTTCCATTCGGAAGTGGAAATATCCAAAAATAGCCGGGTAACATTTCAGGTAAAAAGTGTAGTTCAATAAAATTTTCAGTGTGCATGCCCTGCACTCCATCATAATAGGCCCTTATGCCTGCACAATAGTGGTTATTGTCTTTTTGAATATTTCCAAGTTTTTTTGCCACAATACTTCTATCGCCCTCGGCACCTACTACCACGTTGGCCTGAATTGTCTTTTTTTCACCATTTTGCAATTGGTAGTTTACGCTAATGCCATTCTCAACTTTTGTTATTTCAATTACCTCCCCACCTTCAATGATAGTTGCATAATTTCGGTCAAGTTTTTTAAACAATTCATTATCAAAATCAATGCGCTTCGAAATAAAGCCAGGAGGATATTGCTCCTTAGTCGTGTCTTGCTTAAAAGGAATATCAATGGCCTTTCCATTTGGGGCAACAAATTTTACGCCCCAGCTTTCGATAAACTCATTTTTTTGCGTGTCGAAGGCTG
>Ga0105045_10006448_pt1 | contig 10384 bp, 5 predicted proteins | sample MAT02_FD_78089 | JGI IMG/M metagenome (GOLD analysis project Ga0105045, IMG submission 78089) | Freshwater microbial communities from Lake Fryxell liftoff mats and glacier meltwater in Antarctica - MAT-02 (megahit assembly) | ecosystem: Environmental > Aquatic > Freshwater > Ice > Liftoff... | reverse complement strand
TTTGACGTGCCCGTCTTGACGGCGGCCCAGAAGGGCAGGCGCAGCGCGCTGTCGGACCCGAATGCATCGGCGCGCGCCGACGCGTCGGCAAGGATATCGCCGGTGATAAAGGCAGCGGCGGGGCTGAGTATTTGCCGCGCCGCTGCTTTTGGCGGGTCAGGACGGAAATGTAATGCGGAAAAGCGCCCGCCGTTGGCCAACGCGCGAAAGGCATTGGCCTGTTCAAGCAGCGATACTTCTGCCGATCCCAGGGCCAGGCTGAAGCCGTAATATTCGCCATCCTCGACAATGCCGTGATAGCCCAGATCCCATAACCGGTCACGGAAATCCTGAACATCGCCCAGCACCAGCGCACGCACGGCAGGAACGTTGAGCGATCCTGCCAGCGCGGCCCGGACGCTGACTGGGCCGCGAAAGCTGCGGTCGTAGTTTTTGGGAACATACAGGCCAGAGGCAGTGTCGAGCTGAACCGGCGCATCGTCGAGGATCGAGGCGGGGGTCAGCCAGCCGCGTTCGATCACCTGCGCAAATAAATGCGGTTTGAGCGTCGATCCCGCCTGTCGCCGCGCATTGGCACCATCGACGGCGGCGGCGGTGGATTTCAGCCCGACACCGCCGACATAGGCGAGCACTGCGCCGGTGGCATTATCGACGACGACGACGGCCCCGTCGCGCACGCGGGCGGAACCCAGCGCCTTAAGCTGGCGGCGCAGCGCTTGCATGGCGGCGCGCTGGATGGCGGCGTCAAGCGTGGTCGTCACCCGGATGCCAGGTTTATCGAGCAGGCGCACGGCAAGGTGCGGGGCAAGGCCGGGGTCCGTGCGCGCCGCACGGTCACCGCTGGTCAGCGTTGCTGCGGCGCTGGTCAGCGCATCGCACTGGACAGCAGTAGCGCCCCGGCACGCACGGCGCGCGAGCATAGCGGGTCCAGCCGCAGGATTGGGGAGCAGCGCCGCAAACAGCCGGGCATCCAGCGCGCCCATTTGCGCCGGGGTTTTGCCAAACAGTGCCGCCGTGCCCGCGCCGATGCCCTGATTTTCACCGCGCAAGGGGACGAGGTTAAGATAGGCCTCCATCATCTGGTCCTGTGACCAGTCATCACCCAGCGCGAGGGCGGCGCGCAGCTGGCGCAGTTTCTGAAGCCAGCCGCGCCGGCCCGGTGCGGCGAGTTCGGGGGCCAAAAAGGCGGCAAGCTGCATCGGAATGGTCGATGCCCCACGGGAACGATCACCCGTCGCCCGCGCGCGGACTGCGGCGGCAATAGCAAGCCAATCGACACCGTCATGCGCGCGAAAGCGGCGGTCTTCGACGCGAATGACGGCTTTGGGGACCGCGCTGCCGATACGGGACAGGGGCACCCACGCAGCGCGGCGCTGCTGGAAATTTACCCGCTCGCTGTCGATCAGCACGCCGTCCCGATCATATAGCCATGCCTCGCTGGGCTGCCATGCCCCGCGCACTTGGGTAAATTCCGGCATTGGTGGCGGGCGGGTCCACCATGTCAGCACCAGCAGCGCTGCCGTCGCTGCGCCCAGCACGATCCACCACCACCGCATTTGGCGGGGCGGCTGGATGCTGCCGTTCAACCCCGGCGCAGGCAACAGATTAGCGGTCGCCACCGGCGGCGATGGTCATGGTGCCGTTCGGCCACGCACCGCTGATCGCAGGGCTGTACATGGCCTCGACGCGGGTGGGCGGCAGGGTAAAGCGACCCGACGCGTTCAAACGGACGACATATTCGGCCGCGTGCGTGCCTTGTGGCATCCAGGCATAATAGCCCCGCCAGCTGTCCCGTCCGCGCTCGACATAGCTCGGCTGTGCGCCCTCGCCGCGCGCTGTGGCGGCCAGCAGCTGTGATTGACCGCCCAGATTGCCGACGATGGTCGCGCCCGGCGGTACCGGGTCGGCGATGACGACCCACGTGCGTCCTGCCGTCGCGGTCACCTCGATCCGCACCTTGATAACGTCACCGCGGGTCAGCCGGTCCTTGTTCGCGGCCTTGATAATGCTGACACTGCGTTTGATCCGGTAACCAGCATTGAGCGGTTCGAGCAGCGGCACGGCCGCGCGGATGGCGATCGTCGCCCATGGTGTGCCGCCGCCACTGTGGTTCAGCATCAGCGGCCCGGCGCTGAGCGGCAGACGGAGCGGCCCAGTGTCCGCCGACAAAGGCCAGTTCTGCGTAACGCTTTGACCCGCCAGCATCACGTTCGTGGATCCGGCAATCGCGCTCGCCGGGTACAGGCGGGCAAAATTCCGAACGACCACTGCGCCCCACGCGTTGGCGGGTGTGGTGTCCCAATGCCCGCGTTGCTGGCGCTGCGCAATGCCGACCATCAGCTTGCCTGCGTCCGCTTCCCAGCCGCGCCGACCGAGCACGGCGTCGAGCAGCTTGATCGCCATTTCATCGCCGCTGATCATCATCCACCATGGGGCGTTGGCAGCATCAACCAGGTCAAGCCTGGTGCCTTCATAGACAAGTCGTTTGCGCAGTTCGGCCTCTGCCGCAGAGCGCAGCGTCGCTGCACCGCGCAGGCCGGGGATGCGGTCCACCGTGGTCAGCCAGTCGGCGAGCAAACCAGTGGGCATATCGACCGGCATCATATCGATGCGCGCCGCCAACGCCGCACTGGCCGCGCCATTGCGGGCCAGCGCGGCCAGCGATGCCACCCGGATCAGCCGCAGATCGGCTGGTCCCATGGCCTGGCGGCCCAGGCGCCCGTCAACGACCGCCTGCAACGCCGCAATCATTTTGGTGCGGGGACCGTCAGGGATGGTCAGCCCGCTCGCAGCGGTGATCGACAGGACATAGGCGGTCAGTTCGGGCGAACCGTTGACCCGGTCACTCGGGAAATAGCGGACCAGCCCGTCGTCATCCTGATAAAGCGGCAATTCGCCCGCCAGCGCCTGCCACCGCGCCGTATCGCCAAGCGCCACGGCGCGCGACAATTGCTGTTCAAAACAATTCCAGGGGTAAAGCGTCATATAATCGCGCACCCCGCCCAGTGGCGGCGCCACGCTGTCGGACAGGTGGATATCGACGCTGCCGCCCGCCAGCGCGCCCTTGGGCGGCGCGATCGGCAGGCTGGTGTTCGCGCCGACCTGAACCAGGCTGGCGGCCCAGGTGGTGATCGGCACGGCGGGCTCGACCGACTGCGCCGTGGCCAGCCGGTCACGCATCTTGCCGTCGCTGGATACCGCGTCGATGGTCCAGTTAATGGTGCCCGGCATCGCAGGCGCGGTCATCGACCAGCTGATCGGTACCGCGCCGCCCGCCGGAATGGTGACGGTAAGCGGCGCGCCAGTGGCGACGGCAGGGGCCAGCGTTGGGGTTGCGGTGACAGTGACGGCCTTGTCGGTGCCATTGCGCAGGGTGAAGCGGGCATCATAAGTGTCACCGGTGCGCACCAGTTCGGGCATGCCGGCAAAGATCGACAGATCCTGCACCGTCCGCACGCTGGCTTCACCCGTCCCGAACAGCGCGGGGCCAGCGGTGGCGATGGCGACGAAGCGGAATGAGGACAGGCTGTCGGACAGCGGCACGTCGATAGTGGCGCGGCCCTTGGCATCCAATGGCACGCGGCCCTTCCACAACAGCATCGGGCGGAAATCTTCGCGCGCCAGGCCGGACATATCCTCGCCCCCGCCGCCGCCGGGGGCCAGCGCCTTGCGGCCATAGTGACGCTTGCCGACAACCTGCATCTGCGCGGTCGAGGTGAGTACGTCGAGTGTGCGCTGGCCCATCATCGCGTCAAGCAGCTGCCAGCTTTCATTGGGGGCGAGCTGGAGCAGTGCCTCGTCCACGGCGGCAAAGGCGATTTCGGCGCTTGCCGGGGGCTTGCCGCCCGGGGCGGTGACGGCGATTTGCACTTTGGCCGTTTCGCGCACGGCATATTTGGTTTTGTCGGTGGTCAGCTTGACTCCCAGCCGGTTGCCTTCCCAGCCAACCTTGATCCGCGCGATGCCAAGCCGGTAAGACGGTTTGGCGAGATCGACGAGCGCGGTCGCCGGCGCGCCTTCGCTGGTCATAATATCGAAACCGATGGCGCGCTTCATCTTGCGGAACCAGCCTTCATTGCCGGTGACCCGCCCGCGGACTGCCATGACCGAGACATAAACGTCAGGGGCATAGCTGGCGGGCAGTTTGACAGAAATGACAGGATCGGTGCCCTTGAGCGGGGTGACGAAACTCGACAACACGCCCTCACGTTCGACGGTGACCAGTGCAGTCGCCTCGCGGAACGGCATGCGCACCTGAAAACGGGCGGTGTCACCGGCCTTGTACCGCGGGCTTTCGGGGATCACGTCCATCCGGTCGCCATTGTCCCCGCCGAACCACCATTCATCATCGCCCGCAAGCCAGACCGAGCGGACGGCGCGCGCCTCGTTGCCGGCCGCGTCGCGGGTGGTGGCAACAACAGTTACCTCGCCCGAAACTGCAGGGGACATGGCGCAGCGCGCACGGCCCAGTTTATCGGTTCGGGTGGTGCAGGTGACCGGCAACCGGGTCGTCGTCATGCGGTTGTCATAGGCGTAAAAGCCGCCGATCAGGCGCCGCCGCGCCGTGGTGATCGCACGTTGATAGACGGCAACATTGACGCTTTGACCCGCGACGGGCTTGCCATCAATGCCAAGCGCCACGAATTGCAGGCGCAGATCCTGGTCGCGCATCAACCAGCCATCGGTTTTGACGCCCAGTTGCACAGCGGCAGGGAACAGGCGGATACGGCGGCTGGCAGTCAGGGTTTCGCCATTGGCATCCTCATAATCCATCTCGACCGTCATCAGCGTGGGTTCTACGATTGTTTGGTCAATCTCGATGCTCGTCTGCACCGTGCCGTCCGTGCCGAGCGCCAGCGGCATCGTCCGCGCGAGGGGGAGCGGGGCATCGGCCTCCTCGCCTGAATCGTCCAGCGCGACCGTGCCTTCCTGCACCGCGGTGCCGCCAAAATCCCAGCCGTCATAATCCTCTGGCGGCGACCAACTTTGATTGAAAGTGGTGCGAATGGTGACGGGCAGGCCGCCGGCCGGACCACCTGACAAATAACCAGCAAACAGCGATAATGGCACAGCGGCAGGTCGCACCGGCGGGGTTTTGGGTCCGGTCACGGTCGCACGCATCGTTGGCAGGCGATATTCATCGACGCGGATCGACTGGTTTGCCCAGATGGTCCGTGCTTTGCCCTTGGCGTCCGTGGTCACGAATTGCAGGTCATAATCGCCCATGGCCGCTGCGGCGGGGACGTTCCACTGGCTTTCGCCGACCCCATTGGCGTCGATGGCAAAGGGCAGCTCGAATGCCGTGTCTGACCCGCGATGCGACAGGCGCAGTGTGCCCGCCAATGTCGGGGCAAGGGCAAAACCGATGCCCGCCGGACGGCGCAGGATGTGCTTCATGCTGACGCTCTCACCCGCCTTGACCAGCGCACGGTCAAAAATGGTGTGGAGAATGTCGGTGCGTTCCGACCAGCCAAAGGGCAGGTCGAAGTCATAGGGGCGCAGGCCGTCGCCCCAGTCGGTCAGGGTAAAGCTGAAATCATCGGCTGCGCGCGCGGAGATCATCAGCGCATGACCCTCACTATTGCTGCTCGCCGCTTCGCTCTCACTACAGCTGGAGTAGGTTTCGGGCTTGGGCAGGCCGCGCGTGACGACAAGTCGCCCCTGTGCATCGGTGGTGCCGCGCGCCAGGCTGCGGCCGGTGCACGCATCGGTCACGCGCACCTCTGCCCCGCTTACCGGCAGCCCGGTGTCGAGCGAGGTCACCCACGCGAGCGATGTTTCGCGGCCCCATTTGAAATGCACGGCCATGTTCGTAACAAGCGCGGCAGAGGCGACATAGCGTGTCGCCTTGCGCCCCAACAGCGCCGCGCCAAGTTCGGGGCTGGCCAGCTCGACGATGTGAAAGCCTGGATCGGTTAGCGGGATGCCCACGACCTCGAATTCGCGGCCCTTGCCGGGCAGGGGCAGGGCGATCTCAGTGCGGCCAGCGGCAGCGGGCGCATTCGCGAAAATCGACTTGGCCCCGGTGTAAGTCACTGTTCGGGTGCTGCCCCGGCCGTCGCGCTCTTCGCGAATATCACTATCGTCGGCATTATCGACCCGCTTGAGCCATTTCAGGATAGCCGCATCATCCGCGCTGACGCGCAGCGCAGCGCCGCTGATTGCGACCTGCTCGCGCTTCAGTTCGGCCTCGACCCCGCGTACGGTGACGGGCAGGACGCCGCCCTCACGGGCTTCTAATATGCCAAAGGGCGCAGCGAATTTCACCAGTGGCGGGGTGCGGTCGATAGCCACCGTCTGCGGAAAGCGGGCAGCGTTTTGCAGCAGGCGTCCCGATTGGTCAGCAAAGTCGGCGGGCAGAATCAGCGAAGCCTGCTGCGCCTCGGGAAGGGGTCCGGAAAAGCTGACGGCGGTCAGATAAGCGTCGTTATCGGTGGGCTCTTCGGGGCGGCGGATACTGCCATCGGCCATGCGCAGCGTGGCGGCGAGCGCGGTGGCGCGGGCGACCGGCGCGGTAAAGCTGAGCGCGACCGGGCGCAGCGGGTTGCAGCCTGCTTGCGCATTTATGCGGGCGCAGGCGAAGCGCGCGGTAAAGGCGGCGCGGACGCTGTAGTCAAAACGCTGATCACGCCCGGCGGTGCGGGTCGGTGCCCCGGCCTGACCAATGCGGGCGTCCCACACCAGCGCCATGGCGCGCCCGGGGGGCAGCGGGCGGCGGCATTTGGCGGCGACAATGCGACTGAGCCAGCCATCGCGATCAGCCCCGGCGGCCGGTACCTGGGTCGGCAGGCCCGCGGCGGACAGAAAATCCTGACGTTCCCAGTCATTATTGCCCAGGCCGGTCAGGATTTCGGTCGCCGTCGCGGCGGGCAGGACATCCAGGGGAATTTTCTCGCCAATTCCGTCGACGGTGCAATAGCCATAGCGCGCAACCGTTGCGCGATCAGCAACGGCATTGGTGGCGACCAGGAAAATCTGGTCTTCCTCGACCCCGCCATAGGAGCCACCTGACAGCACCGCGCGCGCCGTCGGGCCGCCAGTATCAATGGGGAAGCGGCTGGTGCCTGACAGGTCGGTCCCGCGCGCGGTGATCAGCCGGTCGCGCAGCGAAACTTCACAGGCGATGCCAGCTGGCAGCGCACGGTCGAATTCGAGTATCCACGTCTGGGTGTCGGCCCAGCGGCCCTTGCCGGGGACGGGGCAATCATGTGTTGCCGGGGCCGGTGCACGCGGATCGCCGAGCGGAACCATGGCTTCGGAAAAGCGCAACGTAAAACGGTTGACGCTGGCATCGCCCGCCGCCGTGCTGCCGGGGGTCGCCAGGATGACCTGCGGAATGGTGTCGCCGCCCGCCGCCGCTGTGACCAACGTCAGAGGAATCAGCCATGCCGCGCGCCGCGCCCGGTTCCACCAACCTGCTCCGTTGCCCGTCATCGCTATCGATTCCTTCCGACAATATCGACTATCCTTGCTGGAACGAAAGGATGCTGTCCACCAGTCAGTTGTAGAGGGTCAGCGCGCGAGCATGGGCCCCAGCCATTGTCCGCCGAACAGGTGGACATGCAGGTGCGGCACTTCCTGTCCGCCATGCCCACCGATATTGGCGAGCAAGCGGTAACCGGGCGCGGGCAAACCCAGGTCGCGGGCAATCTGTCCAACAGCGCGGATATAACCGGCGATTTCATTGTTGCCCGCGCGTGCGGTGAAATCGTCCCAGCTAACATACGCGCCTTTGGGAATGACCAATATGTGCACTGGCGCTTGCGGGTTGATGTCATGAAAGGCGAGCGCCCATTCGTCCTCATACACCGCATTGCAGGGCAGTTCGCCGCGCAGGATGCGGGCAAAGATGTTGCGGTCATCATAGGGCAGGGTCGCGTCAATCGGCATGGCGGGCCTCGGTGCGGCTAAGGGTGTCAATGGCGGTCATCAGCCGCATGGTGGCCAGGCTGTCGTCGCCGCGCGTGGCGACGGGCGCGCCGCCGCGCACCGCGTCGCGGAAGGCGGCAAGCTGGTGGACATAGGTGGACGGGCCGGCGAAATCCTCGCGGCCTTCGCGCCCGTCGATCATCCAGTGGAAATCATGCCCCCGGTGCGGTGCCAGCGGGTTGCGGATGGAAAGCCAGCCGCGCGTCCCGGCAAAACGCGCCGTGGCGGCAAAGGGCTGGTCAAAGGCGCAATCCACCGTGATGCATGCGCCGTTGGGCGTGGCGAGACGCGCCGTGGTGGCAATGTCCGCGCCGCCAGCGCGATCGTCGTTCAGCCAGCGCTGCGCGGCGGACACAGTCGTGGGTTCCACCCCCAGCGCCGAGCGCGCCCAATAGAGCGGATAGACGCCCAGGTCCCACAGCGCGCCGCCACCCACCCAGCGGTCATAGCGCAGCTCGCCGGGCGTCGGCGGAAAGTCGATGGCAAAGGTCGCCGCAACATCCGTAATATCACCCAGCGCGCCGCCGCCGACCAACGCGCGCATCCGCGCCGCCAGCGGGTGATAATGGCTATGCTGCGCCTCCATCACCAGCCCGCCATGCACCGCCTCTGCTGCGACCATCGCCGCGGCATCGGCCATCGTCAGTGCAAAGGGTTTTTCGCACAGCACCGGCTTGCCCGCCGCCAGCGCGGCGATGGACCAGCGCGCGTGCAGGTTCGGCGGCAACGCGACATAGACGGCGTCGACATCGTCGGCCTCGATCAGCGCCTGATAGTCGGGATAGGTCTTCGCGATGCCATGCTCATCGGCATAGGCCCGCGCCCGCGCCGGATCGCGCGCGGCGACGGCTTGCACGGTGACGCCGTCCACATCGCGCGCCGCGCCGATCATCGCATAGGTCGCGACCCGCGCTGCGCCCAGGATACCGATGCGCAGGGTCATGACTGGCGCGCAGCCTTTTCGGCATGACCGGAGGTGCCTTCGCGGCGGTCAAGCTCGGCGGCAATCGCGTCCCAGCGAATCCCGCGCGCGGCGAGCAGTACGGTCAGGTGAAACACCAGGTCGGTCGCCTCGGCGACAATTTCGGACTCCTCGCCCTCGACGGCGGCGACGACCAGCTCGATCGCTTCTTCGCCCAGTTTGCGGGCGATATGGCCATGACCCTTGGCGATCAGGCTGGCGACATAGCTCGCCTCGGCCTCTCCAGCTACAATGCGGGCGTGGACAGTGTTTTCGAGGCGCGTCAGCGCGGACATGGTGGGATCGGTCATTATGCCCTGCCTAGCGGGCGGCGCGGGCGGCGACAAGGCACTGGACAGTCGCGGCGCGCGCTGATTGTATGGGCGGCATGGCCGACGTCAAACTGCATCCCGAATGGCTGGCGCGTATCGGCGGCGAGTTCGACCAGCCCTATATGGCGGCGCTCAAGGCGTTTCTGGCCAGCGAGCGCGCGGCGGGAAAAACCATCTATCCGCCGCCGCGCGACTGGTTTTCCGCGCTCGATGCCACCCCGCCCGCTGCGGTGCGCGTAGTGATATTGGGGCAGGATCCCTATCATGGGCCTGGACAAGCACATGGACTGTGTTTTTCGGTGCAACCCGGGGTGCGCGTGCCGCCAAGCCTTATGAATATTTATAAGGAACTTGCCCGCGACCTTGGTATCGCACCCGTGTGTCATGGTCATCTGGCCAGCTGGGCCGCCCAAGGCGTGCTGCTGCTCAACACTGTGCTGACGGTCGAGGCCGGGCAAGCCGCATCGCATCAGGGGCGCGGGTGGGAACATTTTACCGATGCCGTGATCGCGGCGGTCGCGGCCAGCACGGCTCCCACAGTGTTCCTGCTGTGGGGCAGCCATGCGCACCGCAAGGCGGCGGCGGTGCCGGGATTGGGCGCGGACAGCCCGCATCTGGTGCTGCGCGCTCCGCACCCCTCACCTCTGTCGGCGCACACCGGCTTTCTGGGGTGCCGTCACTTCAGTCAGACGAATGATTGGCTGACTGCGCAGGGGAGGGGCGTGATCGACTGGCAATTGCCAGAGATGGCATGATCACAGCCCCACCTTGTGGTGCCGAATTGATGGCGCACTGCAGGGCGCAGTCGCCCGCCTGGGCAGGTTGAACACAACGGCGTCCGAACGGCGTCCGAACGGGTCAACACCCTCTATGCCTCGCGGCCAGTGCGCGCAATTACGGCACCAGCCAGCAACCGGCCCACTGATCGCTCTGCCGTTCAAACAGCGCGCGGCGATGGCCATCATGGGCCAAATAGAGCCAGTCGATCCGGTCGAGCATAATCGTCAGCGCTGCAAAGTTTCCGCGCCCTGCCTCACTCTCGGCCATCGTGGGGAGCCGTGCGTCATAATCGGCAGGCAAGCCGCTGGTCGGCGCGTCGGTGCGGCTGCTGGGGGCGGTGGGCGCCAGGTAACAGCGCCGGCTGCTCGGTGCGCTGGCGGCC
>Ga0105045_10006447_pt1 | contig 10385 bp, 7 predicted proteins | sample MAT02_FD_78089 | JGI IMG/M metagenome (GOLD analysis project Ga0105045, IMG submission 78089) | Freshwater microbial communities from Lake Fryxell liftoff mats and glacier meltwater in Antarctica - MAT-02 (megahit assembly) | ecosystem: Environmental > Aquatic > Freshwater > Ice > Liftoff... | reverse complement strand
TGCTGGTACTGAAATGGAAATCGCAGTAGGTGCAAGCCTTTCGGCAGAAGGGTATGTGGAGGTAGATGCCGGGCATGTTCGTACAAGCATCCTGCTTGTCGGACAGGCATCTTGCCTGTCCACTTTAGTTTGGAACGTTTGAAAGAGTGGAGGAAACGGTCGGGTTTTGAAGTTCAAGGCTGAATTTTAAACGCACAATGCTCAATTGCCACTGGTCAATGACCAATGAACGATCTTCAGTGTTCAATTTTCAATTTGCCTTAGGCGGGACGTTGCTATTGGAGCTTCATGATCTCGGTATTGCGAGCGCTTCAAACATTCTCACCCTCACTCACCAACGCCGTCCCCAACACCCCTTGGTCCAAGGTGATCCGGAAGGTCGTCCCTTTCCCCGGCGCGCTCTTCTTCACGAAGATCTTGCCTTGGTGGTATTGCTCAATGATGCGCTTGCTTAGGGAAAGGCCCAAACCCCAGCCGCGCTTCTTGGACGTGAATCCCGGACGGAACACGGTGGTGTGCTGCGATGCCGGAATGCCTTTGCCGGTGTCGGTCACATCCACATGCACCACCGAGCCTTCGGAAATGATCTCCAAGGTGATGGAGCCTTCGCCTTCCATGGCATCAATGGCATTGCGGATCAGGTTCTCGAAGACCCAGCTGAACAGGGCGCGGTTCAGGGGCACCACCAGATCGGTATTCTCGGGTGGGATCACCTCGATCTTCACGCGGCCTGGCAAGCGCGGGCGCAGGTAGAGCACCGTGGCGCGCAGGGTGTGGTAGAGCTTTTCGGCGGTCAGGTCCGGTGCCGATCCGATCTTGCTGAAGCGTTCGGTGATCACTTCTAGGCGATCCACATCCTTGCCCATTTCGTTCAGTGCTTCGGGGTCCACGTCCTGCGCTTTCAGCAGTTCCATCCAGGCCATCAGAGAGCTGAGCGGTGTGCCCAACTGGTGGGCCGTCTCTTTGGCCATGCCCACCCACACCTGGTTCTGTTCCGCGTTGCGGAAGATGCTGAACAAGGCATAAGCCACCAGCAGGAAGAGCCCTAGGATGATGAGCTGCACGATGGGGAAGTAGCGCAGGCGGGTGATGACCAACGATTCCTCGAAGAAGATGTAGTGCCTGCCTTTGCCCGGAAGGTTGATCTCGATGGGCGGATTAGCCTTTTCCATGACCGCGATGCGAGCCAGCAAGGCAAGGGTATCTCCGGAGCGCAGGTCCTCGATGTTACTGGTCTCGATGACGTGCATACGCGTGCTGTCCGTGTAGATCACGGGCACGGCAGCGGTGCTCATCACGGTCTCCGAGATGAAGGAGCTGATGATGCCGTCCATAACCTCCTGCAACTCGGTAAAGACCTTGGAGTCCTTGTAGTAGAGGTACTGTTTCTGGTCAGCCACGGCGATCTCGATGGGCTCCGAAACAGCCGCCATGGCCGCTACCTCGGCACGCAGAAGCTCAGGATCATTGGTGATGCTTTCCGGCAGGTTACGGTGGAACTTCACGTCGCCCTTGGCATCGGTGATGATCACTGGCACGGTGGTGTTGTCGCTCACCACTTTCAGGTAGAAGGAGAAGTCCGTTTCGGCACTGCTCACCAGCCGCAACATGGCTTCGGCCCAGAGCTGTACTTTTTTGCGTTCCTCTTCGCGCAAGCGCTCGAAGAGGCGCTCGGTGTAGTTCACCAGCTCGGCGCGGTTCTGCACGGCCTCGGCCCAGATGCGCACCTTGCGCCGCTCCTCCTGGCGCACGGTTTCCACAATGCGGCTGCTATACCACAGCGACGCGCCCACCATGAGCAGAGCCACGGCGGCAAGCACCACTTTCCAGCGTTGTTTTCGGGAGTAGAGGTCCATGCGCGGGGCGTGAAGTTCGCCAATGGCGGCTTAATGGACGCGCCTGGCGGCGCTTACTGGTTTCTGAAGGAACCACGGATGGACACGGATGCACACGGATGAATGTTCTACTGGATCAGAGTGTTCTGGACGAACATAACGGTCCAAAATCCGTGTGAATCCGTGTGCATCCGTGGTTCAATTGCATTTGGAGAACGCGCCCGAAGGGTGCGTGAGCCAGCGGCATCCTCTGCGGTATCCCCATTCACGGGTCCTCCACCTTGATGCGTTCCTGCTCGTCCTTGTCCTTGGTCTTTTCCAGGAACTTGCCCAGGCCCTTGCGGGGCTTCTCCGCAGGCGCCTCTTCGGGCTTGGTGGGCTCTTCCCCCCACTCCACCTGGATCACGGGCTTGGTCTGCTCCGGCTCGGTGGTCACAGGGTCGGTTCCCTTGCCTTTGCCTATGCCGAAGCCTTCGCGCAGCACGTTCTTCAGCTCCTGCCGCTCTTGCGTGAACTGCAGCTTCCGGCGTGCCGATGCCATGGCGCCATCGTTGCTGAACTGCGGGTCGTTGGCGGTGCCGTACATGCGCAGGAATACACGCATACCCGTGCCATCGTCCATGATCGGGCCGAATTCATCGCGGGTGGGTTTGCCCATGCGGAAGAGGTCGCTTAGGCGGAAATTCAGGTGGTGTTCGATGCGGTCATCGAACCAGTGGGTGCCGCTGAGCTCCAAGTCCAAGGCGCTGCTCTTCACTTCCATGGTGGGTATGTGGACCGCGCCATCGTGGATCTCGATGCGGTTCTCGAGCCGTGCGAAACGCACATCGCCCAAACGCTTCCGCAGTTCGGGGATGTTCACGAAGGGGGCCACCAGCCTGTTGTCTTTCAAATAGTCCGCCACGGCCAGCAGGGGCGCGTGACCCTTGATGCCGCCGTTGTCGATGGCGATGTCCAAGGTGCAGACCACGTGGTCCATATCCAGCTGTAGCGATGGTGAAAGCGGCACCCGCAAGGTGATCATGGCCTGCGAGCGACCACTGAGGTGGCGGTGCCCGATGAAGTCCTGCCCAAAATCGCGGAACTCGCGGAACAGTTCGGTGATGTCGATGTCCTGGAAGGTGGCATCCAGCGCCAATGGGAAGGGACCCGGACCGCGGGCATCCAGCTCTAGGCTGCCGAGCACGGCGCCTGAAGCGGTGTTGAAGGTGACGGGCGAGACCTTCAGCACGCGGTCGTGCATGCGTATGGTGCCGTTCATGGCTTTGGCACTGAAGTCCTCGAAGACGAGCTCCTCCACGCGGGCCTTCAGGTCCAGCGCAATGCTTGCGGGCAGTGAAAGTGCGTAGCCTTTGTCGTCGTCACGCTTGGTCTCGGTCGCTTCATCGGCCTGCAAGAGCGCGGCCAGGTCGATGCGGTCGGCGCTGCCTTCGGCCTGTATGCTCAGGCGCTGATCGTCGAAAAGGAGGTAGGGCACCAGGTTCACCAAGCGCCCTTTCAGCACGATGTGAGCACCCTGCAAAGTGGCCTTCAGGCTGTGGACGGCGGCATCGTTGGCTTCCAGCGCCAGCTCGGCATCCAGGTCTTCGATGCGGTGCCGCACGCCTTTCAGCTTCAGCGAAGCACCGCTCAAGCTGGCGGTTCCGCCCATGCGCAAGGGTCGCAGGTCGGCTGGTTTTAGGTCCGCCACATCGCGCACGCGCCCTTCGATCCGGGCATCCACCAGAAGCCTACCGCCCACCTGCTCTAGGGTATCCACTTGCGCGAAACGCAGCAGGTCCGCCAAGGCGATGTCCACCTTCAGGTCGGCCTTCACCAAGGCATTGGTAAGACCATCGGACCGCCAGTCGCCGCGCAAGGTGCCACTGCCGCTGCGGGCCGAAAAGCCGTTGATGTGCAACTTGCGGGGTACGCCCTGGGGACTCAGTTCCAAGGCCAGCTCGCCGTGTACGTCGCTGAAGACCGAGCCGCTGCGCCGCTCTTTCACATGGCCCTTGGTGACCTTGGCGCCGAGTGATAACGCTGGCCCGGCACCGTCGATGGGACCTTTGTAGCGGATGGCCAGATCGACCGCACCCTTGATGGTGTAGCGGTCCAACTGGGGCAGCATGCCTTGGGGCAAGAGCCCCAAGGTGTTGCCGAGGTCGAGTCCAAGGCCGTTGGCGCGCAGGTCCAGCTGATCGCCTGTGGGGCTGGGCAGGAGTTCCAAGCTCAGTTCGAGAGGCACTTTGTTGCTGATCATCTCGCCTTGGGTTATCCGGAATGCCCCATCGTCGCCACCGAAGCTCATGGCGAGCCGCACATCGGCACTGCGGTCAGCGAGAATGGTTTCGGCGCCTTTCAGCCAGTGTACCAAACGGAGGTCACCGTTCAGGGTCAAGTTGTTCAAGGCGTCCGTGAAACGGCCCTGCACGGCGAGCGCTTGGCTGTGGCTGCGGATCTCGAGACCGCTGCGCGCATCACGGAAACGCACCTGAAAGTCCTCCATGCTCACTTTTTCCAACGCGATATCGGCACTGGCTGTGGATGTGCTGTCGCTCTTCCAGATGATGTGGTTGTAGGCCCCCTTTGTGTCGATGCCGGGGGACAACTTCACTCTGTCGCCGTGTATGCGCTTCAAGGTGTAGTCGCCTTGGAACAAGCCCCACAAGCTGAATTCCAAGAAGAGTTCCTTGGCGAAGAGCAGGGTGTCGGACGGCACTTCATCGCTGCGCACCTCCATGATCAGCACATCGTGCAGGTTCATGCTGGCCATCGGGAAGCGGGCAATGAGGGTGAGGTCCATCCCGCTCACAGCCACAGGTGCGTTGAGCTGCTCGTTCAGCGCACCGATGACACCCTGCTTGACTTCATCCTGGTAGATGCGCGCAAGCACCACCAAGACCGTAAGCCCGGTGGCGAATACCACGGCGAGGATGAGAAGAGTTTTGCGGAACGTGCGCATGATGGCCCGGTCGCGAAGCTATCGGCGACCCCGTAACGCCAACGGCCAATGCTGTGCCGTTCGTACACAGCACCGTGTTCGTCCGGTGTGCAGACCAGACTATTGGAGAACGCGGGGCTTGCAGATCTACTTCCGCTTGCTCAGGAAAAGCACCTCCTTATCCGACAGGTGGCGCCATTCGCCGCGTGGCACGTCCTTCTTGGTAAGCCCTGCAAATACCACACGATCCAGCTTCAACACGTCGTAGCCGAGGTGTTCGAACATGCGGCGCACAATGCGGTTGCGCCCCATGTGGATCTTCAGACCCACTTCTCGCTTGGTGGCTCCTTGCACATACGCTGCTTCATCCGCTTGCGCCGGCCCGTCCTCCAATTCGATGCCTTCCACGAGCGCTACCAGATCGGCCTTGGTCACGGACTTGTCCAGGGTAACATGGTAGATCTTTTCTGCCCCGTGGCTGGGGTGGGTCAGCTTCTTGGCTAGGTCGCCGTCGTTGGTCATCAACAGTACACCGGTGGTATGCCGGTCTAGGCGGCCTACGGGATAGAGGCGCTCGGTGCAGGCCGTAGCGATCAGGTTCATCACCGTGCGGCGGTCGCGTGGGTCGTCCGTGGTTGTAATGAAGTCCTTGGGTTTGTTCAGCAGCACATAGCGCTTCTTCTCCATGCTTAGGCGCTGGCCTCCGTAATGGATCTTGTCACTGGGGTAGACCTTGGTCCCCATTTCGGTCACTATCTTTCCGTTCACACTCACTACACCGGCCTTGATCAGGTCGTCTGCTTCGCGACGGCTACAGATGCCACTTTGGGCCAAATAGCGGTTCAGGCGCACCAAGCCGTCCATAGCGGGCTCCGTGTTCTTTCTGCGATCCTTCTTCTCGCGCCATTCGCCGCCTGCCGAGGGACGCCGTGGTCCGGCATCTCGGCCGGGCCGGTCCTTGGTCCACGGTCCTTTGCGCCCTGGGCGCGCGGCGGGTCTGCTTGGGGCAGCACCGTGATCCAGGTGCCTATCCTGCGGGGCTTCCCCTTTGCGGATAGCTCCCGAGGGGCGTTTGCCTGCCCGTTTGGAGACAGGCTTGCTTCCGCGTGTGCCAGTACTTTCCTCATCCCTCGCTCCACGAACGGGTCGCCCCGAAACCGGTTTGCGGCCATTGCCAGAGCGCTCTGCTCCAGCACTGGGGCGGCCACTGCTTGGCCTTGCGTTGGGCCGTGCGCCTCTGGTCTCGCCCGCACGCCTGTCGGCAGCAGCGGGTCCTGCGGACGTGGTGCGCGTTTCGGTCGGGGCCGCATCCGCTCGCTTGCGGCGCGGGGCCTCTTCCTCATCCCCTTTGGCCCGCCGTACGCTGCGTGCCGAGGTCGGCTTGCCTTTGCTTGCGGGTCTTGTGGACTTCTTAGCGGTGCCGCGCGGTGCGCGACGTCCTTCAGTACGGTCTGTCATGGAGGGTGGGATAGAAGGCGTCGGGGATGTGGTGGATGTACGGCTTGCCTTGGGGGTGCAAGATCACGCTTACAATGTCGAACCGGAGCCCAAGTTTGTTATCTGTTGCTGCCACGTAGGCATTTGCGGCCTTTATCAGCTTGCCCCGCTTGCCGGGTTTCACCGCTTCGGAGGGTTCTCCATGCCGATCGCTGCTGCGGGTCTTTACCTCCACGATCACCAATTCGAGACCATGGCGGGCCACGATATCCAGCTCATGGTGCCCGTGGCGCCAGTTGCGTTCCAACACTTCGAACCCGCGCTCTTGGAGAAAGGCGCAAGCTAGGCGCTCTCCTTCTTGTCCGATGATGTTATGCTCTGCCATCTGTGAATGAAGATCTACGTAACCCCTGACCGCGCGGCCCGTTGAAGGGCTAAAATTGAGGAACTTTCCGGCCCGGACCTTGCAAAGCCTGTCGCGACCATGTTCCGATCGCCAGTAACCCAGACCACCATGCGTACCACCTTGAACAGCATTTTCGTTGCCGCCATCGTTCTGTGTTCTACCGCTACCCAAGCGACAGCACAAGCATTCGAGGGCATTGTCGAGTTCACCAAGACCACCGGACCGGTGGTCACCAACTACAGGTACTATGTAAAAGGGGATCGGGTCCGGATCGAAGAGATCGGTGCCCGGGGCGAAGTGCAGGGCATTATGCTCGTGGATATGCGCGACCGCACGGTGACCGCAGTGAGCCCCGAGCGTAAGCTGTACATGGATGTGCCCAACATGCGCTTGCCCAAGGAGGTGGAGTCGCAGATCACCAAGACCAGCGAAATGAAAGAGATCGCCGGTTACAAGTGCGAGAAGTGGTTGGTCAAGAGCGCTCGTGAAGACCGCCAGATGACCTACTGGGTCGCAGCCGACGAGTTCAACTTTTTCATCCCCCTGCTTGAAACCTTGAACCGCAAGGACGAGCAGGCTATTTTCTTCTTGCAGATCAAAGATTCCAATGGTGTTTTCCCCATGCTGGGCTTGGAGCAGAAAATGGATGGCGCAGAGGTAAGCCGCTTGGAAGTGACCAACGTGGTCAAATCCCTGCAAAAGCCTGCGTTGTTCGAGATCCCCGCTGGCTACAACAAGTTCGAGCGGAACTAGGCCTCGGCTGCGCCGGCAGTCAGGCTCGATTTGACAATTCCTTCAAAAACTTAGTGTTGCACCCCCCGGTGAAACGCTGAGTTTTGCTTTTGTACCCAGCACCATCGCCCGGTTGTCGGCAATGTGGCCCGCCGGGAAGCCGTAGCAGACAGGGTAACCATAGGGTGCCACCGCCCCGGCGATCATCTCCTCGGCCTCCATGCCGAAGGGGTCTTCCGGTAACCTGTCGCGCATGTCGCTCATGCCCCCGACAATAAGTCCGGCCAGATCCCGGAACCAGCCGCCATGCTTCAGGTTCTGGATCATTCGGTCCATGTGGTAGCGCAATTCGTCCAAGTCTTCCAAGAAGAGGATCTTGCCCGCCTGGTCGATGTCGTAGGGCGTGCCGCGCAGGGAGTAAAGCATGGAGAGGTTACCGCCGATCAAGACGCCCTCGCACTGGCCCGCGCGCTGAATGGCGAGTGGTGAGTGGCGAGTGGCGAGTTCCGCAGAGGCCACTCGCCACTCGCCACTCACAACTCGATACTCCACCCCGAACAGCAGCTTCCTCAAACTCTCCCGGCATTCCTCTGTCTTGTTCCCGATCATAAAAGGCATTTGCGCATGCAGCGAGGCCACTCCCAAATGGTGCAAGGCGTTGTGCAGAACCGTGATGTCACTGAAGCCCACGATCCATTTGGGGTCTTTCTTCAGCGGAGCAAGATCCACTTGGTCCATGATCCTAATGGTGCCATAGCCGCCGCGGGCGCACCAGATGGCTTTCACGACCGGGTCGTCCACGGCGGCTTGCAGGTCGGCAGCGCGCTCCGCATCGGTGCCTGCCAGTTGGAAATGCTTGCGGCCAATGCCTGCGCCCAGCTTCACGCGCAGACCCCAGCTTTCGGCAAGGGCGATGCCTTCGCGCAACTCATCCTCGGAAATGACGCGTGCGGTGGGGATCATGGCGATGGTGTCGCCAGGGTGGAGGGGGGGAGGGAGAATTGCGCTCATTCAGCGCGCAAGTTGTCGCTTAGGTGTTCCTTCAGGAAGTGACAACCAAGGCAAGTGACAACGTACTACTGTTCATACCGGGTACTTTCGCGCTCGATCCGGCATGAAGACTCCCGCCCGCCATACCGTTACCGCCGCACGGCCTTACGATGCCGCAGGGTCGCGAAGACGGAGGTCCGATGTATATCGGAGCAGCGGAGGTTTAGACCGCAACTTCTGGGATGAAACACCGACGCCGGGCGGAACACCCAACGCCGCGAACACGCGCGCTTACACCCAGAGCTACCAGTACGACAAGCTCGGCAACATCCAACAACTGGCGCACACCGCCACCGGCAATAGCTACAACCGCCATTACCACTACGCCAGCGGGAACAACATCCTTGAACAAATAGACAATGGCGGCAGCCCAGCGAATGTGTATGGCACCTTCGCCTACGACGCTTGCGGCAACCAAGTGCAACAGAACACCGAGCGCTTCTTGGAATGGGATGCGGCCGATCAGCTCCGGTTCTTCAAGACTGATGGAGGCGGTGGCCCGAGCAAAGAAGCCCACTACCTCTATGCGGGTGGCCAGCGCATCAAGAAGTTCGTTCGCACAGGCAACGACTTGGAGATCACCGTGTACATTGACGGCGTGTATGAGCACCGATACAAAGCCGTGGCGGCGGGCTCAACTTCCCTTGATCTGCAGGACCAGATCAACTACCATGTCATGGATGGCCGCAGCAGGATCGCCACGGTGCGCACCGGCGATGCTTGGGGCGATAGCACTCCGGATATCTCCTACAACTTGGAGGACCACTTGGGCACCAGTGGTACGCGGATCGAGGCATCCGGCACGCCCATCGATCACGAGGAGTATTACCCTTTTGGCGATAGCTCGCTACGTACCTTCAGCAAGAAGCGCTACCGCTATGTGGGCAAGGAACGCGATAACGAGAGTGGCTTGTACTATTATGGGGCGAGGTACTATATGGCTTGGGTGGGGAGGTTTATTAGTGTCGATCCATTGGCCCACAAATACACGTATCTAACACCGTACAACTATGCTGGCAATAAACCAATTGGCGATTTGGATATTGATGGTATGCAAAGCAAAGGTGATACACCGGATTCAGGTAATAATAAAAAACCGAATATAGTACACAAAAAATCAGGAGCAAGGATTCCCGGAGGGCAAATTGAAGTTGACAATCTGCCCAAGGATCCATCAGATGGACAAACTGTCACATACGAATATCCAGAAGGAGATGAGACAAAATCAGTTTATACATATAATTCAGAATCAGACTCTTGGAACAAGATATTGTTCGATAAGAATTATGGTGCACCCATTGATGGTTTTATTCCTATTCCACGAACGAAAGACAAAAATCTTGGGGAATCAGGCAATAATAATATAGAAAATAATATACCTAATCTTCTTCCTGCTGATAAAAATGTCAATCCTATTATACCCACGGGAGAAAATCGGAAAAATGACGGACCAATTGTTAGTCCTTCTGAATCCGGAATATTATCTGATAAATCTTCTGAACAACCATCCGTAATTGATAAGGCGAAAGAATTATATAATAAGAATGAGAGTGAAATAAAAGGCACACGAGAAAGTGCTGGAATTATAGCAGACATAGTTGAAGAGTCTGCAAAAAGTGCTAAGAATCAGCCTGATAAATACAAATCAAGTAGGCCACAGGATTCAGCAAAGAATGTCGAAAAGGCGAACAAATTCTTAAATAAGCTCGAAACCAGAGCAAGGCGTATTGGAAAAATACTGAAAATACTCGACGTATCAGAGATGTTTGCGAGAGCAAATAGCTGGTTTAAAGACGAATCAATTCCTCTTGGTGAATTGATAAATACGATATGGAATATTGGCGTTGAGCTAGTCTCCAAAACACCAACTCCCTTGGGATTATTCGTAAGGTTTGGCGACTTCATTCTCGGAGCTTCCGGTGCAAAAGAGAAATTGTTTAAGGAATTGAACCATTATAGATACTCATGGTAAGATGAAACATTTCAATAAATATGTATTCTA
>Ga0105045_10006446_pt1 | contig 10386 bp, 11 predicted proteins | sample MAT02_FD_78089 | JGI IMG/M metagenome (GOLD analysis project Ga0105045, IMG submission 78089) | Freshwater microbial communities from Lake Fryxell liftoff mats and glacier meltwater in Antarctica - MAT-02 (megahit assembly) | ecosystem: Environmental > Aquatic > Freshwater > Ice > Liftoff... | reverse complement strand
TACACGGCGGCACGCTGGAAGCCCACAGTGCCGGTATCGGTCATGGTAGTGAGTTCACGGTGCGGTTGCCGATCTTGATGGAAACACCCAAATTAGCGCCGCCAGAGCTGGCCGCCAGCGAGCCTACGCCCGCCGCGGCACGCCGTATTCTTGTTGTCGATGATAACCAGGACTCGGCCACGACTCTCGCCATGCTACTAAAACTAACCGGTCACGAGGTGCACACCGCCCACGACGGCCTGAAAGCGGTGGAAGCGGCAGGCACATTCCGTCCCCACGTAATACTGCTCGACATTGGCCTACCGAAGTTGAACGGTTACGAAGCCGCCCGTCAAATACGAGAACAGCCTTGGGGCAAAGATATGGTGCTGGTGGCCTTGACCGGATGGGGCCAGGAGGAATCCCGCCAAAAGTCGAGAGACGCCGGGTTCAACGGCCACTTGACCAAACCGGTAGACTTCCTCTCCTTGGAAAAGCTAATCGCCGAGTTCGCTTCCGTCGCATGGACGGTTCGCTGAGCGTCACTTGAGTAGAACGTGGCGGGCCGAGTGGACGGCGACTTGTGCCGTCGCTCCGACATTGAACGTGGCATAGCCGCTGGTTTGACCTTGCGGTGCATAGACCAAACGGAATTGGCGACGATTGTGGAGCAGTCCGATCGGAACGCTAGACTCGCGCGACGGCCGTTCGAACTTGACGTGCGGTGGCACCTCAGGGATCACACCGCCAGAACCGTCGCTGGCAAGGCATCCGAGGAAACGGGCGTGTTCGCCCATGATTATTGTTTCCAAATACCAGCCCGAAGCGCAAGCGAGTGACTGTCGAGGAAGACACCGCAACGTTTTTCCGATTTCGGTGACTTTCGGTGATTTTTGAGCGGATTTGCTGATGCAAAGAGGTCGGGGTGTGGGGCACTCGCTTGCGCTTCGGGCTGGTATTGGGTATGGCATGGGGTTAGTTGCTGTTGGAGCGGGTGGGATCGTGAAGCATCGTAAAGGTACAGAGCATAAAAATATCCAGTACCCAGTCTTTGGCTCGTGAGCAATTTCAAAGACTGCTGTCTAACCATTTTTCGGTGGGGCGTTTGTGGCTTCCGCGATGGCAAGTTCCAGCATATCAAGATCTTTCAAAGACAAGTCGCGGGTATCCCGATGAAGCGTCGAATGGATCTGACGCCAACAGGTCGACTTTGATTTGGCTGCGTGGTAACTGAACTGCTTCGTTTCGTCAAAGTGCAAGTGATATTGATGCAGCCAGCCGCATGGGATGACATCGCAATAGACGGATAGCAACCAATGAACTGCTTCGAAATCGCCAGCCTGCCACAAAATCACCGCGACCTCCGCCAAGTCGCCTTTTTTGACGATTGCGAGACTCTCGGTGCGAGAAAACTGTTGCAACCGTTTCACAATCTGCTTCGCAAACTTTACCAACTGCAGATCATCCGAAAAGCGTTCCGAAAAGCCACTCTCCCATGATCGAGTTCTACCAGCAGATCGCAGCGAGCATCAAAATTTAGTTTATTGACGACGTTGGTCGTGTCTAAAAAGTAAGATGCGTAAATTGCCTTGCTCGGTTTTTCCGTTGCAATCCATTGCCAAAGATCTGCGCAGGGTTGCAAGTAGCCGCCGACCAATTCAGCGTGTTCGAAAGCCGTCTGATAGGGAAGCACGAACAAAAGCGTGTTCTGAAAAAAACCATTGGCTTCGACTGAGAGTTTGCGTTGATCGCGGCTTTTAAAGAATTCTTGGCAAAGGGTTTTGTAGTCGTCTGCTTTATTGTCAATCGCTCGAACCAAGCAGGCTAACAACAATGGGTCGTTTCCCTTCTCCCGCTGATATTTTCGCAATGTTTGCAACGATTCGGCGTCGACGTCGATACGTGCAACGATCGAAAACAAGACGGATCGCAGGGCGGGGGCGAGCGCATCACGGTCAAGTTTTGTGAGTTTCGCGTTACTGACAAAATCGTCGACGATTTGGTCCGTCAATGTCCGGCACTTGCTGAACGTGTCTGATCTCCAGGCGGCAGGAGGCAAGATGAGAGCCACGGAACCCGGCGCAATCTACGCCACGCCGGCGCAGAATCATAGATAGTGGTTTCAACGGAATTAATGAATCGGGACAACTAACCAACCGTATCTTGGGAGACTGGTGGGCCTGCGTCGAGGACTCCTTGTCGCACCCTACCTTGCAAGCGATACCCAAAACGGCAAGTTGTTTAGGGACGATTCTTAATCGAGGAGAGGGAGATCGCGCCGAGCCCTCCCCGGACTGACGTCCGACCCTCCCGCTGCGCGGGCAGGGTGAAATGCCCGCTGACCAATCACTCAAAAACTGCACGACCTCAACGCAGAAGGGTGAAAGATTCTGCATCATCATCAATCGTTAAACGGAAAAACGGATGCTTAGCTGTTTAGGTTTGAGTTGGTTTGCAAGCCTGGGGCAGCGCCAGATTTCCGTCGCTTTTCCATTCCAGTGTTTGGGGCTGGGAAAGGATTTCAAAGCCGCCCGCGATGGCTTCTTCAAGGTACGCTTCGCTGCACGTCACCTCGGCGACGTGCAACGTGTCCTCGATCCACAGGCAGCGAACGTCACGGATACGCTCGCGCCCGCATTGATCGATTGCGATCCGCAGTACTTCGCGATCGGTTTCGTAGTGAACGGGGATGGCGGCGGCGGAAACGTGAAGCGCGGTCAAGCAATTGATGCGTGTGATGTCGACGTCCATTTCTCTCACCAATTCAGATCTGCAAAACTCCGCGATCCCGATGCCCGACGCGTTCCCTTTGGTTTGTGGGGTGAGTCCCCGAACGTAAATGAGCTGAACCTTGGGCACTTCGTCCGCTGCGGCGGCTTTGTCGTTCGACTTGCGACCGACAACGTTGGTATCCAAGCCCGAGCCGCTGATATTTTTACCGATCCGGTCGATCATCAAAAGATCGGCGTCCGCGAACGGCAATCGCGGCATGTGCCCGCGAGCGATCTCAAGCAATTGCGGTTCGCGTTGGAGGATATTGGCCGCTGGAATCGCTTCGATTGTCGCGATTTGGTCGAACGCGTTTTCGACGATGCCGACGCCCATCAGGATCGGGCATGATGCCATGATCATCGGTGCCGCTTGGGAAACGAGCCCGTCGAACGTGATCCGCGCCATCGCGCGGTGATACGCGATCGCGCCGCGGTGTTTGCCCAATCCGATCAGCATCATTTTGATGATGCCGCTTTGGTAGCGACCGGCGATGCGGGTGTGCAGCTTGATGCGATTGACGATGATGACATGGTCGGCGGCCATCGCATACGAATCGACATGCACGTCGACCCCGTGAGTCGTCTTGCCGACGACGCTTGTTTCCATCGATGACCGGATCTCGCAGCCCATCGATTCCGCGGTGATGCCATACCGCGACAGCACGTCGGCTTGTCCGTCGGCGGTTGCGCCACCGTGGCTGCCCATCGCAGGAATGATAAACGGCATCCCACCGCGATGCCTGACACATCCGACCACCGCGCGAACGACGGTCTCAATATCCGAGATCCCTCGGCTGCCGACCGCGATGGCGACGCGGTGTCCCGGAAGAATTTTTGCCATCGGGTCCGACTTGCAGCCATCGATCGCATCGCGTGTGGACGCTGGCACGTCCGCGACTCGCGTCTCATCGAATCGTTGGCGAAGCCGAAAGAAGCGGGGGAATTCTGTATCTTTCACGGGGCGATCTCGAGCGGATTGACTACCAAATCGGGACGCTGTTGGCAAAGCCTCGCGACTCCGGCAGCGGAAACGCCGGTTCGCTGGACGTCGACGTATTTCAAAGTTCGCATCGCCGCGATGGTATCGATCGATGCGTCAGTGATCGTCGCACCGGTCAACCACAACGTTTCCATCGGTGCGTCAGCGTCAATTGATGCGATCACCGAATCATCGATTCGCGTGCTGCTGAGATCGACTTCGCGAAGCCGTTTCGCCGTCGCGATCCACGGTGCGATGCCCGCGTCGATCCCTGTCGCTTCGAGGCTCAATTGCTCCAAGTGATCTGGCAACGGACACAATTGTGTGACATCGTCGGTTTCGATCGTCAAGAATGAAACGTCCAACCAACGCAGTTTCGATTGGGGAGCGATCTTCGCCAGCCCATCGCTTGTGACTCGCGTCCTGGTCAAGCACAACGATGCCATCGACCCCGGTGCAACGGCTTGTAATTGAGAGTCATCGATATCCAGATAGCTGGCCAATGATACGGACGGCGGATGGTTGCACCTCGCGAGCTCCGAGCGATTGCCCTGGTAGATCGTTGCCAATTGTTTGAGCACACCGAGCCATCCGGCTCCATTCTCGTGATCGGCCATCTGGTGAACGTTGGCGGCGGCGACCGTATACCAGCGAACGAGGTCATCGCGGCGCTGGACCGCGATGCGACCATCGCGGCGCATCGTGGCGAGCGGCATGTCGGTGCCGGTGCCGAGCAATTGGTGTCGTGCGTATTGCAACCGGGACGATTGCCAACCGCCGACGGTCGCGTGATCACCGACGATGGTCATCGATTCCATGTAGCATGCGATGCCTTCGACCATCCAAAAATCCTGTCGTTCGCCCGCACGGGTTCGCGAACGATCCGTGGTCGCTTCGTTGAGCAATTGGTGAGTGATCTCGTGCCACATGGATGCCGCATCGTCGTCGGAATCGAGAAAGTAGGACGTGCGTTTGAGGTCGGAATAGATGCCTTCCGCCTTCGTCCCCGCAAGCTCGCCACGGACGAGTTCGCGAAATTGATTTGCGTCGGAAATGATGACGACGCGATGACGAACGTTCGTCGGCGGCAAATTTCCGGCGCGACGATCTTTCCACAACGGAAAAAACAACTGCGTCCAAACGGCATAGAACCGTTCGAGGTTTATGATGATCGCGGCGGCCCGAGCTTCGGGAACGTCGGTGACCAGCGAAAAATGTTTCGATGTGTATAACAACCACTCCGACGCGGGCAATCGCATCGACCTCGCCGCGGCATCACCGCTTGATGGCGAAACCGACTCATCGGCACCTTCAATCCCGAGCGCCTTGCGAACCGTCGCGTTGCCCGGATTGGCGTGGTGTGCCGCCCACGCATCGCGGTATTCCCGCCACGGTTTGGCGATCGAATCTGGCAAACAATCGTCCGCCATGGGCAACGGTTGGGTGGGATCGATCGGCATGGTGGTGGCATTTGGTGGCAGCGGAAAATAGCACACGAAACGCGCCGCATCCGCTTCAATAAGAAAGACCAACGTCGACCAAAACACGACGAAGACGCGTGGCCACCGGAGGATGGGTGATTGGCACGATGGGGCGGTTGTCTTAGTTTCTCGTTCCACCGGATCCGCGCATTTAATTTGGTCGAAATCCCACGTGACCCATTCTGAACCGACCTCAGCGACCGACGCAAGCCAGGTTCGTGTCGCCGCGATCATCGTCGCGGCCGGTTTAGGCTCTCGTTTCGGTGGGGGAGTAAACAAAGTTTTGCTCGATCTCGCGGGCGAGCCCGTGTGGGTTCGCTCGGTCCGCGCAATGCGTTCGTCACTGAGAATCAAAAGCATCGTGGTCGTCGTTCGTGCCGAGGACGAGGCCGTGATGCAGCCCATCGCCCGGTCGATCGGCGTCGACGTGGTGATCGGTGGCGAAGCGCGTTACGACAGCGTACGCAACGGGCTGGCTCATGTGACGCGAAATCTTCTGCCTGACCTGGTCGCGATCCACGACGCCGCGCGTCCGCTGGTTACCGCCGCCGATGTCGACGCCGTCATTGATGCCGCCGCAAGAACCGGCGCGGCGATCCTGGCGACACCGGTCCGAGGAACGATCAAACGCGATCGACGCGGCGTGACGACGACGGTGGATCGAAACGGTTTGTGGGAAGCGCTGACGCCACAGGTCTTTCGCACTTCGATACTGTGTGCGGCATACGCTCGCCACCGTGGTCGCCCCGTGACCGACGACGCCGAATTGGTCGAGCGATCGGGCGTGGCGGTGACCCTGGTTTCGGGATCGCCCGAAAACATCAAAATTACCCAGCGCGAAGATTTACGAATCGCCGCATCCATTTTTTCCAGCCGAAATGCAACCAATGAATGACGCCATCACGACCGTGGACCTGATCGACGAACTGCGTTGGCGGGGACTGATCCACCAGATGACCGACGAAGCAGGCTTGGCGAAATTGCTGGCCAGCGGACCGCAAACGATCTACATCGGTTTTGACCCGACCGCGTCCAGTTTGCACGTCGGTGGCTTGATGCAATTGATGATGTTGCGGCGGTTCCAGCGTGCCGGCCACCGACCGATTGCGCTGGTTGGCGGTGCGACGGGCATGATCGGCGACCCCAGCGGCAAGAGCGAGGAGCGAAATCTGCTGTCGCCCGATGACCTGCGTCGTAACGTCGAAGGCGTCGCGGCCCAGATGAAACGGTTCCTTCGGTTCGATGGCGATGGCGCGGCGATGTTGCTCGATAACCTTGGCTGGATGCAGGGGTACACGTATTTGGAATTCCTGCGCGACGTGGGCAAGAATTTTCCGATCGGCCAGATGATGGGAAAGGAGTCCGTTCGCTCGCGGTTGGATTCCGAAGCCGGGCTCAGCTACACCGAATTTAGCTACATGCTGTTGCAGGCGTTCGACTTCGTTCACCTCGCCAAAAACCACGACTGCTTGATCCAAGCCGGCGGCAGCGACCAATGGGGCAACATCACCGCGGGGATCGATCTGGGCCGCCGCATGATCGGCAAGCAATTGTTCGGCTTGACCGCACCGCTGTTGACGACGTCCGACGGTCGCAAGATGGGCAAGACCGAATCCGGCGCGATCTGGTTGGACGCTGAACGAACCAGCCCCTACCTCTTTTTCCAGTACTGGCGAAACGTCGGCGATGCGGACGTGATGAAGTGCATCGCGTACCTGACGGAAATCGATCGCGATGAATACGAGTCGCTGAAAACCCAAACGGAGCAAAACCCCGGCGCGCGGGTGGCCCAGAAACGATTGGCGGATTGGATGACGCAGCTCGTTCATGGCGACGTTGGATTACACGCGGCGAACCGGGCAAGCGAAATTTTGTTTGGCGGAGAGATCGATCGGTTGAGCGACCGCGAGCTTGTTGAAATCTTCGCGGACGTGCCCAGCCAAACGGTGTCGCGATCCCAGCTTGCCGGCGAAGGCTGGTGGATCGTCGAGGCGCTTCGCGAAAGCGGACTGGCGCCGTCATCGAGCGACGCGCGACGGGGAATCACCGACGGCGGCGTCTACGTCAATAACCGCCGCGTCACCGACGTGAACCGAAAGCTGACCACCGAGGACTTGGCCAGCGAAACGGTGATGGTACTTCGCAAGGGGAAAAAGAATTATGCGTTGCTGAGGTTTTTGAGCGAGTAGATGATTTGCGCGACTCAGCGGGAGAATGAAACAGGGAAATGCAAAATCATGCATTCTGAGATTGTCAAACGACAACCGCTCACGAACTTTCGCTTTCGTGTCATTGGTGGTTGGTCGCGCCGATGGTTCTCAGCATGACGACGCGAACCGGATTGTTATTTATTTGCGCCGCAACGGTTCGATGCATGGGGTACGGCAGTCGAGCAGAAGTGACCGCCGTCCTCCCCCAATCCGATCCGACTTCAGCGAACGTAGTACTCTATGTCTAAAAAAGATACTTATCGCGTGGTTGCCCGCGCCGCCGACGGTACCCTGTTAATCCGCGACTACCCCACCTGTGATCCGCTACTGCAAGCGTATCACCAGATCGGTGTCGACGATTGCAGCACCGATCTGATGCTCCGCGGGATGCCGGTGTTTCGAGGTTTGGTGGGACCGATGCCCGAAGGCAAGAGTGTGGTGCGATACGAAACACCGGAGGTTTTTGAGATGTTGACCAAGGAATGGGGAATCAATAAACCGCGAGTTCGCAACCGTTCGCGAGCCGCATCCCCCGAAACCGCCGCCGCAACGGCTTAATCGGTTCTCTCGGCCGAAAATGAACGGAGCGAATCCGAATCCCCTCCGGTGATGCCGCGCTTGCCCCGCGCTGGTGTCCCTTGCTGATTCGCTCCGAAGGCGAAAACGCCGTAGTTTGCGACGCGTCGAAACCCCCTCCCGCGACGCGTCGTGTACTGCTGCGTAGCGTGCGGGGTCTTGGATTCCTGACCAAGACCCCGCTCGCTCGCCTCTTTCTCTTGACCGCGGCTTCTCCGCGGGTGTAAGGACAACGAGTGCCGCTCCGTATGCACCCGTCTGGCGAGTCCTCACCGTTGTTCCGGTTCCCATCTTCGTACGCAAAATCGCAACGCGTCTGGCATCACGTGCCAACGCTCGGGGTTGCCGCTGCGATGTTGTTGGCCACCTTTGCCGGGTGCCGTGGGGCCGCGTACCGCGACGTTTACTCGCAAAAAATGGCCGCCGAGATCCGGAATCTCGAAAACCAGTTGTACGACGCCGATTACCAGAACCAAGTCCTGCAGGACCAATTGACCCGGGCCGAGGCGAGAGCGTCCCAGATCGTCGTGCCCAACCAGCGTCCACCACGGCGTTTTCTCGGACGCGAGCTCGACGCCGATGGCAACGTCATCGACATGAGGCCGCAAAATCCCGAGTTTGCGGATCCGAACCTGAGATTCACGCCGACCCCGCCGGACCGAGCCCCCGCGACGCCAAAGCTGCCCGCCCGCCCGCTCGATGGCATGGAACCGCTGCAACCACCCCGCGAACCGCCGCAGCCGCCCCGCGAAGTATTGGAACCACCGCGCGAACCGGTGCCGCCGGGCAAATCCGACCTCACGATCCCCGACGTCGAGCTGGGCGATCCGGTTCCGCCGTCGACTAACGCTCCCGATTCGCCGCTGGAATTTGATCCTGCAAAAATCACCATTCCCGGCGACGCGCGGCTGCTTTCGCCTCGGGCCCAGCCCGAACCGGTGTCGATTCGCGTTAACCCCGGGCTGTCCGGTGGTCACCAAACCGATGATTCCAAAACGCCGGCGGGCGTCGAGCTGTTGATCGAAGCGATCGACGAATCTGGCAAAGTCGTCAACCTTGCGGGCTTTGACGTCGACGCGACGATGACCGTTGTGCTGCTGGACCCGACCAAAGCCCCCGATGCGGCGCGGATTGGGAAGTGGGATTTTGGTCCCGAAGAAATTCGCGACATGATCCAAACCGATACCGTGTCACCCCAATACGCCGGCAACCTCCACGTCATCATCCCGTGGCAATCGGTACGACCCGAAACCGGTGCCGTCATCGCTCACATCCGGTTGGCCGCCGACGGTGCCGTCCTGAAAACCCAAGCGGAAATCGATACCAAACAACCCGCCGTTGCCCAGTGGACGCCTCGCGCATCGATCCGCCGTTAATTATCTCGCGATTCTCTACCCTTTGTTTCCCCTATCCCCACCAGGATACCAATGACCTCAATGATCAAAACGCTTTCGCTCGCGCTGCTGTTCTGCACCGCGATCCCTGCCGGTGCCGAAGAAATTGTGCGTTACCGATTGACCAAATGGCGGTCGCAACACCTGCACGACGCAACGAAGTCGAAAAAGATTCTCGCGACGCTCGAAAAATTGGGCTGCGAAATAAAAACAGCGGATCACAACGGCCACGTCGACGTCAAATATCGATGTCCCGAGTGGAAACAATTGGACCTGAAGACCCACGACGAAGCCCACAAGTGGGAAGCGTGGTTGAAGGAGTACAAGTTTGAAACCGAGCACAAACATTGACTTCCCCGGTAAACCTCGGCGCGCTCTCGATAGGCGCGGCCCGCTCCGTCGCTCGCATCGCCAAACACGCCGCTCAGTCGTTGTCGTTCGCCGACACGTTGGCTGCCGGTGAGCCGGCGCAGGCCGATCCGAAGAGCGGCGACCGCGGCATCCCCGCGGTGCGAGAAAAGTTGGCGGGTGCGATCGAAGCCGTGCTGGCCCAATTGGGCATCGCGACCGACCCCGCGCTGACGTTTGGTGCCGATGACACCGGTACGATCTCGCTTGACGGCAATCATCCTCGCGCCGCGGAAATCAACACCGCGGTGAACCAAGACGACGTCGTGAACGGATTGGCGATGCGAATCGCCGGCGGCACGCTCGCCGATCGAACCCTCGTGATCCACCACGTCGCGTGATCCGGTGGCGAAGCATACCTTGACGCCGCAGCGGGTCGACGCCAACATAGCGTCATCATTCGGAGGATAAGCGAATGGTCAGCAGGCTGATTCGAAATCAGTTGCCCAGTGATGGGTTGCGGGTTCGAGCCCCGTGTCCTCCGCTCATGACTTTTTGGCGTCAAAGGGGTCAATTCGATTAACGAAACTTCGTCACTTGCGCCCCCACTGCTCCACATCACCAACGTAGAAATGTGCGACGCTGCGT
>Ga0105045_10006445_pt1 | contig 10386 bp, 10 predicted proteins | sample MAT02_FD_78089 | JGI IMG/M metagenome (GOLD analysis project Ga0105045, IMG submission 78089) | Freshwater microbial communities from Lake Fryxell liftoff mats and glacier meltwater in Antarctica - MAT-02 (megahit assembly) | ecosystem: Environmental > Aquatic > Freshwater > Ice > Liftoff... | reverse complement strand
TTCTTCACCACGGTGTTCGCGTTGTCCTTGCATGGCTCCTTGATCCTCTCGGCCACCAGCCCATTGCCAGGCCAGACCGTCAAAACGCCCGAGCACGAGGACACCTTCTTTCGCGACACCATCGGCTACTCCATCGGCACACTGGGCATCCACCGCTTGGGACTGTTCCTGGCGCTGGCTGCTGTGCTGTTCAGCGCGCTGTGCATCGTGATCAGTGGCCCGTTCTGGAGCCGTGGCTGGCCTGAGTGGTGGGGATGGTGGCTGAACATGCCCATCTGGCCCCAGGTGCCCGGCACTTAAGCACGGCAACACATCACAAACGAGGAGCACAACATGGCGCAATACCAAAACCTCTTCACCACCGTGCAGGCCACCGGGCCAATGCACCATGGTGTGCCACTGGGCCCTGGCAACAGCCCGCGCACCGGCAAGACGCCGGGCAGCTTTCACCTGCTGGGGCGACTGGGCAATGCACAGCTCGGCCCGATCTACCTCGGCGGTCTGGGCATTGCCTCGCTGATTCTGGGCACCTTGGCTGTCAACATCATGGGTTTGAACATGCTGGCCTCGGTCAACTGGGACCCGATCCAGTTCATCCGCCAGCTGTTTTGGCTTTCGCTGGAGCCACCGGGACCACAACATGGGCTGGCACTTGCTCCACTCAACCAAGGCGGCTGGTGGCAGATCGCGGGTCTGCTGCTGACCGCTTCTCTCCTGCTCTGGTGCGCGCGAACCTACCGGCGGGCGCGCGAGCTGGGCATGGGCACCCATGTGGCCTGGGCGTATTTGGCGGCCATCTGGTTGTTCTTGGTACTGGGCCTTATTCGCCCGGTGCTCATGGGTTCCTTCAGCCACGGGGTTCCGTTTGGCATCTTCTCTCACCTGGACTGGACCGCTGCCTTCTCGCTGCGCTACGGCAACCTGTTCTATAACCCCTTCCACGCGCTCTCCATCGCCTTCCTGTACGGTGCTGTGTTGTTGTTTGCGATGCACGGCGCAACCATTCTGGCGGTGAGCAAGTTCGGCGGTGAGCGCGAGATCGAGCAGATCGTCGACCGCGGCACGGCCAGCGAGCGTGCCGCTCTGTTCTGGCGCTGGACCATGGGTTTCAACGCCACCATGGAGTCGATTCACCGCTGGGCCTGGTGGTTTGCGGTGCTGTGTCCCTTGGTGGGTGGTATCGGCATCTTGCTGACGGGCACCGTGGTCGACAACTGGTACCTCTGGGCTGTCAAACACGGTGTCGCACCGTCCTATCCAAGCGTCTTTCCTGCCGTGATTGATCCCGCCCTGCTCCCAGGAGTCAAGTGATGAACCGAGCAACCAATTCTTTGCGTCCTTGGGCCACCGCTCTCGCCCTGGGAGGCCTGCTGCTGCTGAGCGCCTGTGGTGAACGCCCGCCGATGGAATCGGTGCAACACGGCTACCGCGGCACCGGCATGGTCCAGGTCTACAACCCCCGCCTCCTGGACACGGTGATCAAGGACAACGTGGTTCCCGTGGCACAGCCCCCGGCTTCGCCCGATGGCCCCAGAGCGGGCGACGTGTATCAGAACGTCCAGGTGCTCGGTGATCTGAGCGTCGGCGAGTTCACCCGTCTCATGGTCTCGATGACGGCCTGGGTGTCGCCCGAACAAGGATGCGCGTACTGCCACGTTGGGAACAACTTCGCCGACGACAACATCTACACCAAGGTTGTCGCCCGCAAGATGGTTCAGATGACGCAGACCATCAACAGCAAATGGCAGAACCACGTTGCACAGACTGGCGTGACCTGCTACACCTGCCACCGCGGCGAACCGGTGCCGAAGAATGTCTGGTTCACCGCCAACTCCCAGCCCCAGGGCTCGAATTTCATCGGTGACAAAGACGGCCAGAACACGCCCTTGAAGGTCACAAACTTCGCTTCGCTGCCATACGACCCGTTCACACCGTATCTGCTGGGCAACGAGCCGATCCGCGTCAACGGCACCACCGCGCTGCCCACCGGCAACGACAGCAGCATCCAGCGAACTGAGAAAACCTATTCGCTCATGAACCACATGTCGAGTTCGCTGGGTGTCAACTGCACCTATTGCCACAACACGAATGCTTTTGGCAGCTGGGAAAATGCACCGCCACAACGCGTGAACGCCTACCACGGCATCCGCATGGCGCGCGAGTTGAACAACGAATACCTGGTGCCACTCACCGACGTCTTCCCGGCCGAGCGCAAGGGAGAATTGGGTGACGTGGCCAAACTCAACTGCGCCACCTGCCACCAGGGCGCTTACAAACCGCTGTTCGGCCAGTCCATGCTCAAGGACCATCCGGAGCTGGCCACCGTGAGCGCCGCGTTCGTCAAAGCGCCTGTTGTGGTGGAACCCCTCGGTGCCACCACCGAAGTGCCCAGAACAACCACGCCCTGAGCGCAACCCTTTCGTCGCCGCATTCAGAGGACGCCTCTCCATGCAAGTCGTCCTGGCCCAGCCGCGCGGTTTTTGCGCCGGGGTGACGCGCGCAATCGAGATCGTCGAGCGTGCGCTGGCCTTGCATGGTGCGCCGGTGTACGTGTTTCACGAGATCGTGCACAACCAGCGCGTCGTGTGCGATCTGCGATGCCGCGGCGCGGTATTCGTGAACGACATCGAAAGTGTCCCGGCGGGCAGCACATTGATCTTCAGCGCCCACGGCGTGGCCACCCAGCTGGTGGCGAAAGCGCGTCGCCTCGGCCTGAGAACCATCGACGCCACCTGCCCGCTGGTGAGCAAGGTGCACCAGCAGGCACAGCGCTTTGTGCGCATGGGGCACACGCTGGTGATGATCGGCCACGCCGGCCATGACGAGGTACAGGGCACGGTGGGCCGTGTGAATGCACCGGTGTATCTGGTGAGCACAGTGAAAGACGCCTTGGCACTCGATCTCCCAGCCGATGCCCCGCTGGCCTACGTCACCCAGACCACGCTCAGCTTGGACGACACACGCGAGGTGGTTGCCACACTCAAGGCCCGCTTCCCCCAACTCGTGGGCCCCGATGTGGACGACATTTGTTACGCCACCCAGAACCGCCAAGTGGCTGTGCGCGCCTTGGCAGCACGGGTCGACAGGGTGCTGGTTGTCGGCGCCCGCAACAGCTCCAACTCCAACCGATTGCGCGAGGTCGCCGAACGTGCGGGGGTGCCTGCCCTCTTGGTGCAGGAGGCCACCGAAATCCCGCATGACTGGCTGGCGGACTCGGGGCGCATCGGCGTGACCGCTGGCGCGTCCACGCCCGAGCTGCTGGTGCAGCAGGTGATCGCCGCCCTGTCCGCGCGGCACGACGGCCTGATGCTGCCGGTGTTGCAATTGCCCGGCCTGCAGGAAGACGTTTTGTTCCGATTGCCAGCCGAGCGCACCGGGCAAGTCGCTTGAGCGGACGTGCCATGGGCAACCTCCATCCCGACTTGATCACGCTTTCTGGCGTTGTCGTCGTGGTGCTGGTGAACACCCTGCGCGAGCACAAAGCCTGGGCCTGGATGCGGCTGGTGCAAGGCACGGGCTCACTCAAAGACACACCGGGCCTGATGTTTGCCAAGGTCATGGGCAGCGGCCACGAAGGCGGCTTCGGCCTGCGCCCCAGCGCCACCCACCAGGGCCTGATCGCCATCTTCGATCACGCCGACCAGGCGCGTGCCTTTCTGGCCGGCCCCATCGTGGAGGCCTACCGCGAGCGCGCCGTCGATTGCTGGACCGGCATGCTGGAGGTGGTGTCGGCCCGCGGCCAATGGGACGGCCAGGCCTGGGGCGAAACGCCAGCCACCCAGCTCGGCGCCTACGCCAGCGCGGGTAACGACGCTGGCCCGCCTCGCCCACTGGCCGCCCTCACCCGCGCCAGTATCCGGCCGGCCAAGGCCATGGCCTTCTGGCGGAACGCGCCCGCTGCCCAGGCCGCCATGCAGCATGCCAAAGGCTGCACGCTGGCGATGGGCCTGGGCGAAGTCCCGTTGATCCGGCAGTGCACCTTCAGTCTCTGGCAAGACACGCCGTCGATGCTGGCCTATGCCCACCAGGGCGCGCACCAGGCTGCCATCCAGGCGGCATACCGCCACAACTACTTTTCCGAATCGATGTTCGTGCGCATGCGGCTGCTGTCGCATCAAGGCCACTGGCCGTCACCGCTGGCGCAAGCTGCAGCGCAAGCTGCCCATCCGACCGACGCCGAGCCCGAGGAAACCATGCCCGGTCCTCCGCCATGAACGCCCACCGCGTGGTGGTGATCGGCGCCGGCATCGGCGGTCTGGTCACAGCCCTGCAACTGTCGCACCAGGGCTTTGAGGTGACCGTGGTCGAAGCAGCGAGCGCCCCTGGCGGCAAGCTGCGTCAGCTGATGGTGGACGGCGCAGCGATCGACAGCGGCCCCACCGTGTTCACCATGCGCTGGGTGTTCGACCAGATCCTGGAATCGGTTGGCACCACCCTGGAAGCCGAACTCAACATCCGCCCGCTGGACATCCTGGCGCGCCATTGGTGGGACGACGGCTCAGCACTCGACCTCCACGCCGACCCGGCGCAATCTTTCGATGCTGTGGCCAGCTTTGCTGGTCTCGCCGAAGCACAACGTTTTCGCGCGTTTTGCGCCGAGGCGCAAACGGTCTACCGCACGCTGGAGCCGCACTACATTCGAGGCCCAGCGCCCAGCATGTTGGGCCTCGGCCGCGCGCTCGGCATCCAGGGGGTGAGCACGCTGGCGAAACTCGGGCCGCTGAGCAGCCTGTGGTCCACGCTCGGCCGCCACTTCCAAGACCCGCGCCTGCGTCAGCTCTTCGGCCGCTACGCCACCTACACCGGCTCTTCCCCCTGGCAGGCACCGGCCACGCTGATGCTGATCGCGCAGGTCGAGCTCGACGGCGTGTGGTCTGTCGACGGCGGCATGCACGCCCTGGCCCGCGGCCTGGAGCGGCTGGCCGTGGCCCGTGGCGCGCGCTTCCTCTACAACACGCCCTGCGAGCAAATCGACACACACAACGGGCGCGCCACGGGTGTGCGCCTGGCCAACGGCGAATCTCTGGGTGCCGATGCGGTGGTCTTCAACGGCGACGTCGCCGCTTTGCGCAATGGCTTGCTGGGCAACGGCGCGCGCCGGGCGGTTCGTCCGAAACCAGCGCCACGTTCCCTCTCCGCCATCACCTGGTCGATGCGCGTACCCACCGCTGGCCTGGCACTCGATCGCCACAACCTGTTTTTCCAGCGCGATTACGCCAGCGAATTCCGCGACATCTTCCAGCGCGGCCAGCTGCCGCTGTCGCCCACCGTCTACCTCTGCGCCCAGGACCGAGGCACGGGCAGCGAGCACACCGGGCCCGAGCGGCTGCTCTGCCTCGTCAATGCGCCGGCTGCGGGCGATCTCGACACCCTCACCGACAAGGCCATCGAACAATGCGAAACCACCAGCTTCAACCTCATGCGCCGCTGTGGCCTGGCGATAGCGCCAAGCGAGAGCACGACGACGGTTCGCACCACCCCGGCGGACTTTCACCGGTTGTTTCCCGCGACCGGGGGCGCACTGTACGGCCAGGCGAGCCACGGCTGGATGTCGGCCTTCGCGCGCTCGGGGGCGACCACGCCACTGGCGGGTCTCTTCCTGGCGGGGGGCAGTGTGCACCCGGGGCCGGGGGTGCCGATGGCGGCGCTCTCGGGCCAGCTGGCGGCCGAGGCCGTGACGGCCAGCCTCGCTTCGATCAGGCGGTCCCCAGCGGCGGCTACCTCTGGTGGTACATCGACGCCCTCAGCGACGACGGCACGCACGGCCTGAGCATCATTGCTTTCGTCGGCAGCGTCTTTTCGCCCTATTACGCCTGGGCACGGCGCAACGGACAGATCACCAACCCCGACAACTTCTGCGCCCTCAATGTGGCGCTCTACAGCCGCCAAGCCAGGCGCTGGAGCATGACCGAGCGCGGTGCCACCCACAACCACCGCGAGCGCGACCACTTCACCATCGGCCCGAGCCAGATGCGCTGGGACGGCTCGGCCTTGCATGTGGACATCAACGAGGTGTGTGTGCCCATTCCGCGCCGCATCCGGGGCCACATCCGTGTTGAGCCCGAGCAGCTGTTCAGCTTCTCCACCCCGCTCGACGCCAGCGGTCGCCACCGCTGGGGGCCGATCGCACCGCAGGCGCGCATTGAGGTTGATCTGCAGCAACCGGGTCAGCGCTGGAGCGGCACCGCCTACCTCGACAGCAACGAAGGCGACGAGCCGGTGGAGCGCGCTTTCACCGAATGGGACTGGTCGCGCGCCCGCCTGCAAGACGGCAGCACCGCCGTGCTGTACGACGTGGAGCCCGCGCAAGCCGATCGCGGCCGCCTGCTCGCGTTGCGCTTCGAGCGCAGCGGCCAGGTCACCCCGTTCGAAGCCCCGCGACAACACCCCCTGCCCCGCACCGCCTGGCGCATCGAGCGGCGCATCCGCAGCGAGTCCGCCGTGCAGGTCCACGAACAACTCGAAGACACCCCGTTCTACCAGCGCGCCACGCTGCGCCACCGCCTGCTTGGCGAAGACATCACCAGCTTCCACGAAACTTTGCATGTGCCGCGTCTGGTGTCCCCGGTGGTGCAGGCCATGCTGCCCTGGCGCATGCCTCGACGGGGTTGACCAACACGCAGCCAGTCGCCCAGAGACAATGGCCGGCATGAACCGCCTCCATCCCAAAAAGCTGCTGTTGACGAAATGGACCGCTGTGACCCCGCAGCACAAGGACAAGCACTTTTTGGTGACGCGGGTCATCCAGCCCGACCTGCCCGACGAGGCAATCGAGTGGGTGGAAATCGAGGCGGTGTTTTCGCGCGACGCGCAGCGCATCGCCTGGCGCGAACTCAGAGACCCCGCGCGCTGGCGCCAGGGCTGGGTGTGACGCCTGGCGCGCTGCCTGCCGTCAGGGCACCAGCCATTCGACCCGTTGCGCATCCAGCCTGGCGCGGCGGTGCCCGGCCCGGCCCAACTCCAGCCAGTCCATCGTCAACACCTCGCCGCGCAACACAGCCAGTTGCGGTGTTTCCAGCGAGGGCTCGAGCGTCTCGGGCAGCCGCTCGCCAGGCGCTCGCGCGGCCAGGTAGTCGCTGGCCGAGGGCGACTGCCGCACCCGCTCCCAGGCGGCGTGGGCCTCGTCATCGTTGCGCGACACGCTGAACCGCAGTTGCAGGCGCAGCTGCCAGTGCAGTCGCGGGCTCCAGCACAGCAGGCTGGCCATCGGCTGAGCCAGCAGCTCATCCACCTTCGGGCTGCGCGCATCGGTGTAGATGAGCAGTTGCTCATCGGTCCGCCGCACCTCGCGCAGCACCACCGTGCGCGCCTGCGCCACCCCATCGAGGCCAGTCGTCGCCAGCACCGGCGTGCGCCAGTCGTGGTGTCGATCGACAGCGGCGCGCTGCAGCTCTTGCCACAGGCGTTGCCGCAGCGCGGCGCCGTCGGTGAAGACTTCTCGCTCGGGTTCAGCGGCCACGCGCTTGCGCTCCCAGCCAGCGGATCAGACCGCGTTGCAGCCAGGGGCGCACCGGCAAAAAGGCGCGGTAGGCCAGCTCGGCCAGCCAGGAAACCGGTGGCACAGCCGCCAATCTGCCCAGCCAGCGCCAGCCGGGCAGCTCGCGCCACAGCCGGGAGAAAGCCGCTGCGCCACTGAAGAGTTGGCCCTGGGCGTCGCGCACGTGAAAGCGCGCCATGGCCGATCGGCAGTCCAGGCCTGCGCCCAGCTCGGCGCTCTGGCTCACGTCCACCCAAGCCAGGGTCTGCGCTGCCGGCATTCGGCGGTACAAGCCAATTTCGCGCTGGCACAGTGGGCAGCTGCCATCGAAATAGATGGTCAGAGGAGGGCTTTGGGTTGGCAACATGTGAGCAATGTTGCCGGAGGCGGCATAACCTTGCCGATCTGCGGCTCTGGCCGCGAGCGCTGTCATGGCAAGGAAAAGAGGCCAGCGGAAGGCGGCGCCTGGAGATACGCGGACTTCACCGCCTCCCACATCAGGCTTTCGCTGCGTGAGTCCGAACCGATGAAGCAGAACCGTGTCAGTGCGTGAGCTGGCGGCGACCGTGCTGAACGCTGGCGCGCTGCTCCAGCTTCTTCACTTCGATCCGCTCAAACAGATCGAGCATCCAGGCGACCCGCCCGTTGATCGACGCACTGGCTGACGCTTCGGTGGCCGTCAATTCGCGCGCAGTGGCATGGCAGTGGTCGACCAGGTAGGCGATTGCCGCCAATGGCGGCACCTGCATCGGGCGGCGACCCACCCAGCCCGACTGCACGCCGGCGCAGGCCAACAACACCAGCTTGCGCGAGCGAGGCACCACCGCGCGCCGTGCCAGCGGATCAAGACCCTCCCGGCGCAGTTGCTGACCAATTTCGGCATAGACCAGCCGAGCAGCCAGGATGGCCGAGCGGCAGTCGCGTGGCAGCAGCGCGATACCGCTGCTGGCCTGGCCGTAAAGCCGGTCGGCTTCCGCCAGCAGCCGCTCAACCACCGTCTGCAGCGCTGGCGTACAGGCCGGATCGATCAGCCAGGCATCGGCGTCCACGCCGGCCTCCAGCAGCCATTTTCTCGGCAGGTAGAGGCGGCCGATGCGTGCGTCTTCGCCCACGTCTCGGGCGATGTTGGTGAGCTGCATGGCCACGCCAAGCTCGCAGGCGCGCGCGAGCGCTGTCGGGCTTCGCACACCCATGATCCAGCACATCATCGCGCCCACACTGCCGGCCACCCGGGCGCCGTAATCGTGCAGGTCTTCCAGCGTCTGGTAGATGCGTCCCTGCGCGTCCCAGGCGAAGCCATCGAGCAGCGCGTCGAGCAGCGGTCGCGGGAGCGAATGGCGCTGCACCACCTCGGCCAGGGCGCGGTCTTCGATGTGGTCGAGCGGGTGGCCTTCGTAGATGCGGTCGAGGCGCTGGCCCAGCTGGGCCATGGCCTCATCGACGCACAATCCGCCATCGTCGACCAGATCGTCGGCCACGCGGCAAAACGCATAGAGCGCAATCGCCGAGGCGCGCACCCGCGCGGGCAGCAGCCGGCTGGCGGCGAAGAAGGAGTGCGAGCCGGTGCGCATCAGCGCCACACAAGCGGCCAGGTCGTCGGCTCCGGACACCAGCGAGCGCTGCAAAGGCACCCCGTTTGAAGCGACCTTCATGCGCGCGCCGCCAGGAAAGCCTGGGCGTGCGGTACCACCGAATCCAGGGCCTTGGCCGACATCAGCACCCCCGGCACACCGGCGCCAGGGTGGGTGCTTGCGCCCACCATGTAGAGCCCGTCGACGTCTTCGCTGCGGTTGTGCGGGCGGAACCAGGCGCTCTGCATGAGCAGCGGCTCCAGGCCAAACGCTGCGCCCTTGAAACTGAGCAGGCGGTCATGGAAGTCTTGTGGCGTGGTGACAAATGACGCGGTGAGCTGCTGCTCGAAGCCAGGCAGCACGGTGCGGTCAAGCACCTGTGCCACCGCGCGGCGCATCGGTTCGGCCTGAGCCGCCCAGTCGGTGCCGCTGTCGAGGTGGGTCACCGGGGCCAGCGCGTAAAAGGTGTCGTGGCCGGGGGGCGCCATCGTGGCGTCGGTGGCGGTGGGGCGATGCAGATAAAGACTGAAATCGTCGGTCAGCTTGTGGCGCTTGAAGATGTCTTTCAGCAGCTCCTTGTAGCGCGGGCCGAGCACCATCATGTGGTGCGGCACATCGTTGTATTGCTTGCGCGTGCCGAAGTACCAGACGAACAGGCTCATCGAATAGCGGCCGTTGTCGATGCGGCGGTCGGTCCAGTGACGACGGTGCTCGGGTGCCACGAGGTTGCGGTAGGTCCAGGCGGTGTCGGCGTTGGAAATCACGATGTCGGCTGCAATGTGCTCACCGCTGGCCAGGGTGACGCCGCGGGCTTTGCCTTGCTCGATGTCGATGCGCTTGACCTCGGCGTTGCAGCGCAACACACCGCCCTGCCCTTGCATCAGGTTCACCAGGCCCTGCACCAATCTGCCGGTGCCACCAACCGCCCAATGCACGCCCCATTGCCGCTCCAGCGCGTTGATCAGGCTGTAGATACAGGTGACCGAAAACGGGTTGCCACCGATCAGCAGGCTTTGCAAGCTCATCGCGGTGCGCAGCTTTGGGTGCTTCAAATGGCTGGCCACCATCGCGTGCAGGCTGCGCCAGCCGCGCATGCGCAGAATGGCCGGGCTGGCCTTGATGAGGTCACCCACGGTGTCGAAGGCCTTGGCACCCAGGGCCTCGAAGCCCAGCTTGTAGCAGTGGTCGGCCTCAGCCATGAAGCGCTCGTAACCTGCCGCGTCGCTCGGGCTGATGCGGCGCACCTCGGCGCGCTGTTTGTCGGGGTCGCCGCTGTAATTGAAATGGTCGCCGTCGTCAAAAAGGATGCGGTAGAACGGGTCAAGCGCGCGGAGCTCG
>Ga0105045_10006444_pt1 | contig 10387 bp, 11 predicted proteins | sample MAT02_FD_78089 | JGI IMG/M metagenome (GOLD analysis project Ga0105045, IMG submission 78089) | Freshwater microbial communities from Lake Fryxell liftoff mats and glacier meltwater in Antarctica - MAT-02 (megahit assembly) | ecosystem: Environmental > Aquatic > Freshwater > Ice > Liftoff... | reverse complement strand
TCCCATTACATTTCCAAATGTCCCAACATTCGTTACTGTATATGTTCCACCTTGAATATCTTCTGGTTTTAATGTGTTGGTTCGAGCTTTATTCGCCAATTCATTTACTGATTTTGTCAAACCAACTAAATTCATTCTGTCAGCATTTTTAATAACAGGAACAATTAAATTTCCAGAAGGCAATGCTGTTGCCATTCCAACATTAATATCTTTTCGTTTGATAATTTGACTTCCAGAAACGGAAATATTTACCATTGGAAAGTCTTTAATCGCTTTTACGATTGCTTCAATGAAAATTGGGGTAAAAGTGATATTCTCGCCTTCACGTTTTTTGAAAGAATCTTTCACGTTATTTCTCCAATTTACAATTTCCGTAACGTCAGCCTCAACATAAGAAGTAACGTGTGCAGATACGTGAACAGACATCACCATGTGATCCGCAATCAATTTTCGCATGCGATCCATTTCGATGATTTCATCTCCTGGATTAGCAACCACAATTGGTTCTTTGATATTAGATAAGAATCCGCCACCTTGAGCTACTGGCTTTGCCAAAGTTGTATTTTCAAGTTTCGGAGCACTTCCATTTGCTTGCGCATTTACCTGCCCAATAGGAGCTTTTTCACTTCCACGTATTTCTACAAATTCTAAAATATCTTTTTTTGTAACTCTTCCTGCTTGACCAGATCCCTTGATGGCTTCAAGATCAACCATTGAAATTCCTTCAGCCTCTGCGATACTTCTAACTAGCGGCGAATAAAATTTACCAGAGGGCCCGTTTTTATCAATTGCTATTTGATTTTGAACTGTTTCCGTTGCTAATTCAACCGATTTGGTTATTTCAGTAACACTCACAGATGGAGCATTGACTTCTTTTTCTGGTTCAGTTGCCGCGGCACCACCATTTCCATCCGTTGAAATAATCGCAATTACATCACCAACTTGAGCCACTTGATCAACTTCAAAAAGTCGTTCAACTAAAACACCTTGCGCTTCAGACGGCAATTCATTATCCACCTTGTCTGTTGCAACTTCAACCAATGCTTCATCCATATCGACATTGTCTCCGATGTTTTTCAACCAATTTGTTATCGTTGCTTCGGTAACACTTTCTCCCATTTTTGGAAGTCTAATTTCAATCCTTGCCATAACTTGCGCTAAATATCTATCTATATTTTTACAAAAATAAGCGAAAAATCCTATTTTACAAGGAATAAACTAGTTGAATCCATCTAATTTTTTCCACGTTTTCAGTATTATTGCCATATCCTTTCGGACAGAATAATCGCGGGCATAAATAAGATTTATCTTACTAGAAATCGCTGGATCAACAGTAACTATTTCTTCCATTGGATAAACCAATCCTGACTTAATTTTCGGCAAAGTTAGGCCTACAAGCGCTGGACTTGGATGATAACCAACAAGGGTTTTCTTTCCTACAAGGACCGCCAAACTATTTTTCAAAAATTGTTTTTTATGTTGAAATGTCCAAACTATAAGTGGCGAACAAATCAACAAAATCAGTGATACAAGGACATCCAAGGTGCGTTTGTTTCGAACATTATCCGATTTTGAAATAGCGTTAACATTCAAAACATACAAATCTCCTGCTGTTTCGATTGAATTACTTCCAATTAAAAACAAACTATCGGGTTGTGCAATTTTAAAATCAACTTCATTCGAATCTATGCGCAACATCCATTCAATAATTTTATGCGCAGATGTATCTTTTGCACAAAAAACGATTTCATTTATTTCATGGATATGAACCAATTGATCTAGTTGATTTAGTGTTCCAACAGACCAAGATTCTTTTTCATTTATCGATAAATATTCAACTAATTCAATATCACGAGTCGTTTGTTTTAAGATATCATGCACCCGAAATACCTCATCTTTTGATCCAACGATTGCGTATCTTTTCGTTTTCGTATTAAACATTCTAAACTTTCCTTTCACAGAAAAATGCAAGAAAAATCGAGATAAAATATAGTAAAATACAACCCAAATTGCGCCTAAAAGTATGAATAAACGCGAGAATTGCCAGTCTTTAGGAATTAATGCGTATCCAACTAAAATGACAATCGTTCCAACAAAAGCACCAGTAACAAAGCGTTTTAACTTCGTTGGAAAATCATATCCGCCATTAAATAAAATTGAAATGAACCAAACTACGGTGTAAATTGGAATTGCATATTTTAGTAATTCGAATGAAAACTCAATTTCCTTTACTTTCCATCGATTCGTGAGTGCGAATAATCCAACTACAATTATTAAAATATCGACAAGTGGTAATATTATTCGCTTAATGAATCTCGCTACGATTGCCATTCCGGCTCTCAAATAAACGGCAAAATTGATGATGAACGAAAATAAACGCGCATTTTTTTGAGAGAAATGTTTTTCTGCAAAAATAACCATCGCACGATAAAAAACGAAGACATAATTCACCGAGCTTTTCTTCGTGCTTTCGCCTTTGTAGTGAATAATTCTAGTTTCAGGAAAATAATAATTTTTATATCCACCTTTAGTAATACGATACGACAGATCAATATCTTCTCCGTACATGAAAAATGCTTCATCGAGCAAGCCAACCTTATTCAAAGCATCTTTTCGCATTAACATAAATGCACCACTTAGAATTTCAATTTCATTCGTTTCAAATTCACTTAAATGTCCGAGATGATAATGTCCGAAGCGTTTTGATTTAGGAAACAATCTGGACAAGCCAAATATTTTGTAAAATGCAACAGCTGGTGTTGGCAATCCACGTTTTGATTCAGGCAAAAACTTTCCTTTTCCATCAATCATTCTCACCCCCAAACCACCCGCATCAGGATGTCCGTCCATGAAAGCAATCACTTTCTTGAACGTATCTTCCTCAACCACAGTATCTGGATTTAGCAAAAGAACGTATTCACCTTTCGATAATTCAATTGCTTGATTATTGGCTTTTGAAAATCCCCGATTGTCCTTATTTGCAATCAAATGATATTCCGGAAATTTTGCTGCAACCATTTCTACAGAATGGTCAATGGAATTATTGTCAACAACAAAAACTTCCCCTTTTATTCCAACGAGTGCCTGTTTCACTGAGTTCAAACATTGCTCCAAGAAGTATTCCACATTGTAATTTACAATGATGACACTAATTTTATATGTGTAATTTGAACTCAAAAATTAACGAATAGCGATACATGAAATCTCAATTGGAACATCTAAAGGTAATTTAGAAACCTGAACCGTCTCTCTTGCCGGTGGATTTTCAGCGAAAAAATGAGCATACACCTCATTCATTGCAGCAAAATCATCCATGCTTTTTAAAAAAATACTGCATTTCACAATATGCTCTAAAGTCATATCAGCTTGTTCAACAAGTGCTTTAATGTTATTCAAAACTTGTTCAGTTGCATTTTCAATCGAATCTATAACCAATTCATTTGAAAGCGGATTCAATGGAATTTGACCGCTGACGTACAAAGTGTCATTTTTCAAAATCGCTTGACTATACGGACCAATCGGTTTTGGCGCACCTTTAATTTGAATGCTTGTTTTCATCTAATTTTATTTGTTTTTCGTCCTGGCTTATTTCTATGAGTTAAAGCTTTGATTAACTTTGTGCAAGTTTAACAAAAATAAGCCGAATTCCTTGAAGGTACTAATCATAGATAATTACGATTCATTCACGTACAATCTAAAACACTACGTTGAAGCACTTGGCGTATGCGTTGACGTACTTAGAAATGACGCCATCGACCTTGACAAAATTGATGAGTTTGAAAAAATAATTATTTCCCCTGGCCCAGGTTTACCTTCAACGACACTAAATATGAAAAACGTGTTTGAACGTTATCACGCTTCCAAGTCAATTTTAGGGATTTGTCTCGGAATGCAAGGAATTGCTGAATTTTTCGGTGGCAATTTATTAAATCAATTGAAAGTCACTCACGGCGTTCAAACCAAAATAAACATTGTTCAGCCATCTGTTTTATTCGAAAACATGCCTGAAAATTTTTTAGGTGGACTTTACCACAGTTGGAAGGTAGATTTAGATTCATTGCCAAGCGAATTGACATTAACAGCATTATCACAGAGCAATGTTGCTATGGCCATTGAGCATAAAAAATTACCCATTTTTGGGGTGCAGTTTCACCCTGAATCAATATTAACCGAGCATGGAAGAACGATACTTTCCAATTTTATTAATCTCTAAACATTTTTGAATATGAAGACTTTTCAATCGCAAAACATTTTTTTCAAAAGCGTTTTGGTTCTTAGTATGATTTCTTTTGTTTCGTGTAAAGGCGATGGACCAAAAAAAGTTAGCAAAAACGATGAAGCCCAATCCATTAAAGAGGTTGAAAAGGAACTTTTGAAAAAGACAGAAATCATGATTTTTGATGAATTCGAAGATTATGCTTCCTTGACAACACTTAATGAAATTCAAAATGCATTTGGCTGGGAGAATTGTGAGTCTGGAACCTCTTATTACTCCGAAGGCACTATAAAAGTGAAACATACTTTGGTGAAAAACCTTAAAAATAATCATCAAGTAAAGTATGTATGGAACCAAAAAGACCCCAGCATATTAGATTTCATCGAAGCATCATATAACATTTATGATAAAGATTTTAACATTCTAGCGTATCAGACAATTGAAAGTAATTGCGGAATGAATCTAGGAATGTCGATAAAAAATTTGATTAAATGGAATGAAAAAGAGTTCAGTTTTTCGGGTTTTGGTTTGGATTATGAAGGAACCGTAATACCCACAGACAATAGCAAACTAGACAATTGCAAAGTGAAAATAACTCTTGGTATAAAAGACAACATAGAAAATAATACTTTTACAAGTCTAAACGGTGGTGGGCTTTTCAATACAAAAAGTGCTTTGGTTAGAAAAGCGCCTATTTATCTTTCACTTTTCACATTATACATACCAAAGAAATGAATCAAATTACAATTTGATGACAGATTATGAGTGAAGAACTAGCAAAAAGAAGCAGTGGCTCTTGCGAATTATGCTCAGGAACAGAAGCATTGTCAAGTTACGTTGTTGCGCCAAAAGCGGGTTCAAACGCCGATGAATGTGTTTTTATTTGTTCCAACTGTAAATCACAACTAGAAGGTGAATTAGACGCAGATTCTAATCACTGGAGATGCTTGAACGACAGTATTTGGAGCGAGGTTGATGCTGTGAAAGTAGTTTCGTACAGATTACTTAATCAATTGAAAAGCTAAGGTTGGCCGAATGATTTATTGGAAATGATTTACATGGATGAGAAACTCAAAAGTAGGCAAACGAAGGTGTTTCAGAAGGCGGACAAAAGCATGCTGATAGCAATGTCCTTAAATTATTTACAGGAGATTCTGTTATGTTAATCAAAGATTTGAAAGTAAAAGGTGGGGGTTTCACAGCAAAACGAGGACTAGTCCTTAGAAATATTCGATTAGTCCATGACAATCACGAACATATTGAAGGAAAGGTAGCTGGACAAACAATTGTTATTTTAACGCAATACACCAAAAAATAACACCAAATTCTAAAGCTTGGAAACATTTATAACTTAAAATGATATAAAATGGCTAAAAACCAATTATTTCTTGATATCAGACCAATTGTTGATATTGAATTTACTGGAACAAAACATCCGCTTGAATTATTCATGCATGATACTTTACGTTCGATTTTAAAATTGCAACATGAAAAAATTCATGCAATTATTGATCATATTGAAGGATTTAAAAAAGAAAAATGCTCAACAAATGATGATGTGCAGAATTTCAATTATATAAAAGATTTTTTAGGCAAGAATAACGGAATAAAGCAACAACTTATTGGTTGTATTATTGGAATATTTACCGAAAATGAATTGAAATATTTCCTTGAAAACAAAAAGGAAATTTCTAAACGGATTACGGAGATGGTTATTGTACGATACTTATCGACGATTGATTAATTTACTTAAATCAATTAGGTGCACCATTTTCTATCCAACATTTCAAAGTGCTTAGCTGGTCTGAAGAAAGCGAACCACCTTGTGGCATTTTTTGCGTTGTTATAACTTGACTTTCAAAACTACCATTATCAACAATCGTTTTTAATCCACTATATGTTCCATAGTTCGCATGACATCCAACACAACTCGTATTCACAAGCGATTGTACATAAGAAGTATATGTTGGTGTTGTTCCGTTACACGAAACATTATTTTTTTTCTTGCATGATACGCCCGCAACAACTAATAAACCTAGTGCACATGCTAAAATCGAATTTTTCATAAAAAAGAATTTAGTATAAAATTAAGGGATTTATACAAAGTCAAGTTAATTAATTCATAAAATTGACCAAAGAATTCAAATTCTCTAAAATGAATATTTTTTCCTTTGGAGCAATTCGCATGGCATCATGGTTTCACTCCGTGGCTAAGGTTATTAATTTTTATTGAAAACAGACGCAAAAAAACGATTTATAATAACTAAACTTAATGGATTAAAGTCAATCGGAATTAAAAGTTAAGCACAATTCAATTTAGCATTAATTGGTGTTATTGGTGTCAAAATAATGTTCTTTCATTATGTAGAATAAAATTAAAATTAATTCAACTATTTTAAAAAAGAAGCCAAAATGACAAATTTCAACTGAATTTTCTACAAATAAAATGATGAAACGGTCAATTCCTTATAATAAACCAACAGTTTATTATCTTTGCAGACCATTTTTAACTCATGAAAAATCAAATAGCGACAGAAAAGCGCCGAACTTTTGGAATTATTGCCCATCCAGATGCTGGAAAAACTACATTAACAGAGAAATTGTTACTCTTTGGTGGAGCAATTCAAACAGCTGGTGCGGTGAAGAATAACAAAATCAAAAAATCGGCTACTTCGGATTTCATGGAAATTGAAAAAGCCAGGGGGATTTCTGTTGCTACCTCCGTAATGGCATTTGAATATGGAGGCAAACAAGTGAATATCCTGGACACTCCTGGTCACAAGGATTTTGCGGAAGATACATATAGAACTTTAACCGCTGTCGATTCAGTTATTTTGGTGATTGACTGCGCAAATGGTGTGGAATCTCAAACCGAAAAATTGATGGAAGTTTGTAGAATGCGAAAAACTCCAGTAATTATTTTCGTAAACAAAATGGACAGAGAGGGAAAAGATGCATTTACCTTACTTGACGAACTGGAAGAGAAATTAGATCTGAAAGTTAGACCTTTGACTTGGCCAATTGGAATGGGCGATCGATTTAAAGGCGTTTACAATTTAGAAAACGAAAGTTTGGATTTATTCCTAGCGAATAAGACGAAAATTGCTCAAGACATCGTTTCAATTTCTGATTTATCTGATCCTCAATTAGATGAAATAGTTGGCGAAGCATTTGCGAATGAGTTGAGGGAAGATGTTGAAGTGATTCAAGGAGTTTACGATCCATTTGATCGCGAAGCATACTTGAGAGGAGACATTGCACCTGTTTATTTCGGTTCAGCAGTGAATAATTTTGGAGTAAAAGAATTATTAGATTCATTTATTAATATTTCTCCATCACCAAAAGGTCGAGATACAGATGTTCGATTTATTGAGCCGAGTGATCCTAAATTTTCAGGATTTGTATTTAAAATACACGCAAATTTAGATCCAAAGCACAGAGATAGAATAGCATTTTTACGCATCGTTTCAGGGAAATTTGAAAGAAACACCTTCTACAATCATGTTCGCTTAGATAAGAAAATGAAATTCTCGAATCCAACTTCTTTTATGGCACAAGATAAAAGCGTTATTGACGAAGCATTTCCTGGAGATGTCGTTGGATTATACGACACTGGAAATTTTAAAATTGGCGATACGTTAACTGAAGGAGAAAAAATGATGTTTAAAGGAATCCCCTCTTTTTCACCAGAAATATTCATGGAATTAGAGAATTTAGATCCGATGAAATCGAAACAACTTGATAAAGGTATTCGTCAGTTAACAGATGAAGGAGTTGCTCAAATGTTTATCATGCAACCAGGAAATCGGAAAATTGTTGGAACAGTTGGAATGCTTCAATTTGAGGTAATTCAATATCGTTTGACGAATGAATATGGTGCGAATTGTAGATTTAGTGCTAAAAACTACACGAAAGCATGCTGGCTTACGACGGAAAATGAAGAGCAACTAAATTTGTTTAAAAAGGCAAAAGGAAACAACATTGCTTTAGACAAGGATGGGAATTTAGTGTTTTTGGCGGAGACTAGTTTCCTCTTGCAAATGGCTGAACAAGATTATCCAGAAATTACCTTCCACAGGACTTCTGAGTTTAAATTAGGGATAGAATAAAATTAATGATTTCACCGTTTTTCATGTTATGCGAATAATGGTCGACCCAATAATTATTATATTTGAGATATGAAATTATTGATTTTAATCACTTTAGCATTTTTCGGACATTTTGCCTATTCACAAAATTCTCATATTCGATTTATAGATTCTAGTGTTGTTGCCTTGCAACTAGACTCCCTGAAAAGGGAATTTCCATTAATTGAAAACGCACCACCTCAATATGAATTGGCAATTTATACCGCATTATCCTATTATCCAGAATTGAAGGACAATAAAATTAAATTTAAGGAGAAAAAAATTAAAACAACTTTAAATGCTCGACCTACGCTCAGATCTTTGTTGTATAAGAGAAAAAAAAGACGAGTTTATGTCGTAAGGATCAATAATTTGTTTGACCAAAAAGAAATAATCACTTTAGATAAAGTTAATTTTAATGCTAAAATTGGAGTAATTGGTCATGAATTTGCGCACTTCTTAGATTATTCAAACCGAAATTTTTTCAGAGTTGTGGATCGCGGCATCGATTATTTGACGACACGAAGAAAAGCAAAATTTGAAAAAGAAATTGATGAGTTGACAATAAAACGTGGTTTAGGTTGGCAATGTTATGAATGGTCTTGTTTTGTGCACCATGAGTCAGATGCAACTCCTGAATATTTGGAATTTAAACGTCTTATTTATTTAGGTCCTGATGAAATTTTGAGTATTATGGGTGCGCAAAAACAAGAATGAAGTAACTAATACCGATTTAAATCACCATTCGATTTCGTTCAAATTTTCCAAAAAATTGATCTCACCATTTGATTGATTAATTTCGCAATAAACGTGTTTCAACCCGTTGGTTAACATTAAGTATTTCGCTTTTAAGTTTCGATTATATTGCGCAATTTGATAGAAAACATTTTCCGTGATTTCAATTTCTGGAGCTTTGCATTCTATTATAAAAGATGCATTTCCATTTTTATCAATCACTACAACATCACAGCGGCGTGTTAGATTATTCACTGAAATTGTTTGTTCGGATGCTATCCTTTCTTTGGGAATACTTAGTTCATTGATTAGAAAATGAATCGTATGCTGACGAACCCATTCTTCGGGTGTCAAGACAAGATTCTTTTTGCGAATTATACACCAAACAAAAATAACGTCTTCCTTTTTAGAAATTTTAAGTTCAACTTTCGGGAAATTCAGGGGTTTAACAAAACTCATTGACCACGTTTGAATCCCATAAACAGGAGCTCAATATCTTTGTATTTCAAATCGAATACTTTTCCAAGAACCTCGCTAGTCAGCATACCTTTATAAATATAAACACCACCTCTAAATCCAGGGTCGTTAATTATTAAACTTTCACATCCACCTGCGTTTCCCATTTCCAGAAGAACAGGCGAAAAAATATTTGACAAAGCGAAAGAAGCTGTTCGAGAAATTCTTGAAGCTATATTGGGAACACAGTAATGTATAATTCCATGTTTCACGAAAGTTGGATTATTATGATTTGTAACTCGAGAAGTTTCAAAACATCCACCTTGGTCAATACTCACATCAACAATTACAGAACCGTCCTTCATGTTTCGTACCATTTCTTCTGAAACTAAACAAGGTGTTCGTCCAAGTGGTGCTCGCAATGCGCCGATTACAACATCAGCTCTCATTAGTGCTTTTGCTAGAACTTTTGGCTGAATAACAGATGTGTAAACTCTTGTTCCAATATCATTTTGTAAGCGACGCAAGCGAGACAATGAATTATCAAACACTTTCACATTACAACCCAATCCAAGTGCACCACGAGTCGCATATTCTCCAACTGTCCCAGCTCCAATGATTACAACTTCCGTTGGCTGCACTCCCGCAACACCGCCAAGCATAATTCCTTTTCCGTTATTGAAAGTGGACAGCAATTCTCCAGCTATAATAATCGCTGTTGTGCCTGCCATTTCGCCCATTGTTCTAACCACTGGGAAAATTCCATCTTCGTCACGAATATAATCCCAAGCAATTGCGGTAATTTTCTTTTTTATTAATTTTTGAAGTATTTCCTTTGGTTGAATAGAAATTT
>Ga0105045_10006443_pt1 | contig 10388 bp, 8 predicted proteins | sample MAT02_FD_78089 | JGI IMG/M metagenome (GOLD analysis project Ga0105045, IMG submission 78089) | Freshwater microbial communities from Lake Fryxell liftoff mats and glacier meltwater in Antarctica - MAT-02 (megahit assembly) | ecosystem: Environmental > Aquatic > Freshwater > Ice > Liftoff... | reverse complement strand
GATTGTGAACGATGGAGAGCAACTGCTTTTGCCCCAAATTTGGGCTGTACATCACGATATTTTGCTTCTAAAAAATGGGGTTCTGGACTTGGGGGCTTAAGCACCTTGTAACCTAAGCGCATCAAATCACAAAATTGACGGGTTCGTCGAAGGGGCGGGTGCGCACTTTTACCTGACTTTGGTGCAGCACCACGGAATAGGGCGGCACACTTTGAGTCAGCCAAGCATTGCCGCCCACCACCGTGTCGTGCCCAATCACGGTTTTACCGCCCAAAATGGTGCAATTGGCATACAATACACAGTTATCTTCTATGGTGGGATGCCGCTTTACATTGGCTAGGGATTTATCCACCTGCAAGGCTCCCAGGGTCACGCCCTGATACATTTTCACATTTTTGCCAATGACCGCCGTTGCACCAATCACGACCCCTGTGCCGTGGTCAATAAAAAACGAGCGTCCGATGCTGGCACCCGGATGAATATCAATACCCGTTTTGCCATGCACGTGTTCGGAAAAAAAACGGGGCAAGAGCGGTGTTCCAAGTTGATACAACAAATGGGCAATTCGGTGCGTCGAAATGGCGTAAAAGCCTGGATACGTTGCAATTACCTCCTCGATACTCGTGGCTGCTGGGTCGAATTGATAGAAAGCCTGCGCGTCTTCGAGCAGCAAATCATACACTTGGGGCAACTGATCGAAGAAACCATTGGCGATGTTGGTCACGGTTTCGCCCCCATCTTTACAAAGCGGGTACAGTAGTTTCATCAAATCGTGTCGAAGCAGCGCATACTGCACGCGGGCTGGTTTGGATTCTTCGCTTAACATCGGAAACAAAAACAAGAACAAGGCATCGGACAGACGATGGGTTTCTGCGCGGGGCGGAATGGGGGTGCCTTGTGCAAGTGATTGATGTTCAATGGTTTGGAAAAAAGTTTCGAGATGTGATTTCATAATTTAAAAGAGATGAGTACTAAAATTAGGTGTGCGAAACATAGGCTTACATTTTACTCGGCCATTTGAGCGAGTATTTCGACCTTTGCGGCTTATTTTTAACGCCAAACAATCACTCAACATACGGTTTTATGCGCTACCTTCCGCAACTCCAGCATATAGATGCCCAAAATTTTTTCCTGATTGCCGGCCCTTGCGCCATTGAAGGCGAACAAATGGCCTTCGACATAGCTGGACAAGTGCATGAAATGTGCCAAAAATTGCGCATTCCGTATATTTTCAAAGGCTCATACCGGAAAGCAAACCGCAGCAAGCGCGATTCCTTCACCGGTATTGGCGACGAAAAAGCACTGGCTATTTTGCAAAAAATTGGCGCTCACTTTAATATTCCGACGACTACCGATATTCACACAGAACCTGAAGCGGCTATGGCTGCTGCGTATGTGGATGTGTTGCAAATTCCCGCTTTTTTGTGCAGACAAACGTCCTTGTTAGAAGCCGCGGCCCATACTGGTAAAGTAGTAAACATCAAAAAGGGGCAATTTGTTAGCCCTGAATCCATGCTATTTGCGGCAGAAAAAGTACGCGAAGCCGGCAATGAGCAAGTGGTGCTCACCGAGCGGGGCACAACCTTTGGATATCAGGATTTGGTGGTAGATTTTCGAGGCATCCCTGTGATGCGCTCTTTTGGATGCCCAGTGGTGCTTGATTGCACGCACTCGCTCCAACAGCCCAACCAAAGTAGTGGGGTCACGGGCGGACGGCCAGCCATGATTGAAACCATTGCACAGGCCGGCATTGCGGTAGGTGCCGATGGATTGTTTATCGAAACCCACCCCAATCCATCTGAAGCAAAATCGGACGGAGCGAATATGTTGCCGCTGGCCGATTTGGAAAAATTATTGATGCGTTTGGTCCTGATTCGACAGGCCCTTACTAGCCTTTAGAACCCATACAATCTTTACCCTTTTATTTCACTTACCTACCGTGGAACCCAACAAGATTTTAGACAAAGTAACCGACCTTATTTTTCTGTACGGCCCCAAAATTCTCATCGCCGCCATTTTGCTGGTGGGTGGTTTCTGGTTGGTCCGAAAACTATCTCGTGCGTTTGATCATTTCTTAAAGGCACGACGAGTAGATGAGAGTCTGCGGCCATTTTTCACCTCCTTGGCCGACATGATTTTTAAAATCACGCTGATCTTGATGGTGGCCAGTACGGCTGGCATTGAAACTACCTCGTTTATTGCCATTTTTTCAGCCATTGCTTTTTCTATTGGCTTGGCCTTGCAGGGTAGTTTGGGTAATTTTGCCAGTGGTGTGCTCATCCTTTTATTTCGGCCATTTAAGGTGGGTGATTGGCTCACGGTGGGCGAATACATGGGCAAAGTGGTGGAGATTCAAATATTTAGCACGCTTTTAATCACTGATACGGGCAAAAAAATCATCATTCCGAATGGAAAAATAACCGAAGGTCCCATTCAAAACATCGCAGAAGGCGTGCCATTACAAGCCGAAATCACCCTCTTACTGAATGCCAAAACACCGCTTGACCTCCTCCATGAAGCCGTACTGGCAGCCCTTCCCCGAATACCAATGGCCCTTCAAGATCGCGAAATTGAGGTAAAAGTGCGCGGTATCTCTCGAGACGATATGAAAACCGATATTTCGGTTTGGACCCTCGGAGAGCACCATGAAGAGACGCTTAATGCGCTATATGAGGCCCTGCGCGACACCTTGGCAGAGCGGGACATAGAATTGGCCAAAGAACGCCGCCGAGACTTGGTGTAAAAACTGCGTCAAAAGAACCAGCATGGGATTACATGATAGGCTTCAAGCGGCCAATAATCTAATCCAATTCAAGTTCTAAAGCAATGCTAATATCTTTAATACCGTTTTAAGGCGAATTTTTACGCCAACCCGATTCCTTTCTTCTTACCCATCAACTTTTTCGCATTCGTATGATACGCAAAGTAATCCTTACCCTCCTCCCCCTCGTTTTGTGCATATTTTGTGCGGCAGCCCAAGGCTCTGGCACTTCCAAAAGCAAATCCAAAGACCGTTTTCGGGAAAAAGACGACCGACAGTTCCCTGTGCGCTTAGAAAATGTAAAGGAACTTAACCTAGAGGGCACCGACTATGCGCCCACTTATTACGACAATGGAATTTTATTCGTGTCGGCTAGGGGTGGAAAAGGTCCCCGCAGTAAGAGAACAGGCGAGGCGTATGAAGCCCATTTTTTATCTACGTTCGATCACTTGGGCGCCTTGATAACACCCCGTCCCTTTGAATTTAACGCCAGTAAAAAATCCTATTTTCACGAAGGCGCTGCAACTTTTACGCGCGATTATAAATACGCCTTTGTAACCCGAAATAACAACGAGAACGGGGTATTACGAGGCGGGAAAGGCGGGAAAAATTCGCAGAAGATATATCAAATGCAGTACGGTTTTCCCGACTGGTCGGCGCCAATTGACCTGCCTTTCAACAGCGACGACTACTCCTGCATGCACCCCAGCCTCAGTCCAGATGAAAAATGGTTGTTTTTTTCCTCCGATATGCCAGGTGGCTCCGGTGGTTTTGATTTGTATGTGGCAGCGCGTTTGCCAAAAGGCAAGTGGGGTGCACCCGTCAATCTAGGCCCCCGCATTAACACCGAAAAAGAGGAAATTTTCCCGTACATGAGTTTTTTCGGGTCCTTGTTTTTCTCCTCTAATGGTCGCACCAACACCTTAGGAGAGATGGATATTTACTTCGTCAATAATCCACAAAATACCACCGATGAAACGGAGGTTGTGAACCTTGGGGTGCCGTTTAATTCAGCCGAAAACGATTATAGTTTTATTACCGACCCTGACGGACGCAGCGGTTTTTTTGCCAGTAATCGGAAAGAGTCTTCCTACGGGAAAGCAGATATTTTTCAGTTTTTTGCGCCCAGCGGACTGGGTGGAACGGGCAAACCAGTGGTGAATAAAGCCCAGATTTCAGTTATTGACGAGAAAACGGGGCTGCCCTTACAAGGGGCTGAAATTCGCATTTTCCAGCCTACTGACGACGGATTTATTACTGGAAACGACGATTTTTACGATTTCGATTACGTTCCGCTGCCCGATAAGCCCGATGTATTTACGTTCCAATTGGTACGAAAAGATGCCAAGGATTTGGGCAAACCAGACTTGTTTTCCAACGCAGAAGGCGGGGCACAAACAGATTTTACTAGATTCCGAAATTACCTCGTGATGGTGAGCGCGCCCGGTTATGCAGCCCGAGAGCGTTTTTTGGTTGTGGATACCGACGCGGACTTGAATTTGAGTTTCAAGTTGAGGGAATCGCCGCCCTGCTTGCGCTCCGGTGGCATTGTACTTACCACCGAATTCAATACCCGCATTGCCAACGCCAGTATTCGATTTGAGCACCGCGTGTCGGGCTTAATTGAGACCGCCCGTACCACCCGAAATGGGGAATTCGATATTTGTTTGCCGAAAGATGGGGAGTGGGTGGCCAAGGTGGAAAAAGGGGGGTTTCGGAGCGAGACATTCCGTTTAACCGCCGGAAAAGGGACTGGTGCTTATGAAGAAGTGCGACTAAAGCCACTGGCCGAAGGAGCAACCGTCGCAGAAACAATGCCGCTTGCAAATGGTTTAATGGAGGGTTCGGTGTTTATTCTCGACAAAATATTCTACGAATATAACAAAACTACCCTGAATCAAGGCGCCGTGAGACACCTCGAAAACCTCCTAGAGTGGATGAAAACGTATCCTGAAATGGAGGTAGATTTAGTAGCCCACACAGACGCTCGAGGTGATGCCAAACTAAACCAAGAACTCACCGACGAACGCGCTAAAAACACCAAAATATTTCTGGTGACCAAGGGTATTGAAGAATCACGCATCAACGCATACGGAAAAGGGGAGACCCAACTCCGAAACCATTGCTCCGAAAGTGCCGAATGCTCCGACGAAGAGCACCAACAAAATAACCGACTTGAAATAAAAATCCGTAAACTTGGTACGCCCAAAAGATCTTAATTGGCTTATGTCTGTTCGACTTCTTTTTATGCTATTTATGGGCGTTTCTGCCCCACTTGCTTGGTCTTTTAGCCCGCAAGACACTTCCGCCGCCGACACCGATGGGCCTTATGTGTTCTATGAGGGGGATAAAATTCTGGTGAAATATATCCTCCGTCGCGACACGGTGGTGAAGGCTAAAACGATGTCTTTTACAGACAAAAAGAGTGTTTCCATCAATTGCCAGGTACCCAAGACGGGCGACTCTTTTTCTTTTTTGTTACAGGAAGAATTTCAAAAAGAGCAGACTGAATACCCCGCACCGGCTCAGTTGCTGGCACTTTCCGATATTGAAGGAGATTTTGCAGCCTTCAAATCCATTTTGTTGGGGGCAAACGTAATAAATAAAGATTTCTCGTGGGCCTTTGGGAAGGGACACTTGGTGTTGGTGGGCGATTTTTTTGACCGCGGGCTGCAAGTAACGGAGTGCTTGTGGTTGATTTACAAATTGGAACCCGAAGCCCGTAAGGCAGGCGGAAAGGTGCACTTTATTCTAGGCAACCATGAAGTCTTAAATTTACAGGGAAATACAACCTACGTACGCAAAAAATACCTCGCAAATGCCCAATTGATGGGCGAGCCCTACCTCCGGTTATTTGACCACCAAACCGAACTCGGACGCTGGTTGCGCACCAAAAACGTAGTAGAAAAAATTGGCGATTATGTGTTTTGTCACGGCGGAATCAGTCCAGAACTCGCGCGCACCCGCCTTACTTTATCCACAATTAATGCAATCAGTCGCGCCTATTTAGCCTTGCCGGCGAATGCGCCCTTGGACGAGGCTACTCAATCCATCTTCAACACTAAAACAGGTATTTTGTGGTATCGAGGCCTAGCAAAAAATCAGCCCAGCGATGAAGAAATGACCCAAATACTAGCCTATGCCAACGCTAAAAGAATGGTCGTAGGACATACGCTCCACCCCGACCTCGTGCCCATATACGACGGGCGTTTGCTCTGTATTGACCTTTTTCATGCGGAAAACATGCGGCAAGGCTCCGTTAAAACACTCTGGATTGAAGACGGAAAAGACTACGTCATCTCAAGTAATGGGGAAAAAAGGCCGCTGTCGTTTGATGCGGACGCCCCCCGTATCAAGGACAAGTAAGCGCCCTATTCTGCTCCACATACGGCAAAATGGCGTTGAAAAGTCCGGCTCGGTTGCGGGCGCGCAGGAGATTTTATGCGGGAAAGTGGTTTTGTAATACACTTCGCCCGCAGGCGGAGCATCGGGAAAAACTGCGCGGCGACGGTCTGCATACGGAAAGCCTAGTTTTTTAGCCGAATAAAATCCATGTCAGATGCCCGAATCAGGCGGTTCAGGGCTGCCAAGTCATTTTCCTTGAGGCGTTTCCAAGCGGCTAATTGTTGGTCTGACTGTTCAAACAACCTGCCGCGTACCTCCATGGCTTGCTGCGTAGGCGGGGAATCGCCGTCCACGGTTTGCCCCATCAAGTTGGCGAGTTTGTCATTCAAGCGTACTGGAAAATTCAGGGGGTCTTGGCTACTGCGACTTTTAGTCTGATACATAGCCTCCTCTATCAGCGTCATGCTGGAGTCCATTTGAGCCGCCAAAGCCGCAATTGGCTGGTAGGCTTCCGCTTTGAGCAATTCGGCTCGAATGGCTTTTATCTGCGTCCGCAACTGCCTTATTTCCTGAATGGCAAGATGCAAATCAGTCAACTTTCCTGAGATAGACTGCACAAAATCAAACTGTTGTGCAAAATCTTGCTTCGAAGCACCCACTCGCGGGTCGGGTAAAATTTGGAATGTTTTTTCCTCCATTTTTCCACCCGCATGTACTTGCACGCGGTAAGTACCAGGCACTGCTTTGGGGCCTTCGAGGTCGTAACTCCACAAAATCATGCCCTCAAATTTTTCGGCATTAGGGTAGCGGTGATTCCAAACAAAGCGATTGGCGCCGGCCACTAAATCGGGGAGTTTGCCGCCTTTTTTTTCCCAAGCGGCGGGCCTTTTCTGGTTGGAAAACAGTTGAATCGTATCGCCCTCATTTTCTAAAATTAGGACTAATACGGTGTCTTTTTCAGCGGGCTTTTTGGCTACATAAAAATGAATTAAAGCACCGTTGGGATGGTTTTCTCCGCTGGTTTTGGAGCCTTTGCTTGCTCCACCCCGCATTCGATAAGACGCTGTCGGTTCAAAAAGATGCAAAGTTTTTTCTTCCTTCCAGAGATTGGGCCTTGTCTTGATTTGCTGTACCGGACTTAGATCGTCGAGTATCCAAAAGGCACGGCCCTGCGTGGCGGCAATGAGGTGATTTTCTTTGATGATCAAATCCGTAATCGGAACAATCGGTAGGTTTTGCTGAAATTTTTGCCATTGCTGACCATCCGAAAAACTTACATACATACCTTGTTCAGTACCCACGTACAACAGGCCCGGCTGACTCGGGTCGGCTCGAATTACACGTGTAAAGTGTTCATTTTCAATACCATTTGTGATTTTTGTCCAAGTTTTTCCATAGTCGTCTGTTTTAAAAAGGTAGGGACGATAGTCGCCTTGCTTGTATCCGGTGCAAGCCAAATAACAGCCCCCGTCAACGTGTGGATTGGGTTCTAGCGAATTAATCATCGTCCATTTTGGCAGCGCAGGCGGGGTTACATTTTTCCATGTTTTGCCGCCATCTTGGGTGAGGTGCACCAACCCATCGTCGCTGCCTGTCCAAATCAGGTCTCGCACACGAGGACTTTCGGCCGCGGCAAAAATGGTGCAGTAATATTCTACACTGGTATTGTCTTGCGTAATCGGGCCGCCACTCGACTTTTGGCGGGTTTTATCGTTGGTGGTCAGGTCGGGCGAAATGGTTTCCCATTGTTGGCCTTCGCTGGTTGTAACGTGCAGGTGATTGGAAGCGGCGTATAATTTCTTCGGGTCGTGCGGACTAAAAAACAAGGGGTAATTCCATTGAAAGCGATATTTAGCGTCTTCTGCGCCATGGCCCATGTTGTCTTCAGGCCAGACATTGATGGCCCTTGAGGAGCGTTTTTGGTGGTCGAACCGACTCAGAAAGCCGTGATATTCACCGCCATATACAATTTCATTGTTGTTGGGATCAACGGCCAAATGCCCACTTTCGCCCCCAGCAGTCGGCTCATAATCGCGGTCGCCGATGCTGCTACCATCCGTTCGGTGTGCAATCCGGACGCTGCTGTTGTCTTGCTGCGCGCCATAAATTCGGAATGGGAAGGCATTGTCGGTGCTTACTCGGTAAAATTGTGCGGTGGGTTGATTGTGGTAGGTAGTCCAAGTTTCGCCGCCGTCGTAACTGATTTGCGCGCCGCCGTCGTCGCCAATAATCATCCGCTGGGGGTCTTCCGGAGCCACCCAAAAATCGTGGTGATCGCCGTGCGGGGCGTATTTGGATTGGAAAGTTTTGCCGCCATCTTTGGATTGGTGGTAGGCTACGTTCATCACGTACACCTTGTCTTCGTCTTCCGTATCGGCATAAATGCGGGAATAATACCAGGCGCGTTGGCGCAAATTGCGGTCTTCATTCACTTTAATCCATTTTTCACCGCCATCATCGGAGCGAAAAACGCCGCCTGTTTGGCTTTCAATAATGGCCCACACCCGGTCGGGGCGCGTGTGGCTCACGGCTACGCCGATGATGCCCAAGGTATCGGTCGGCAGCCCGGGTTTTTGCGTCAATTCTGTCCAAGTTTCGCCGCTATCGGTGCTTTTCCAAAGACTAGAGCCTTTCCCACCACTCGAAAGGTCGTAGGGGCTGCGCCGAATTTTCCAGAAAGAAGCGTAGAGAATACGCGGGTTGGTTGGGTCTAAGCACAAATCAACCGCCCCAGCATCCTTTTGTACAAAATGGATTTGTTGCCAAGATTTTCCGCCATCGCGGGTTCGGTAAATGCCCCGTTCTTCGGAGTCTTGGTACAAATCGCCGAGTACAGCGGCATAAGCGATATCAGCGTTGGTAGGGTGAACCCGAATTCGGGTAATATGGCGGCTTTGGGGTAGTCCTGAAAACTTCCAAGTACGACCGGCATCCTCTGTTTTCCAAATGCCGGTACCGGCACTAACGTTGCCGCGCACGGTGCATTCGCCTCCACCCACGTAGAGTACATTATGATCGGAAGGCGCGACTTCGATGGCACCGATGCTACCGCCAAAAAATGAATCTGAGAGATTTTCCCACGTGCGTCCGCCGTCTTTTGTACGCCAAACACCCCCTCCGGTTGCTCCGAAATAGAAAAGGTTTGGTTTGCCTGCTACTCCGGTTACGGCAGCCGAGCGTCCGCCCCGAAACGGGCCGACATTGCGCCACTGCATGGAGGTAAGGAGTGATTCTTGCACCTGCGGATTGGGTGCTTGCGCGGTGCTTGGCTTATTTTTTTGAGCCAATAAGAGGACTGGGCAGAGAAGCCACAACAGCCCAAGGCGGAACAATAAATTCATAATAGCAGTTCATTCAATGAGCCTGCAAGGAAAGCAAAAACCCAAATGAATACCCTAAATTTCTATCAAACAGGTCCAAAAACTACTCAGCAGCAGTGAGAGACTCCATCTTTCCGCCTTTAATGCGCAAAATTCGCTGAGTGCGTTGCGCTAGTTCCATATCGTGGGTGACCAGCACGAGGGTAGTTCCGGCGGAGCGGTTTAGGTCAAAAATTAAATCTACGATTCCGGCTGCATTTTCGGCGTCGAGGTTGCCAGTGGGTTCATCGGCAAATAAAATTTTGGGGTGATTGGAGAAGGCCCTTGCAACGCACACGCGCTGTTGTTCGCCGCCCGAAAGTTGGCTGGGATAATGGTCTACCCGGTCGGAAAGCCCTACTTTACTGAGCCATTCGCGGGCGACTCTTTCGGCGGAGGAATCGCCGCGTAGTTCTAATGGCACCATCACATTTTCCAGCGCGGTGAGGGTGGGAATGAGTTGGAAGTTTTGGAATACAAACCCTACATATTGGTTGCGCACTTCTGCTCTTTCGTCTTCGGTGAGGCGCTCAAGTTCGATGTTATTGAGCGAGACGGAGCCACTGGAGGCTCGATCTAGTCCGGCACAAAGGCCCAATAGGGTGGTTTTGCCTGAGCCGGATGGTCCTACAATGGCGAAAGTATCGCCGGCTTGGAGGTCGAAACTCACATTTTCTAACACCGTAAGATCGGTGTTATGGGCGGTTCGGTATTGCTTGGTGAGTTGAGAAACAGATAGCATGGAGTGGTAAATTTAGGTTGCAGTAATGACTGCAACTGTCAGGAAACAACCAAAAACGGGAGTTGTTATGGGATTGGGTGGATTCTGGGACGAAAGTTTGTTTTTTATTGCTGTACGGGGGGGGTACTACAAAGTTTTTCCCGTTGCGAGGGGTTTACCACAAAATTCACTCGCATACTTT
>Ga0105045_10006442_pt1 | contig 10389 bp, 6 predicted proteins | sample MAT02_FD_78089 | JGI IMG/M metagenome (GOLD analysis project Ga0105045, IMG submission 78089) | Freshwater microbial communities from Lake Fryxell liftoff mats and glacier meltwater in Antarctica - MAT-02 (megahit assembly) | ecosystem: Environmental > Aquatic > Freshwater > Ice > Liftoff... | reverse complement strand
CGAATCACTGGATCGACGCGCCGCAGCGCGTCGGTGCGAAGCTTGCCGGGCTTGTGGGCGCGAACGCCCACGAAGTGATTGTTGCCGACTCAACGTCGGTCAATTTGTACAAGCTGATTGTCGCGGCGTTGCAGGCACGGCCGGGTCGCTCGGTCGTGCTGTCGGAGCCCGGCAATTTTCCCACCGACTTGTACATGATCGAGTCGGCACTGCGCACGATGAATGCGGGGCACACGCTCAATCTTGTGTCGCGCGATGTGCTGGCCGCCGCGATCACCGATGACACGGCGCTGGTGGTGCTCACCCACGTGCACTATAAAACCGCAGATGTGTATGACATGGCGGCGATGACTGCCGCCGCACACGCGCGAGGCGCCATGGTGCTGTGGGATCTCAGTCACAGCGTTGGGGCGGTGCCCATTGATCTCAACGCGGCCAACGCCGATCTGGCTGTTGGGTGCGGCTACAAGTTTCTCAACGGTGGTCCCGGTGCCGCCGCGTTTCTCTTCGTGGCGGACCGTCATCACAGCGTGCTTGAATCACCGCTGCGTGGCTGGATGGGGCACGCCCGTCCGTTCGCGTTTGCCGATGGCTACGAGCCGGCGCCCGGTGTGCACCGGTTCCTCTGCGGCACCCCGTCCATTCTCAGCGTGGCCGCACTCGAAGTTGGCGTGGATCTGCACTTGCAGGCCGACATGCAGCAGCTGGCGCAGAAATCACGCGAGCTCGCCGAGTTGCTGATCGACGGGGTCTTGGAACGGTGCGCGCGCTTCGGCCTCGAGTTGGTGGGCCCGCCACGGGGCGCGCCGCGCGGCAGCCATGTGGCGTTCCGTCATCCGGACGCCTATGCGATCGTGCAGGCGCTCATTGCGCGCGGTGTCATCGGTGATTTCCGCGATCCCGATGTGATGCGATTCGGGATTACGCCGCTCTATCTGCGCTTTTGCGACATCGATCGAGCAGTGGAGATGCTTGAAGACGTGCTGCAGACTGAGGCGTGGCGTGAGCCGCGCTACCAGGTGCGCGCTGCGGTGACTTGAGCCGACAGTCCTGCGCCGGCCGACTGCGGTTCGTTAGCTTACAGGTCCATCTCCCGCACACCCGACCCACGTGTCTGATACGCACTCCACCGATTCAACGCCACGCCGCGATTTTATTCGCGAACTGGTCATCGACGATATCGCGACCGGCCGTTTTGGCCGAGCGCCGGCCACGCGGTTTCCCCCCGAGCCCAACGGCTTTCTGCACATGGGGCATGCCAAGTCGATCTGTCTGAACTTCGGCATCGCGCGCGAATTCGGCGGTACGTGTAATCTGCGCTTCGACGACACGAACCCCTTCACCGAAGACATGAAGTACGTCGAGGCGATCAGGCAGGACGTGCGGTGGCTCGGCTTCGACTGGGACGGTGAGTACTACGCCTCGGACTACTTCGAGCAACTGTACAGCATTGCTGAGCGCCTGGTTGAGCAGGGCCGGGCGTATGTCGACTCGCAGACGGAAGAAGAAATTCGGACGAACCGCGGTACGGTTACCACACCGGGTGTACCGGGACCGTATCGTGATCGATCGCCCGCTGAGAATCTCGATCTGTTGCGCCGCATGAAAGCGGGAGAGTTTGCCGACGGCGCGCACGTGCTGCGAGCGAAGATCGATCTGGCGCACCCGAATATGATCATGCGCGATCCCCTGCTGCTGCGCATTCGCCGCGACGCCCACCACTATCGTCGTGGCAACGAGTGGAAGATCTATCCGCTGTACGATTTTGCGCATGGACTCAGCGATGCCCTCGAAGGCATCACGCGGTCGCTGTGCACGCTGGAGTTCAAGGACAATCGCGATATCTACGAATGGTTGGTCGAGGCCGCTGGCTTCGCGAATCCGCCAACCCAGATCGAGTTTGCGCGGCTTGAACTGGACTACACGGTGTTGAGCAAGCGCAAACTGTTGCGTCTCGTGAATGACGGGCATGTCAAGGGATGGGACGATCCGCGCATGCCTACGATCGCCGGATTGCGTCGCCGTGGAGTGCGTCCGGAGGCGATCCGCGCGTTTGCCGACACGATAGGTGTCGCGCGAAAAGACGCTCGGGTTGAGATCGCCACGTTCGAGCACGCCGTACGCAACGACCTCAACATGGAAGTGCCACGCGTCTTGTGCGTGCTCAACCCGCTCAAAGTCGTGATCACGAACTATCCGGACGGGCAGGTGGATATGCTCGAGGGACAGAACTATCCGCACGATGTGCCCAAGTCGGGCACGCGTGAAGTGCCGTTCACGCGCGAGCTATGGGTCGACCGTGATGACTTCATGGAAGATCCACCCAAAAAGTTCTATCGCCTGGCGCCAGGACGTGAGGTGCGTCTGCGATTCGGGTACCTGATCTCCTGCACCGATGTGATCAAGGATGCCAACGGCCACGTGACGGCACTGCACTGCACCTACGACCCGGAAACGCGCAGCGGGAATGCACCGGATGGCCGCAAAGTGCAGGGCACCATTCACTGGGTGTCGGCGCAATATGCCATCGACTGCGAGGTGCGGCTGTACGATCGTCTCTTCACGCAGCCCGATCCCGACGATGTCGCCGAGGGCGAGGACTTTCTGTCGACGCTCAACCCAGCGTCTCTGCACGTGATCACCGATGCGAAGGTGGAGCCATCGGTGGCGAACGATCCGAGTGGCTCGCGCTACCAATTTGAGCGCACGGGGTACTTCATGAGTGAGCCGGAGGACAGTACTGCAGAGAAATTAGTGTTCAACCGCATTGTAAGCCTGCGTGATTCGTGGGCGAAGGAGACGCGCAAGGGCGGGTGACAGCTTCGCGCTGCGTGTCTGTAAACTCATCAATCATTGGCCGTGCCCGCCTCCCCCGCTGTCCTGCTGCAATCTCTGCTGCCCAAGCAACTGCTCACCAGCCTCGCCGGTCGTTTTGCCTCCGCCGAGTCAGGCGCGCTCACGACCGCCGTCATTCGCTGGTTTGTTGCACGGTACGGCGTAAATATGAGCGAAGCCGCCGAGCCCGACATCACGCGCTTCGCCACGTTCAACGCGTTCTTCACCCGCGCCCTCAAGCCCGGGGCGCGGCCGCTCGATGGCGCAGACCTCGTCTGCCCTGTTGACGGCGCCATCAGTCAGGTGGGCAGGATCGATGGCGACCAGATTTTTCAGGCCAAGGGACACCACTACGCCACGACCGCGCTGGTGGGTGGTGACGCATCGCTCGCGGCCCACTTTGCGAACGGCGAGTTCGCTACGATCTACCTGAGCCCGAAAGACTACCATCGCATTCACATGCCGTGTGATGGTGTGCTCACCCGCATGATCCATGTGCCCGGCGCGCTGTTCTCGGTGAACCCTGCCACCGCGCGCGCTGTGCCGGGACTTTTTGCGCGCAATGAACGCGTCGTCTGTGAATTCAACGGCGTACGGGGGCCGTTTGTCATGGTGCTGGTGGGCGCCACCATCGTAGGCAGCATGGGCACGGTGTGGCACGGCGTGGTGAATCCGCCGCGGCCGGGCACGTTGCGCGAGTGGCGCTATGAGCCGGGCGCTGTGACGCTCAAACAGGGCGACGAAATGGGCCGCTTTCTGCTCGGCTCAACCGTGGTGATGCTCTTTCCGCCTGCCTGCGTTCGCCTCAACACCGAATGGTCTGGGGAGCGTGCGGTACGATTTGGTGAAACGATGGGGACGTTCCTCCGTACATAGCGCACATCGCTGCAGCCGTGCCCTCAGTGCACGAACAGCTCCTGTTTGCGGGCGACGTTGTTGTCCTCGAACGCAACTACGGCCCACGGTGTGTTCGTGCGCGCCCGTTTCACCTTCCAGGTGAGCGTGGCGGGCACTCCCGGCCGAAGCACTACCGTTTGCGTGCGAGTCGGTCCACGCACATTGTCGGTGCGCAGTGAGTAACGGTGCGTGCCCTCGCCCTGCGCCACCAGCGTGATCGTGATGTCGCCGTTGTGTGCTGTCCGGCTCGACAGCGTAAAGTCCGGTGCGCCGGGCGCAATCGGCTGCGGCAGCAGGTCTTCCATCAGCCACAACCACCGGCTGCTGGAGTGCACCCATACTTCCTTGTACACGTAGGTGTTCTGCGACGGCCAGTAGGGCAGGTCACTCACGCCACGGCTCTGCATGCCCACAGGCAGTGATCCCACAAAATCGGCACTCGACACACTGTACTGCTGCGCCCAATCGTACCCTTCGCCGTACATCGTGCTCTGCGTAAACGGATTGCGACCCACCACCCACTGCGCCTGCCGCTGCGCCAGATCGAGCCCCGCGCTATCACCACGCAGCCGCGACGCGGTGGCCAGCGCCTTGGCCTGCGACAAGAGCACGCCATAGTTGCCGCGTCGCTGAAACCACACGGGAAACGCGCGCAAATACCATCCGTCACCCATGGGCGTACCGGCTCGCGCCATCGCTGCATATTGATCCCGCTTCTCCATGTATCGCCCGCCCGAATCGGGCACCATCACGCTGTCCACAGGACGGTACACATAGGCCGGCAGCACACCGTACGGCGCATTGATCGTCGCGCTGCGTTTCTGATACTCTGCATACCGCATGATCGTGGCGTACCAAGGCATCCAGTCCGCGTGCTGCGGCAACTGCTGCACCAGCTGCGTGAGCGCGACAATCGGCGCCTGATCGGCCGCGCGATGGAACTGATGAAAAATCGTGTCGCGATCCGGGCCGGTATAGAAAAACCCCGACAATGGAAACTCCGAGCCTACGCGCGACATCTGCTGCGACGCCATCACGATGCGTCCAAGTTCCACCGCCTTGTCGCGATACCTCGCTTCGCCCGTTGCACGGTACAGCTCGAGCGACGCCGTGATCCCGATGCCGGCCAGCTCCATGCGTGAGGCGGCGAAGGCCGGTGTGTGCCAGGTTGACGGCCCCTCGACGCCAACAATCGCGTGCTCCCAATCATCCCGTGCCACTGCCAGACTGCGCGCAGCCAGCGCGGGGTCGCGATCCTTCAGCACACGATAGCCGATCGCCGCTGCGGCGGCCGCGATGTAGTTGGCGTTCGGATTGTTCTTCGCTTCGACTGAACGATCGTCAGCGTCGCCGACAATGTTGTTCGTCCACTGATTGTGTGAGCCAAAGCCCACGCGATACCCACCGGGAAATCGCACGCGCAGCACCCAGTCGAGGCCCCATTTCGCTTCTTCCAGCAGCCGCTCCACCAGCGCCGGGTCGTCACCACGTGCGGCGATCCTGTCGGCGAGGGCGAACATGGCGTAGGTCGCTTCACCGGTGTTGATGAGCCCCTGACTCAGATCGCCGGCGTCGTGCCAACCGCCGCTCATGGTGATGCGCTTATCGCCGAGTGTGGCGAACCAGTCGAGATGGTCGAGGCCGTGCACACCGGGTACGTCAAAACCGCAGCGATTGCCGTAGAAAAAGTTGAGCGTTTTGTGCACCGACGACTTCCACACATCATCGCCAATGCGAAATGGCCTGCTGGTCACGTCGCCTGCGCGCAACACGTAGCTCCCCGGCGTATTCACCTCGGAAAAGTCGAGCTGCTGAAACGTGCCGAGCGCGGTGCGTACTGTCGTCACGGGCTTGCGCAGCACCGTTTCGCCGAACGCGATGTCGGTCACGCGCAGCACGTCAAAACTTGAGGCCGTCAGCTCGCTCGCCAGGGCGGTCTTGGACGTACCGGTTTGATACCCGCTGTGACTGAACGCGAACTTGCCAGGCGACACGCTCCATCCCGTGTGATGATCGGGCTCGACGCGCTGCAGCTCCAGCTGACCGAGCTCAAACGCAGCGTGATCGTTGGAGCCGGCGAACATGCGATTGATCCAGTAGCCGATCTCAAGACGCGTGACCCGATCACGTGCCAGCGGCTCGATCTCCCACACAATCTGCTGCCAGCCGTTCCGCGCGAACGTGATGTAGTGGTGTCCCTCGCGGCCGTACCGATCGGGCACTTTCTCTTCACCATCGTTGTGCAGCACCAACTGCAGCGGCATCACGGGCACACCGCTGAAATCCGGGCGCACCCACAGCGAGATGCGATTGTAGCCGGTCCAGTCCTGGTTGTTGAACGCCCGCGAGAGATTCACTGACGAAAGCCGTGAGCGATTGGGCGCCGGTGCGTCGCGAAACAGCTGCAGATCGACGCGCAGCGATCGCATGGCGCCAAGGCGTGGCTCAGTCGGAAACGAGAGCTGCCCGGTGCCGGTGAAACGCCACGCCGACGGATCGGTCATGCTGTCAAGCACGCGACTCGATAACACCGGCTTCTGCAACCATCCAAACTCCGCCGAGTGCACATACTCGATGGGCATCATCGGGCGCTGCGCAGGCGCGGGCGTTGTCGCAGCGCCGAGTACCAGTGCGAGTGCGCTGGAGCAGGACGCGATGGTGCGGCACCACATAACCAGACGGGGCATGGACGGGCGACTGGGGAGATAACTGTGCGCGAGAGCGGGACTCGTAGCGCCGCTGGCGCTGGGGACACTGCCGACTGCTAGAGTAACCCGTCGCCGCATCGCACGCAGTGGCGGGAGGCCGGTCTTTTGTGACCAGCATGTCCCGGATCCAAGCCACCGTCAGATGGCGGTGCCGTACATCTACGTCGCGGCTCTACGTCATCTGACCGATGTCCCCGGAACGGCGCTTGGGCGATCCTGCAGCACACCCTTCAGGAGCCTCTATGCGACGCAAGTTCCGATACCTGTTGATCCCCGCGCAGCTCTTCGTCACTGGCGCGTGTACGCCCTACACCGTGGCGAGTACTGCTCGCACGGTGCCGCAGGGCGAACGCGCGCGCACCACCGTCTTCTACATGGTCCCCGGAGGCGCGCAATCCGCCGGTGACAGCAGCAGCGCGTCCATGCCCGGATTTGACCTCGAGCAGCGTTTCGGTCTCGATGACCGATCGGATATCGGCATTCGCATACCGACGATAAGCGGCGCGATCGTGACGTACAAACGACGGCTGACGGGCATTGTCGACCGGGACGCCGGCGGCACCGCCATCATGCTCGGTGCCGGCTTTGTGAACGGCGGCCAGCACGCGCACGGCGAGGTCACCCTGATCACGTCCGGTCGCGAGGGCGGACAGATCACGCCGTACGGCGGGTTTCGTGCCCTGAAGGTGCTGCCACTCAGCTCCATCGCCGTGAGCGACTCGCCCACTATCGGCGGCTTTGGTGGCATGCGCATCGGACGACCGGACGCCGGGGTGTCGCTCGAGCTGGGCGTCTTTTACGACCGATCAGCGCTGAAGCTCCGCCGCGGCGATGTGGTCATCGTGCCGGCGATCAATGTGCATGGAAGTTCGTTGCTGAAAATGTTTTCGTGGTGACCGCTGGGCTGTGCTCGGGCGCCCTCGGGGCCGCAAGATCGAATCGGGGAACTGCAACAACAACCGCGAGCATGCGCAGGGAGTCAATCGTCGGGCCGCTCCTGCGTGCCAGCACAAAAATCAGAATGGATCGTCGGGGTTGAATGCCGGCGACGCTGCGGCTGCTCGATCCTTGTACACGTACAGCCGCAACAACTCCTCAGCCGCCGGTAAATACGCTTCGGTGGGTGGCAGTCCGCCGTCGAGACTGGGGCCGACGTCCCGGAAAAACGTCGCGATACCATATGCCAGCGCGTGCACATCACGATGCCCACAGACACACTGCTCAACGTGGAGCACCAGCTCCCCCGCGATCTCGGCGGCGGAGGGATCCTGTATGGATCGCCAGCCAATGCGCTCGAGACCGCGCGTCAGGGCCGGCGTTGCTCCCGAACCGCCCGGCGCGGTATCGGTCAGAAAACGCACGCGGAGTTCGTCGAATCGAATCATGAGGAGCGCACGTTATGCGATCACGAATCCCGCGACAAGGCGGCGTTGTCGGGCGCGGCATTAGTACGTGCCACCGCATTGCGGTCAATGAGGACGGCCAGTGCCACGCCCGTGATGTAGCACGTAATGTCGCTCCACAAAAATCCCTGTCCGAGCACCAACGCTCCGAATGCGTTCGCGCGCACGGCGTTGAGCCAGGGTGCGTGCAGGAGTTGCGACATTTCCACTGCGATCGCGATGCCGAGTGCGCTGGCGGCCAGCCGCGTGACCGGTGCGCGCGGCCAAAGGAGCGCGAGCCACCAGTACACCATGGCGGCCCAGAGCACGTCGCCGGCGTAGCGCGACACGATGCGCGGTAGCGCATCCGGAAAGCGACGGGACGCGAGTCCGAAGGCCACGGTGATCAGCAGCCAACGAGCGACGGCGAGGCGGGAGCGTGAGGGAGGCGTGGTGATGACCGGTGAAGGATGCTCATGAGTCGCCCCGAGAAGGCGTCGGTTACGCCCAATCCCGACCAAGTCTGTCGGCTCAATTAATACTTGGGAGGACCACTGGCGAGGGTTCGGCGAAGAACGTACCCTTTGGCCGGTCGGATCTGCGCGCTTCGGCGTCGTTCCGAGCGTCAATGTTCTTTCTCCTTTTGGAGTCTTGGAATGTCCCACCGTCACGCCAGCAATATCTGGCGACCTCTCATCGCGCTCAGCCTTGCGCTGGCGACCGGTCAGGCGCTCGGCGCGCAAGGTACGATTCGCGGCCGAGTCACCGAAGCGAACTCGAATCGACCGCTCGCTGATGCGCAGATCGTCGTTTCCGGTGGCGGAATTGGCGCCGTCACCGGCCCTTCTGGCGAGTATATGATTGTGAACATTCCAGTCGGCGCCCGGGAGCTGGTGGTCCGTCGGCTCGGGTACACACGGCAACTGCGCAACGTGACGGTGGCGACGGGTGCGGAGCTTCGGGAAGATTTTTCGATGGCCGTCTCCGCCTCGCAACTGGAACAAGTCGTCGTGACCGGAACCGGCGGTGCCGTCGAAAAGCGTACCCTTGGCAACAGCATCACGACGCTCGATGTCGCGGAACTGACGTCGCGCAACTCCATTCTCAACGTCACCGAAGTGCTGCAAGGGAAGACCGCTGGTGTCACGGTGCTGCCGGGCTCAGGCGCGCCGGGCACGGCGGGAGAAATCCGCATTCGCGGGGCGAGTTCAATCTCCGGCTACGCGCCTGTGGTGTTTATTGACGGAATCCGCATGAGTATCAGTGACCTTGGTCAGATCGCAGCGACTGGTGGCGGCACAGCTGGTCTCGCCCAGTCGACTCAGGTGACGTCATTGTTGAACAGCCTCAACCCGAACGACATCGAATCGATCGAGATCATCAAGGGGCCCGCTGCCGCCACGCTGTACGGCGCGGACGCGGCGAATGGTGTGATTCAAATCATCACCAAGAAGGGAGCGCGCGGTCAGCAGCGCTTGCAGTGGAACTTGCGCACTGAGTCAGGTCAGAGCAGCTACGAGTTGCTGCCAGAAGACAACTTTGCCACGTGCGATGTGGCCAAACAGGCGGCGACGGTCTCCGCGACCAATCTCGCGCCCCTTTGGCCCGGATGTCAGGGAATCCCGGTAAACACGGTGATCCGTGGCAACCCGATGGCATCGGATCCTCGCGCGGTGCGTACAGGCGACGTATCCCGGGCGTCTATGAGCGTGCGCGGCGGCGGCGATCGCTTCTCCTTCTACGTGGCGGGCGATCGTACGACGGAGCAGGGCGTTTTTCGTAACAGTGACAACGCTAATACCGCGATCCGCTCCAACTTCAGCTTTGCGTTGAACGACAAGGCCGATTTGGCACTGAACGTGAACTATCAGGCGGGCCGACTCCGGTTGCCGATTCAGGATGAATCTGCAAACGGGTTGTTGTTGAGCGCGCGTCGCGGTCAACCCGGTCGTGTGTCGGTGTTCGCCACGGCGCCGCAGGACACAGGCTGGCGCACCATCGGTCCGGACCGCGCCAACGTGTACAGGAATTTCACCGACTTTCAGCGGTACACGATGGGCACGACGCTCAACTACACGCCGTGGAAGTGGTTCTCGAACCGACTGACGGTCGGGTTCGACCGCACCATCAGCCAGGCGCAGGTCCTCTTCCTGCCCGGCGATATTGATGTGGCGCAAGACCCGGATGCCGCGAGTGGAGCAAATATCCGTCGCACGCCAACGCGCGACTTGTTCACGCTCGACTACGCCGGCACGCTCTCGGCCAAGCGCGACAACCTGTCCTTCACCACCACCGTTGGTTCGCAGGTGGTGAGCGACAAGAGCGCGTTGCTCGCCGCCACCGGGATCGGCATCGGTGCCGTCGACGTCACGCTGGTGAACCTGTTGCAGCGCTCGGTCGGCTCCGAAACATTCTCGGAGGCCAACTCTGTCGGATTCTTTATTCAGCAACAGGTGGGTTGGAACAACCGGCTCTTTCTGACCGGCGCGGTGCGCGCCGACGACCACTCGTCGTTCGGAACGGATTTTGACATCATCGTCTACCCCAAGCTTTCGCTGGCGTACGTG
>Ga0105045_10006441_pt1 | contig 10389 bp, 8 predicted proteins | sample MAT02_FD_78089 | JGI IMG/M metagenome (GOLD analysis project Ga0105045, IMG submission 78089) | Freshwater microbial communities from Lake Fryxell liftoff mats and glacier meltwater in Antarctica - MAT-02 (megahit assembly) | ecosystem: Environmental > Aquatic > Freshwater > Ice > Liftoff... | reverse complement strand
TTGCGGAAGACCGAGAGCATTGGACTAATCTGGATGACTGCAGTCGGCTTTACCCGTAGGATTATAGAGATTTCAATATGTCGAAAGAAATCGATGTTCGCAACATCAACGAAGTACTGGCAAACCTGCAGCTTCCTGCCCTTCCAACCAGCGCAATGAGACTACTTGAACTTTCGCAAGATCCTTCGAACGGTCCGGCAGAGTATGCGAAACCAATCGAAGCAGACGGGGGATTGATGGGCCAGGTTCTAAGATTTGTTAATTCCTCGTACTTTGGCTTCTCACGTGAGATTTCGTCCGTCCAGCAGGCCCTCGCTTTAGTAGGCGTGCGCACGGTCAAAAACTTTGCACTTTGGAGCGCCGTTTTCTCCTTGGTGCCCAATCCAAAGTTTGGCCCCTTTGATTTGAAGAGTCTATGGCAAGACTCTCTACGACGAGCGGTTTTCGCACGAAGCCTTGGTCGCGAACTTCGCTTAACGAATTCCGAAGAGCTTTTTGCTGCCGCATTGCTTCAGGACATGGCAATTCCTCTTTTACTAAAAGCCTTACCTGAGCAATACGAAAAGCTCGTTGAGCGACGAGGACGAGAGCGAATTCGATTGTCAACATTGGAAAAGGAGCTTTTTGGATGGGATCATGCGCAGGCAGCAGCTGCGCTTTGTCGCAACTGGCGTCTTCCGGAGGAATTTGCGGTTCTTATCGAGCGACACCCAAATTTGGGCGAGCTCCTGGAAGGTCCAACTCCTCGAATCGATGCCGCGTGCGTTGCTCTGGCGTCATTATTGCCGTCTTGTCTAGATGAACAGTGGGACGACGAAGACGATTTTCTTGATGGAATAGAGCGTGTTTCGAATGGCATTAACATCAATCTAGCTATTCTAATGGCTAGCGTCGATAAATCGTTTGAGGAGTTCGCGCCCATTCTCAAAATTCAAGTGCCGAGCAAAGGGCTAGTGCATTGGCTATGCGAGTCATCGGCTTCGGTTTGAGCGATAGTCGGAGTCTGCTTTTAGATCTATCCACCGCGTAGTCTAGGTACGGCTTGTCGTTTCCGAATCGATCCATCGAAAAAAGACCCCAGGCCTATCCTTTCAGATAGTGCCTCGGTCCCCCTTACTATCGATCTCAACGTGATTAAAGAGAGTGTTTGTTTAACTGAACTCAATTGTCTTAACGCCGATTATTTTCGCGGTTGGCTAATTCGATTTGCTCAACCTGGCTCTCTATTTGGCTACCAAAATCCACCAAAAATTGGCCAATGGTCTTAATCTGAACAGCAATCTTTTTCGAGACTCGGCTCCTCGATTCGGTGCGATGAGAAGTCACTATCTTCATCGCGTAGTCCATTGCAAACCTATGAGACTGTGACAGCGGTAGGATGATTGAGCCAAGCGAAGTGGTTTGAAGTGTTGTTAAGAAATCCTTCGATGCAAATGACTCTTCTTTTGCAATCGAGCCATTTTGATTGATCTCAGCGAATTTTGATATTGGAAGTGGAAACAGGCTAAACTTGCCCACGAAGTCAGAATAGCGTTTAGAAGCGTCTAGCAAATCCTCCTTCGAGAAACGTTCAACGGGAGGCACAGCCTTCGGTATTCTTGGTGCATCGTCGCCGAATGTAAAGCGTCGTCCAGACCGATAGGAAAATGGGTCTCGAATAAGAGAGTTCACCCACGAAGAGCTATAGTCATGGATCGCATCGTCCATAAAACGTTCCGAAAATGCGATCAATGGGGCCGCCAACTCAGTTTCAGGTTTGGTTGCCTGCGCTTTTACTTCCACCAGATCAGTCTTCTCATCGGAATCGTATTCTGCTTCTAGTCGAGGAGGCCGAACGGTAGTGACCGCTATCGATGAGGTTACCTCTCTTGTTTCGGCATCGGCAGATAGCTCCATCGGGCAACAAACCGATGCTTGCTCAAAAGCTCCGCTCCACTGAGCGGCGTAGCTGCTCGAGTCGATTTCTGGGCTAACAGGATCGATGCCGATTTGCCAGGGGTTGACGGAACAAAAATCAAACTCGGAACGCCAGGATGCGTGCTCGGATTCCAAGATGAGGTAGGTATTCGAGTCAAAACTTTGGTGACAAGGGTCGCTTCCTAGATTCTCGGGCTCGACTGCGTTTCTATCAATGCATAGACTTGATTCGTCTGAGTGACGTGCTTCATTGATCGCGTAAACAAAAACATTGGCCATTCCTCGAGCGGGTAAAGCTAGGAGTCCTGGCTGAACTCTACTCCACGTATCGCAGTTCCATTCACTGTCGAAGCATTGGTTTGATTCTAGCGTTACCAACCTTGGACGGTTCGAATCTGTTACCTCAATCATATCTGCCAACCCAACGATGGAGTTCTCGAAGACAGAAACAAACTCGCGTTTCGAACGGGCGAGTTGTGGTAGCATTTTACCAAGTCCCGCAACTGCCTGATTGGATTTAGATTGAATCGTAGCCCATACCGCCTCAGCTTGAACTTTTAGCTCGAATTCCCTGGCAGCCTGAAGGCACTGTTTGGCCTCCAGTTCACGAGCTGGAGCGAAATCATCGGACGTTGGTTGAATCGTCCTTCGGTTGATCGAGACATTATTGGCTTGCGAGCCAATAGTTTGCCAGTCGAGATCATGAACAAAACAGGTGCCGGCAGCACGCAGGCCATCTTTCCAAGAAGCATTGAGCAAGGGAATTTGGCCCGATGCTATGATTCCGGTTATGAGCGCGGAGCGAAAGGCAGATCGAATTGGTAGGCAACGCATCTTGAAAAACCTTCTGAGTGCGTTGATCGGTTGCCAAAGCAATTAGGGACTGACTCAGCGCCGTGGCTGAATCAGCCTTCTGTGGCTATCGGCGAACCAAACAACAGTCACAAATAATGTTGATTGGAGTGAGTGCGAATGCCAAAGCAGGTTTATCGCCTTGTTTGGAGTTCGACTAATGATACATGACTTATCGAAATCGAAAGCCCAAATCATTAGCATGTAACTCTATGCAATGAGAAATAACTTCGTGTTCGCTACCGATTACCCATCCCGCATGAATTCTGCTAGTCTTGCGGCCTCTATCGATTCTTTGCAAGTATCTCGTAGATGACTGATTCCGGTGAACCCGTTGCACGCAATCGAGCCGTCCAAAAGGAAATCTCCGTTTGATCAGGTGAACGATTTGTCAAAGCGAAAACCAATTGCTGAATATAAGCGGCCTCGCTATTGAATCGATCTCTAAAGCCAGGACTCGACATCAATTTGGCCTTGAGATCCATGATCGAGTTTCCTTGTTGCAAGTACGACTGCCACGCCACCACTTCCCTGACGCTAGGCCCCCTTCCCAGTAGTTGAATAAAGAGGTCGCTAAGTGCATTGGCTCCAATATTGGCCGGGTAGCCAGCGCTAACAACATTAACCGGATTATTGGTTGGATAATTGATTACGCCCGAATTCGGGAACTGGCCGCTATTCGACGACTCGAGCATTAAGTTGAATGGTTGGCCAAGGTTGTTAATGTCTACCAAAATAGGTTGAGACGAAACGTACAGTAACTGGTTGCCGACAGAGATCGTCGCGGTCAGTTGATACTGATCTCGAGCGCTGGTGTCGACGTAGCGCGGATCAAAATGGATTTCGAACGAATACGGTCCGAACCCGTCGGCGCCCGTGACTGATTTGCCTCCTGCGATCACATAGAAGGGCCTCGAGACATTCTGCAATTCCACCGTAAGTGCAGCGCCCATTGGTAAACGAACATTGTCGCGAGTTGCGACCTGTCCAATCAAAGAACTGGAGGTTGAGTTCATCGAAACCCGCAATGGATTGATCGTTCGAAGACGCGAGCTATAGACCAACAATGAGACTCGCCCCATCGTGTCGGTGCTTTTGCGAATTTCATCTGCCAATTCGATGATACGATTGTCGAAAGCGCCGATTCTAGAACCTCCCACCGCAACGATGATGTCGTTTGGTTGCATTCCAGCCTTTTGGCCAGCACCACCCGGCGCGACTTGAGTGATCACCGAACCAGCCTCGGTATTTTGAACAAAGACCCCTAACTTCCAATCTTTTTGGCCGGGCGAAAACATCTGTCCCATACCGCCGTAACCGCCGTTATTAACTCCACTAGAATTGTTCGTGTTGAAGTTCTGTGATGCGGAAAATCCGGAAGTGGATGGAAAACCTTGGCTGGATGCATTAAAGCCAGTATTGCCATTCGGCATCATGACTTTTGGTATAGCGCTTGAAAGATCTAGCCAACTGGACTGACCAAAACAATTGGATGAAAACAACGAGATTGCTAAGACAACGTATAGTAGTTTGGTTTGTTTCATGTTTGTGTTCTTCGATTTAGAAAATTTGTTTTTGTGATGGTTGGAGTGCTTTATCGCATCTGCGGTCCGCTAACTTCGTCAAGCTGCTTGCGAATGAAAGCGGGATCGAGTGGAAAGAACCCTTCGCGAATCGCCTCAAGTTGACCGTCTCTACTCAAGACGTAACGCAACATGGCTTCTCTCATACCGCCGTCTGTCGCCATCTGCGACCTGTCCACGACAAGAATCAGAGGCCTTACCAATGGATATTGCCCTGACAGGAAACTCTGTTCCGTAGCAGGAATGCGAGCGCCGTTCATAATCAATGCGACCGGACGGACCTGAGTGGTCGCTTCGCCGAAACCGCAAATTCCAACGCCAGAGATATCGCTACCAATCGCAGCACAGACCTCATCGCTACTCTTGTGTGACTGTGCTACTTTCGCAAGTTCGCCACCGCGCAGAACGAGCTGTTTGATGAATGTAGTGGTCCCGCTCACCTCGCTGCGTGAGTGAATGCGAACAGGCTTGGATGCAAACTCGCCTGTCATACCTAAGTCGCCCCAAGTCGAGGCATGTTTGCCGGAACCACCGGCGGCACGAAAGATGGATTCGAGTTGATCTGGCGTAACACCAGCGATCGGATTGTCTTTGTGAACATAGAGTGCCAACGGGTCTAACGCGACGATGACACTGACCGGGTCTTTGCATCTTCCTTTTTTCAACAAAGCAATGTCTGCTTGCGTTAATGGCCGACTTGAGCCAGCAATGGTTTTGGGGTCTTCAGCAAGTGATTTTAGCCCGGCTTCTGTGCCAACATCGCCACGGATGAACTCAACATCGGGATGGAATTTTTTAAATCGTTCTGACCATGATTTGCCCAGTGCGAGCATGGTTGTTGAGCCAGAAAGCGTGGCTGACCCCGTGATTTCCTTTTCCTTTCGATATGGTTCGATAAACTCAATCAAGTGCATAAGAGCTGCATGTTCGAGATCGCTTTGAGTCATGGTTCCCTGGCCCAATGGAGCTGCAGGAATCGTGCCTGCATTCGCAGGTTTGGTGTTGCTTGCTGGTGTTGCAGCGGTTTGAGACCAACTTGACGACGCTGATGATGCGGCAATGATCAGTGAGAGAAATAATAAACCGGACTGGCTAAAACGAATTGACATAGACTCCACCTCCTGGGGTAATTTTCAAAGACTCCTGAACGGCCTCGCGCCGACCACTGAAAACCAATGTATCCAAAAATCGAAAGGAATGGGAGCGGGCTCGGCTGGCAAATGCAACGTGAAAACCTTAGTCTACTCAAGATGAGTATTAATCAATTTAGCGCGGTAGTCGCAGTCGCACGAAACGGCACCATCGGACGAAGCAATACGCTTCCCTGGAAACTTCGAAGCGACCTCCAACGGTTCAAGCGACTAACGATGGGACATTCGTTGGTGATGGGAAGAAAAACCTTCGAATCCATCGGAAAGCCTCTCCCGGGACGCCAGACGATCGTCCTATCAAGAAAGGAGTCCTCCATTCCAGGAGTTCGGATTGCGAAGTCACTCGAACAAGCAGCGACGATGATCTCGCCAGAGACGATCGGATTCATCGTTGGTGGTGCTGAAATTTATCGCGTTGCCATTCCGCTTATTCAGAATTTTTACGTGACGCAAATTATGGCGGATATTGCGGGGGACGCATTTCTCGACAATTGGAACGAAGCGGAGTTTAACTGCCTCGAAAGCACATACGTTCCTGCCGATGCATTTAACGATTGGCCATCTGAATTTCGACACTTGGTTCGTCGGTCACATCAGTGAGCCTTCGAAAGACATTAAGAAATCGGGTTGACTGCAATTCTGTTCACCATCTCAATGCCTCGAGTCGCAGATCGCACAGTCTCTTGAGCGAGTTGCTTTAGAAAGAAACTGCTAACCATTCCTTCCAGAAGTACTTGATCGCCAACCTGCTCCACATGCAACGTTCGTAACGCATGAAAAGGGCTCTCGTTGAGCATCTTCTTGGCGTGCCCCAAAACGTCTTGAAATCCTGAATCAATCATTGATCCACTCCTTGGTTTTTGCTTTCGACTCAAGCAAGCACTCTTCGGATTCGACGGAAACGAAAGCTGACTTGATTCGAAAAGGTTTCGGTCAAAAAACCGCCAAATGCACATCCTGAAGTAGGTTCTTGTCGTTGCTCGCATTGGTGGTTCAACGGCAATCCACACAATAACGTCAACTTATGATCGTCCTCGTTGAATTGCAAGTACCCCTGATAATCATTTCGCCACAATCCGTGCAATCGCTAAAGTCGAATGCTTGCTATTCATATTTATGTTTCGCTTTTGCCTCAAGCAGTCGCATGGCAAGGGGTGGGGGGTAAGTTTCGAAGGATATTCTCGGAGCCCCCTATTCGCACAAAGTACCGTTCGCACTCTAGTTTTATGCAACTGTTCACGATTGAAAACCTGAGCTTAGCCGCGGAAGCAACAGTCCTATTGCTATTGTTGTCGTTTGCATGGCCAAAGGAAAAATCGATGGTAACGCCAGTGCTTCAGACTGAGGTTGGATTGGACTGGGAGCCGGCCAAATATTTTTTTCTGCAAAACTGTCTTCATCGCGGTCTCTACCTGCAAAATTGGCGTAAAGCGCGAGATCAAAGCGATCACGCAACACCTTTCGTTCCGCAAGTATCCGACCAGCAGGAGAATCATTCGACGGTACCTATGCCTTGGACAGATCGACTCACTGGTTTGCTGAATCGGCAGGGAATGGACGCTGTTCTCAATGCGTGGCTTTCCGTCGATACACAGCATCGAAGCCACTCCTGTATATCGATGTTTGCATTGAGCAACTACTCGGAACTCGTTAGCTCCAAGGGGGCAATGGTAACCGAGCAAGCGCTTCAGCGAATTTCGGCTCAACTCGTAGCGACTCTGTCGAATGAGGCATTTGTCTCTCGCTATCTTCCTGACAAATTTATGGTGCTGCACGTTGCATCTAGTCTCGACGCAAGCCATCAGGCCATGGCAACGGTCCACTCAGGCATCGCCGCCGATGGCTTCTTTACCATCGCCGGAGAGTCGGTGCCGCTCGGGGCCGTCATTAGCAATGTCGACCTGTCCCTCTCGATGGAACTGGACAATAGACTTGAGCAATTAGAAGAAGGCTTGGCGCAAGCAGAAAGCAAACGCCAGAGCCTAGTCAGTTTTGTCGGGGACAATTGGACCACTTTGCCGACCGAGATTCAGTCTTACAAGTCCAATACGATCGGATCACAAACGGCAAACAAGGAATCGACTCCTCGTGAATCAACGAGTACCACTTCAGCGCGATCATCAACTATTGCTAAAGATGCAAAATCGCCGGACTCGTTGGAACGGAAGACAGCCGATGAAACGCCAAATAACAGCATGGAAGAAAGCGGTGCATCGAGCGATATATCTGCGGTAGCGAACCCAGACGATATTGCCGCGCTCTTTGCTCAGATCAATTCCAATAAGGCAAGTAAGGCATCGAAGCCAAGTACTCCTGAAGTATCTGTTGTCGCAAGTGAACCTTCTAACGCGACACCGACCAATACTGCTCCTCCGGTTCCAGTTCAAGGCGCGACAACCGTTTCCGCGGACGACGGTGCAGCATCGGCTGATGATATTGCGGCCCTGTTTGCTTCAATGAAACCTTCGGCTGGCACGTCTAAACCTGCAACTGCGACCGCGACCACATCTGCGTCTATCGCTCCTGCAAAGGAAGCGACAAGGCCAGCACCGGCTGATCCAGTTGATCTTGCGGAAACCGCATCCTTAGACGACATCAGCGCTCTTTTTGCAAGCATGAGGCCGAACGCAAACGAAGCTGGCGTTCCAGTGAAGGCAGCAGAACCGACGCCGGCCAAAAAAGCGGAGGCTTCACCCTCAGAAACGCCTAATGCCATCACAGAGATCGATAAAGCCGAGGTCGCCTCTGCGGACGATATAAGTGCTCTTTTCGCAACCGTAAAGCCGATAGCAAGTAGTCCCAAGCCAGGAAATCCCGCGCCCACTACGCAATCGAATCCAATCGCTGCTGCACCCAACGTGCCGGAAAAGCCGCCCGCTGCTGTTGACGTAAGCGAGGTTGCCACAGCGGATGACATCAGCGCTCTGTTCGCAAGCATCAAGCCAAATGCCAATGCCAAGCCACCTAATTCCTCGGGTATCGTTCCGAAACAAGTTTCCAAGCCAATCGTATCGAATGCACCGGTCGATTCTCAAGAGTCACAAAAGAGTGCAATGTCGTCCGACGACATTAGTGCATTGTTCGCGAGCATCAAGCCAGTGGATAATCGTGTTGATGCCGCCGTCACTAAAGCGGCTATAGAAAAAGCGGTGTCAGCGAAACCTGCAATGGCGTCTGCGCCGGAAATCGACTTGGCAGAAGCTGCCACGGTTGACGACATCTCTGCGCTGTTTGCTACAGTGAAGCCTGCTGTTACTCCAAAATCAGTTCAAGCGGAAATCGCTGAAGATCCAAGGTCAGTTTCTGCGCTAAATACACCAAATGCCGCGGTCCTCGCTTCGAAACCAACTAATCAAAACACTGCCGCTGCGTTATCGGGAGAGCAACTCAGTGACGCAGCTACCGCGGATGACATCGCCGCCTTGTTTTCCACGATTAAACCGGCTGCTGCCTCACCTCCGCAATCTAAGCCTACGGTAGCGGCCCCGGCGCCCATAGTACCGAAGATCTTGGAGCAAGATCTCACTGCAAGTGCATCATCGGATGATATCTCAGCGTTGTTTGCTGCATTCAAAAACTAGCGATTCGTAAATCGCTAGTTGGTTTCAGCCATATCCCGGGCGTGATAGGAACTTCTCACGAATGGTCCTGAAGCGACCTTTTTGAAACCCAAGGATTGGGCGATCAATTTCAGTTCATCGAATTCCTCGGGCGGGACGTAGCGAACCACCGGCAAGTATTTCGGCCCAGGCTGGAGATACTGACCGAGCGTCAGAAAATCGCAGTTGTATTTCCTTAGATCCGCAAGTGCTTCCAGCAATTCATCACGCGTTTCACCCATCCCCAACATCAGTCCGCTTTTGGTCTTGATCGAAGCGTTTTTCGATTTCACATGCTGTAGCAACTCAAGTGTCCAGCGATATTCGCTTTTGGGCCCACGCACCTTTCGATAGAGGCGTGGAACGGTTTCCATGTTATGGTTGAAAACTTCAGGAGCTGACTCGATCACTCGATCCAGTCCGTGTTTGTGTCGCACAAAATCTGGCGTCAGTACTTCCACGCTTGCACCCGTCTTTTTTCGAACAGCGATGACGCATTGATAAAAGTGTTCGCCGCCACCGTCCGGAAGATCATCTCGTGTCACGGAAGTAATCACGACGTGTTTCAACCCTAAACGAAATGCAGCTTCTGCAACTCGTTCCGGTTCGTCCAATTCAAGTGCTTCGGGTTTTCCTCTCGAGACGGCACAAAAACCACAGGGCCTCGTGCATACGTTTCCTAGGATCATGAATGTCGCTGTGTTTTGCGAATAGCATTCCATTCGATTTGGACATTTTGCGTTTTCGCAAACGGTTTCCAGCTTCAGCTCGTTTAGTAGTCCCGATGTGAAGTGGTTTGCATTTCCCTTGGGCACTTGGCGACGAAGCCATGGAGGCAGACGTTTACTCGGCTCAAAGGCAGGAGCGACCGAACCGCAAGACGTTGTTTCAAATTCAACACCTTCGGTTTCAGAAGCGGTCTCTGTCTGGGAAAGAACCTTCAGTATTGGTAGTTGCATATCAATTTTGGATTGGACAGTCTGTCGGACGGGGGGACGCCGGTTACTTTGCAACAGACAGTTGAGGTGGAAATCGTCTGGGTAATTGTGTCTTAACCCGCGTTCTCGGGCCAGGGACTATAGGGCGCTGGTCCAATTTTAACCAGGAAAGTCCCTGCATTCCCGGAAAACAGACGCTTAAATTCCCTCCAAAGATCTGGCATTAACCGGCTGCCATGGCGTACATTAAGTGGACTTGCTCGAACACAGCAGTCTTTAGCATTAGTTACAAGGTTGGTTTAATGATGATTGTTCGAATTTTGACGAAGACGACAAAAACGTTTCTTGG
>Ga0105045_10006440_pt1 | contig 10390 bp, 7 predicted proteins | sample MAT02_FD_78089 | JGI IMG/M metagenome (GOLD analysis project Ga0105045, IMG submission 78089) | Freshwater microbial communities from Lake Fryxell liftoff mats and glacier meltwater in Antarctica - MAT-02 (megahit assembly) | ecosystem: Environmental > Aquatic > Freshwater > Ice > Liftoff... | reverse complement strand
TAGAAATAGGTTAAACGCGATCTTACAGCTGCACCAACTTGAGCGAACCCCGTAGAGTCCGGTGACGTAGCCATTTTAAAGATCATGTCACCCGATCGCTTCAGCAAGCAGCAGCTCGACGCATCCGCTGTTTCTTGTCGGGAAAATGCACAGCTCTAGGTTCGGTCTCCGATAACGCGCCCCGTTTCGGCTCCAGCCAAAGTCAGCCCCCCGCGCCCGACAACGCCCGCTGCAGCGCGAGGATCACGCGCTCCCCGGCCTTGCCATCCCACCCTTCCGGGATGCGATGCGCCGCGCCGCGCTGGCTCGCACGCACCAGCGCCGGCAGCTCCGCCGGCTCGGCCACCAGCCGGTTCGTGCCCTCGGTCACCGTGATCGGCCGCTCCGTGTTCGGACGAAGCGTCAGACAGGGGATGCCCAGCGCCGTCGTCTCCTCCTGCACACCACCCGAGTCGGTGATCACCACGTGTGCGTGTGTCATCAGCCCCAGCATCTCCTCGTACGACACCGGGTCCCGCATCACGATCGCGCCAGTATCGAGGCCGTACGACGCGAGCTTGGCCCGCGTCCGTGGATGTGCCGGAAACACCACCCGCCGCTCCGTCGCCACCTCGCGCAAGGCGCCGACGATCCCCGTCAGCCGCGCCTCGTCGTCCACGTTCGAGGGACGGTGCAGCGTCACGAGCACCGAGCCGTCGTCGGGCCACTGCCCGTGCGCATCAGGCGCGATCCGCTCGCGCTCCAGCGTGAACATCAGCGAGTCCACCATGACGTTGCCCACGAAGCCGACCTGCGCGTCGGGCACCCCTTCGGCGCGCAACGTCACGTTCGCATCCAGCGACGGTGTGAGCAGCAGGTCAGCCAGGCGGTCGGTGACGATACGGTTGATCTCCTCGGGCATGCTGCGGTCGTTGCTGCGCAGGCCGGCCTCCACGTGCGCAATGCGCAGCCCGAGCTTGGCGGCCACCAACGCCGCCGCGACGGTGGAGTTCACGTCACCGTAGACCACCACCCAGTCCGGCTGCTCCGCCAGCAGCACGGGCTCGATGCGCTCCATGATGCGGGCCGTCTGCACCGCATGACTCGCGCTGCCCACGGCCAGATTGTGCTCCGGCACCGGGATGCCAAGCGAGGCGAAGAAGCCTTCCGACATCACCTCATCGTAATGCTGTCCCGTGTGGACGATGACCTGCGACACGCCTTGCCGTACCCCGGCGCGATGGACCGGGGCGAGCTTCGGGAAGTTGGGACGCGCGCCGACGACGTGCAGGAGTTTCATGGCGAACAGTGTGGGACACGGAAGGTTGGCACCTGATCAGCCCGGAACGACATCGGGAGAGGTGCGGAACGGCAGGTCGGGCGACGGACCGCGGCGCAGGCCGACGTGCGCGTGACCACGCCGGTATCAGAACTGCCGGTGGCCCGGCAGCTCGAGCTCGAACTGGAACACGCTCCCGCCCGACGGAGGACTCTCCACCAGCAACTCTCCGCCCATCGCGCGCACCAGGTTCTGGCAGATCGACAGTCCCAGACCGGCGCTCGAGAAGATGTACTCCCCCGGCTTGAGCCGGCGCCGGAACGCGTCGAACAGTGTGCCAAGCACGGCCTCCGGAATCCCCCGCCCGGTGTCGCGCACCTCGAGCCGGACCCGCGACGCCGGCAGCGCCACGGCCGACACGACGACCTCGCCCTCGGTCGTGAACTTCACCGCGTTCGTGACCAGATTGAGCAACACCCGTTGCACGGCCTGCGCATGGCCGATCCGCGCCTCGATCACGTCCGTCTCGAATCGAATCACCAGCCCCCGCTCCTCCGCCATCGGGCGCACGAGATCGTGCACCTGCTGGAAGACGCCACGCAGCGCAAACGGCAGCGGCTCGTGCTGCACCAGCGTCCCGCCGCCGCGGGCCAGGTCCATCACGTCGCTCGCCATCGTGCTCAGCCCCAGCGCCGCCCCATAAATCAGGCCGAGCTGCCGCTCCTGCAATGGCGTCACCGCACCGCTGCTGCCGCAACGGATCTGTTCCGCCAAGAACAGGATCGAGCCCAGCGGCGAACGCATGTCATGCGCCACGTCGACGACCATCGACAGCCCGTCCAAGCCAGTGAGCCTCGAGGCGAAGCGCTGGGCGGCGTCGCGCTCGAGGATCGTGGCCAAGGTCTCGAGGGCGCCAACCATGCGCACCGCATCCGCAGCCGTCAGCTGTCCCGCCACGGCCTGCGCCAGCAACGAACGACGCATCGCCCCGATCAGGCGACCGCTCGGCAGCGCCGGGGCGAAGGCAACGCGTGGGCTGCCGGAGATGCCGTGGAGCTCCTGCTCGACCGCCGCCGAAAGCAGCGAGGCGCCGGCGCGGAGTTCCGCGAGCGGCCAGCCGCCATCGGTCGCTGCAGACAGCTCGGCCGCCGCCGCATCCGCCGCAATCGACAGCGCCTGCCGCCAGCCGGCGCCTGAGTCGACGGCCGGGACCTCGCCCGTCTCGAGCCGCAGACGGGCCCGCGCGTCACGTGGTACCGGCTGACTCACGCCAGTGACCCCGAGTACTCGTCACGACGCAGCTCGTGCTTCTCCATGAGCCGGTACAGCGTCGTCCGGTCGATGCCGGCCATCCGGGCCGCACGCGACATGTTGCCGCCGGCCCGCGACGCGAGGCGCGTCAGGTACTCCTTCTCGAAATGCGCCACCAGCTTGTCCTTCGCCACGTGGTAGGGATCGTTCATGTAGGTCGCGCCGAAGGTGGTGGCTTCCGCCTGGCCTCCCGACGTCGTCTCCATTCCGTCGTCGTAGACGGGGAAATCGCTGCCGATCAGTGCCGTGCCCGGATCGGCCACCACTGCCGTGTGCTCGATCATGTTCTGCAGCTCGCGCACGTTGCCGCGCCAGGGACGGGTGCGAAGGAAATCCAACGCGTCCTCGCTGAACGTCGGTGCGGTCTCGCCGGGCTGGCGGTGGCGATCCCAGAAATGCTGCAGGAAGTGTGCGGCCAGCACCGAGATGTCCTCGGTGCGCTGGCGCAGGGGAGGCAGTCGGATCGGCACGACGCGCAGCCGGTAGTACAGGTCCTCGCGCAGCCGGCCCTGTGCCACTGCCTCCAGCGGGTCGCGGTTCATGGCGCTGATGAAGCGCACATCCACCACCGCATCCTGCTGTTCACTGCCCACACGCCGCACCACGCCGTCCTGCAGCACACGCAGGAGCTTGGCCTGCAGCGGCATCGACATCTCGGTCAGTTCGTCGAGGAACAGGGTGCCGCCGTTCGCCACCTCCAGCAAACCAGCCTTGTCACGATCGGCCCCGGTGAAGGCCCCCTTCTTGTGACCGAACATCTCGCTTTCGAGCAGCTGTTCCGGCAACGCCGCGCAGTTCACCGCCACCAGCTTGCGGCCGGCGCGCCGGCTGTGGCCGTGGATGAACTGCGCGATCAGCTCCTTGCCGGTGCCGCTCTCGCCGCTGATCAGGACCGACGCGTCGGTGCCCGCCACCTTCCGCGACAGGTCGAGGGCGCGCCGGAACGCCGGCGACTGCCCCAGCAGCGTGATCCGGTCGCCGGTATGGGCATTCTGGAACGTCGCCCCAGTGCCGATGCCCGGACCGACCCCGCTGCCCCGGTGACTCCCACCGGCGTCGTTCCGCGAGGCCCGGGTCTCCCTGGAGACGAGCACCGCATGCGACGCCCGGCCGACGAGGATCTGCAGGTGGCTGGCCGAGAACGGCTTCGGCAGGTAGTCCCAGGCGCCGGCGCGCAACGCCTCGATCGACGAGGTGACCGACGGGTTGCCCGTCATCACGACGAAGATCGTGTCCTTGTTCGCCTCGAGCGTGGCCTTCAGGATGTCCATCCCCGAGACCGGCGTCAGGTACAGATCGCAGAGCACGATGTCGAAGCGCTTCCGCTTGACGAGGTCCATCGCCTCGTCGGCCCGCCCCGTCACGGTCACGTTGTAGCCGTCGCCCTGCAGGATGCTGGCGCAGCCCTCCCGCAGGGTCCGGTCGTCGTCGACGATGAGCAGACGAAGGGTCGCCCGTTCCGCAGCCGCCACCGCCATCGAATCACGTGCAGCCGCCGGGTCGGCGGAGATCTTGTCTGGCGAGGTCATCATTCCCGTCTGTTCCGACGCGGGGGGCAACCCGCAACCCTGCCCAAGCTGATCCTTGGGACGGGCTGTCGGGTCGTATCTAGCGAAAAGGTGTTGCGCCTGTCAAGCAACACGTTGGTTACAAACCACACCCGGCGCTTGAAGTCGTCAGATTGGTGCGACAGAGTGTCGCGCTTATACTGCGCTTTGACGAAACGATTGCTGTTTTGTCACAGCCCGGCTCGCTGGGATGGGCCGGCTCCTGCTAAGATACCGCCGTTCGACCGCCGCACCTACGCTGAGAGCCGTCCGCTCCGGCCTGCGTCACTATCCGTGTTCACCGGCTATAGTGACGCCGCAACACATCCGTGCGTCCCATTGCGACATGACCCGACAGTTCAACGCGCTCTCCGCCGGTTCCCGGCTCGCCCCCATCTCCGCCACTGGAGCAGTCCCTGCCATCCCGCAGGCGCAGTTCGAGCAGTGGGGCGCGCCGCCGCCACCCGCGTCGACGGCACCGGCCTATCAGCGGTACCTCAATGCCATCAACCGCTTCAAGTGGCTGGTGCTCGCCATGGTCCTTCTCGGGCTGCTCGGCGGCTACATCGCCACGCGCTACATCAAGCCCGAGTTCGACGTGCAGGGCAAGATCACGCTCCGTGACCCGAGCGCCGAAATCATCGGCAATGCCCGTCAGCGCTCGAACGAGTCGTACCTGCAGGTGTTCCGCGCCTACTCGATCACGGACTCGGTCTCCCGCAAGCTGCGCCTCTATCTCGACGCGAAGCGCGACGCCGACTCGGTCTACTTCCGCGAATTCAGTCTCGGGCAGCAGTTCGTGTCGGGCGTGTACGAACTGACGATCGACGGCAAGAAGGAGAAATACCGCCTCCGCCGCACCCGCAACGGTGATTCGCGCGAGATCGAAACCGGCACGGTCGGCGACTCGATCGGCCGTGAGTCCGGCTTGCGCTGGCGGCCGATGAAGGAAATCCTCCCGGCCAAGGCGACGATCGAGTTCGAGCTCATCACCCCGCGCGAAGCCTCGAACAACCTCCAGAAGAAGCTCCGCGCCGACGCCCCGCCCAACACGGACGTGATGAACGTCTCGCTGCGCGGCGAGGATGCCGCCCGCACCGAGGTCGCCCTCAACGAGTGGATGACACTCTTCGTCAACTACCTCGGCATCATCAAGAACGGCGGCACCGCCCAGAACGCCAATGCGGCCAAGCAGGCCTATGCCGACGCCGAATCTCGCCTGCGTGAGGCGAGCCTGGGCCTGGAGCGCTTCCGAACCGACGCCATCACCAAGCCGTCTGAGCAGACCGTGCTCTCGCCGGGTATCGCGCAGACGTTCAACCCGGTGCTCGAGCAGTTCACCCGCTTCCGCCTCGAGTCGCAGAACCTGCGCAACGATCGCGAGGTGCTCGCCTCGCTGCTCGATCGTGGCCGACTCGCCGAGGTCGATCCGAGCTTCCCGCTCAGCCTCGGCAGCGTCGCCGGTCCCGGTGGTGAGGCGCTTCGCGGCGTGCTGACGGAACTCAATGCCAACCGCGAATTGTACCGCGCCAAGCTCGCCGTCTTCACGGACAGCAACCCGGAAGTGATCAGGATCCGCACGCGAATCGAGTCGCTGGAGCAGCGCGTGATCCCGGGCCTGATCCGGCAGCAGATCGCGTCGCTGCGCCTCAAGGAAGAGGATTACAACCGCCGCATCGCGGTCCAGTCCAGCGAAATCCGCGGCATCCCCGAGCGCACCATCCGCGAGGAAGAGCTCCGCGCCACGGTCGACCGCGAGCGGGATCTCGTGAAGTACCTCGGCGCCAATCTCGAGACGCAGCGCCTCAAGGAAGCCAGCGCCCGGAACGAGGTCTTCGTGCAGGACTCGGCCGTCGCCCCGTTCCGTCCGACATCGAACACGGCGCTGCAGATCATCCCTGCCGGCCTCGCACTGGGGCTCGGTCTTGGGCTGGCTCTCGCGATCCTGTTCGACCTGCTCGACAAGCGCGTCCGGTACCCCGAGCAGGTGGCCAACGATCTCCGCCTCGACATCATCGGTGCAATTCCGCTGGTGCACCCGGGGCGCCCCTCGGTGGAGGAGCAGGCGCAGCTCGTCGAGAGCTTCCGCACCCTGCGACTCTCCCTCAGGCACCAGTTCACGGCGGGCGAACCGGTTTCGTTCACGGTCACCAGCACCGGGCCGTCGGAAGGCAAGTCGTTCGTCTCGTCGAACCTCGCCCTCTCGTTCGCCGAAGCGGGCTTCCGCACGGTGCTGGTGGACGGCGACACGCGGCGTGGTGCAATCCAGCAGGCCTTCGGCGTCCCGCAGAAGCCCGGGCTCGTGGACTACCTGCAAGGGGCCAGCACGCTCGACGAGACCGTGTACCCGACCACCTACGAACGCCTCTCGCTGGTGCCCTGCGGCACTCGGCACCGGCAGGCGCCGGAGATGGTCACCACCGCGGCGATGGAATCGCTGCTCGACGAACTGCGCGCCCGCTTCGACGTCGTCATCGTCGACAGCCCGCCGCTCGGCGCCGGCACCGATGCCTACGCGCTCTCGACGCTCACCGGCGGCCTGCTGATGGTGCTGCGCGTGGGCGTGACGGATCGCAAGATGGCCGTGGCCAAGCTCGAAACGATGGATCGCCTGCCCATCCGCCCCCTGGGCGCCGTGCTCAATGGCATCGAACCGAAGGGCGTCTTCCAGTACTACCACTACCTGGAAGGCTACAACTCGGCCGATGCGGCTGGGGATGATGAGGATGCGATCGTGCCGCGCGATCGCAAATCGAAGAAGCGCATTACCGGCGGCGCCGCATAGCAGCATCGCTCGGCAGTCATTGATGGCTGAACGATGGAAGGCGGTGGGATCGGCACTCGGGTGAGTGCTGCCCCACCGCCTTCCGCGTCGTCGAAACGCGCGTTGCAAGTGCGCCCTTCACGCCGGGAGTTTACGGCGTCATACGAACGTCGGCGGCACCTCATCGTAGCTGCGCACGTTCGCGGCGCGTGACGACTGCGCAAACCGGAGCGCGGCCGCTGCGCGCCCAAGCAGGTTCGCCCCGTCACGCTGCTCGAGGGCCTGCGGAGTGAGCGTCGCCAGCCCCGCGCGCAGCATGATGCGGGAGTACCGGCCATCGTCCGATTGCACCGGCATCGACGCCACCCGGTCGCGCAGGCGCTCCACCAGTTCGAGCGCGCCCGCGCGTTCCGTCATCGGTGCGAGGATGGCGAACTCCGACGCCCCCATGCGGCCGATCACATCCGAGGCCCGCGCCTCGCCGGCGAGCAGGCGCCCGACATCGGTCGCAACGCGCGCCGGCACCGGCAGCTCGTCGGCGAGCGACGCCGCGCGTGACGCCATGGGCGCCAGCGCGATGCATGCCACCGGCGCGCTGCTCCTGGCGGCCTCTGCCATGACCTCGCGTGCCCGTCGGGTCAACCCCAGAAAGCTGTAGAGCCCGGATTCCATGTCGACCAGGCTGGACCGTTCAGTATCGTCGAGCACTCGCTTCGCATCCACCCACGTCTGCAAGCGGAGGAGCATCAACTCCCCGTCCAGCGGCTGCTCCCAGACGCTCCACGCTCCGGCCTCGTACGCGGCACGCAGGAACTCCCGGGGCGCCGGACCGGAGGTGGTGACGATGATCGGAACCTGCCGGCCGACGCGCTGCTCGTCGCGCAGGACGCGACAGACGTCCACACCGTCCATGTCCGGCAGCCGGGAGTCGATCAGCACTGCGTCAGGCGCCGCCACCTCGGCCAGGTCAAGTGTCTGGCGGCCGGAGTACGCCCGCACCACCGCAAAGCCGCGGGGGCCGAGGACGGTCTCGAGGGATCTGGCGGCCCATTCCTGTTCGATGCCGACCACCACGATTGGCGGCCGGGCGGACGGATCAGGTTGCAGAGGGAGACGCGACATGTGGTGCACCGAGGTGAACGATCTCGTTTCAGCTCGTGCACGATGCATGCGGGCGCGTTGGCGTCGCGCAAATGACTGCCAGGCAAGGACTTGTGAACGCAGCCCGGCAAACTCCGCCGCCAGACATGCGGTACCCATGCAACAGTAGCGATGCATCATGGTAACCGCGATTGCGCCGGCGAGGCTATCGCCGCTCAATTCCGCGGGCCAAAAGTCGATGCGCACGTCTCCTTCGCCGGTCTGGAAGGGGTCAGACACACAACTGCACCGTGTTGTGGCGTTACACGCGGACGGTGTCAGGCGTCAACGATGTACGATCGCTCATGAATGTGGTATCGTATGCCGGCCAGGTGTTGGATTTGTGCAGATCGTCGGTGTCGCCGGGGCACCACACTTCGGCGGCCAGGCGTTCTCCGGCCCCTCGTGCAGTTTCGTTAAAGCCTTTCGCTGCAACGACTTCAAACCAAGATGAATCAGTGCATCCTGTGAGCACGACAGGTGCAGTGTACGGTAACCAATGCGAATTCTGCCTTTGTGGGTTCACACACGACTGGATCGTGCTGTCGCTGTCGTCCTGATCGGTGTCGCCGGCACGGCGGTGCAGACGTCAGCGCAGTCGATGTCCGAGCAGACGTTGTACCGAACGAGACAGTATCTCGACTCGACGGCCGGAGCGCTGGAACGCGCCGGTAAGAAGGAAGAGTCGGCTGCGATCCGTGAGCGGCTGCGTGTCGGTGATTTCTATCCCGGCGAGCGGCTCGTGGTGGACATGTTCGGTGGCGAGGAGCCATTCCGCGACACGGTGTCCGTTCGCGCCGGCCAGGAGATCGTCATCTCCACATTCCCGGCGTTTAGCCTGAAGGGTGTGCTCCGTTCCGAGGCCGATTCCGCCGTGACAGCGCAGGCGAAGAAGTACATCCAGCGGCCGATAGTGCGCACCACGCCGCTGGTCCGCATGCTGGTGACCGGTGCCGTCGGTCGGCCCGGCTGGATCACGGTGCGCGGTGACGCCGCCGTGACGGACGTCGTCACCGCAGCGGGGGGGTTGACGAGCCAGGCTCGCGTACCGAAGTCGAAGGTCAAGCGTGGTCCCGACCTTCTCGTGGGCAAGGACAGTCTGGGCATCGTATTCGGATCCGGTATGACGCTGGATCAGGCGGACTTACGGTCTGGTGACGAACTCGTGATCGACGAGAAGAAGCCGAGCAACTTCACGAATATCATCTTCTCGGTATCGATGTTGATGGGTGCCGTGATCTCGATCATTTCCCTTGCGTCTCGCTAAGACGTACCACTGTCAGCGAAGTCGAGGCAGTCGTGGGTTCAACGGTTCCAAACGCAACACAGATGGCCGGTCGCATCGCCGCGCTGCGCGACGCGTTCGGGGGGGCTTCCACTGGTTGGCCCTCACCGGACGACGACGATGCGGGCACGTCGCGCCACGGACGACTGACTCGGGTCACGTCGGCACACGCAGACTCGCGCCACCCCGAATGGCTGCACCGCTTCCTGAACGTCGGTGTCGCCTTCTGCGCCCTGATCCTGCTGGCGCCGTTCGTGCTCCTGATTGCGTTGCTCATCAAGGTCAGCAGCCCTGGCCCCGTCTTCTACACGCAGACTCGCGTGGGCCTCGATCGTCGCGCGTATCGCGGTGACCGTCAGAAGACCCGCCGCGAGGAAGACCTTGGCGGCCGGGTCTTCACGATCTACAAGTTCCGCTCGATGCGCGTCGATGCCGAGGTTGCCGGCGAGGCCGTCTGGGCGTCCAAGGACGATTCCCGCATCACCGGGATCGGCGAGTTGCTCCGCAAGACGCGCCTCGACGAACTGCCCCAGCTCTGGAACGTGCTCCGCGGCGAAATGAACGTGGTCGGTCCGCGTCCTGAGCGGCCGAGCATCTTTCTGTCGCTGCGAACCCAAGTAGAGAACTACCACCTGCGCCAGCGCGTCAAGCCGGGAATCACGGGCTGGGCGCAGATCAACCAGGCCTACGATAGCTGCATTGACGACGTGAAGAACAAGGTGGCGCTGGACTTGGAGTACATCGCGAACAGGTCGCTCTGGCTCGACCTGAAAATCATGGCGAGCACCCCGCTGGTAATGATCGGGCGGAAGGGAGCGCATTGACGGTGCTGCCAAATTATGGCGCGTAGGGCTGCCGCCGCAGGAGCGGCCGTGACCGCGTCCGTCGCACCACAGCCGCTGATCGACGTCGGCACGCGGGACATGACCGTCACGCTCTTCGGCTTGGCGCTCTATTTGTTTTGCGTGCACAGCTTCAAGCTGCCGATCGCGTCCGTCGGCATCGCGATCGGGGTGCTGGGCGTGCTCACCGGCAAAGAGGGTTTAACTTTCCCTAGGCCGCTGCTGTTCTTCGCAGCCTTCCTG
>Ga0105045_10006438_pt1 | contig 10391 bp, 8 predicted proteins | sample MAT02_FD_78089 | JGI IMG/M metagenome (GOLD analysis project Ga0105045, IMG submission 78089) | Freshwater microbial communities from Lake Fryxell liftoff mats and glacier meltwater in Antarctica - MAT-02 (megahit assembly) | ecosystem: Environmental > Aquatic > Freshwater > Ice > Liftoff... | reverse complement strand
TACCCAATAAATTGCAATGATTTAGGGGCCTTACGCGCCATTCTTCGGGAGGAAAAAATAGCGGGTGTTATTCATTTTGCAGCCTATAAAGCGGTGGGCGAATCGGTACAAGTGCCCTTGGCGTATTATCAAAATAACCTCGGCTCTTTGTTTACTTTATTGGATGCGATGCTTGCCGAAAATATTTTTACCCTAATTTTCTCCTCTTCTTGTACGGTGTACGGCGAACCAGATCAACCGCCCGTCACCGAACAAACCCCCTTCAAAGCCGCTACTTCTCCCTACGGGAATACCAAGCAAATTGGGGAAGAAATACTGCGCGATGTAAGTGCTTCCAGACCCTTGTCAGCCATTTCACTGCGCTATTTCAATCCCATTGGAGCGCATCCATCGGCTTATATTGGCGAATTACCCCTCGGAGTGCCCAGTAATTTAGTGCCTTTTATGACCCAGGCTGCGGCGGGTTTGCGCCGCGGCCTGACTATTTTTGGAGACGACTACCCTACCCCCGATGGTACTTGCATCCGCGATTTTATTCACGTCATGGATTTGGCAGAAGCACATGTCGCAGCACTCCATTATGCCTTTAAGGCTGGGCCAATTTACGACACCTTTAATGTTGGGTCAGGCCGAGGGGTTTCGGTGATGGAGTTGGTGCGTATGTTTGAAAAAGTGAGTGGACAAGCACTCCCCTACTCCATCGGCCCTCGGCGAGCAGGCGATGTAGTGGCCGTTTGGGCGGACGTACAAAAATCGGCTGAAACACTGCAATGGAGCACCCAAAGAGACCTTAGAACCGCCCTGGAAGACGCCTGGAAATGGCAAAAAACCCTTCAAAGTACAGAATATGAACCGAACAAAACTACTCCATCGCCTCGCCACAGAGGAATTTGACCTTTGCATCATCGGGGCCGGAGCCAGCGGCGCCGGTTGCGCCTTAGATGCTGCGTTGCGCGGTTGGAAAGTAGCCCTCATAGACCAAGCCGATTTTGCTGCAGAAACCTCCAGTCGAAGCACCAAACTGGTGCACGGCGGTGTACGGTATTTAGAACAGGCCTTCAAAAAACTGGATTTTTCCCAACTTCGGCAAGTGCGCCACGGACTAGAAGAGCGGCGTTTGGTGCTCCGAAATGCCCCCCATTTGGCACAGCCGCTGGGGCTTATCACGCCGGTTTTTAGTGGTTGGGAAGGTTTTTATTTTAGCATCGGCCTCAAACTATACGACTGGCTAGCGGGGATTGGAAATAAAAGCAGGGCTTCAAAGTCTGGCCCATCTCTCATCCCCCGCAGCCGCTGGTTGAGTAAAAAAGAAGCCCTATTACGCATGCCCGGCCTATCGCCCCGAATCCACAGTGCGGTTTTGTATTATGACGGCCAATTGGATGATGCCCGCTATTGCCTAGGCTTGGTTCAAACGGCCCACGAAAAGGCCGCAGCAGTGGTCGCCAATTATGTGCAAGTACTTGATTTTGATAAAGATATTAGGGGGAATTTACAGGCAGTACGGGTTCGAGATGTACTGGGGCATCAGCCCGACTTTCAGATTAAAGCCCAACGTTTTCTGAACTGTACCGGGCCATTTAGCGACGCCGTACGACAAACGGCAAATCCTCTCCTGCCTACCCGCATTCGCCCATCCAAAGGCGTACATTTGGTATTACCTGGCCATTATTTGCAGAGCCATGACGCGATGTTAATCCCTAAAACACCCGATGGTCGCATGGTTTTTGCCATTCCTTTTGAGGGAATGCTTTTGCTGGGCACCACCGACGAGCCCTATCAGGATTTGAAAAAAGAGGCCGTTTTGGAGGCTAAGGAGGTGGATTATTTACTGAATACCCTTCAACCTTATTTAACGCAAACTATTGACAAACAAGATATTACATCGGGCTTTGGCGGTATCCGTCCTTTATTGGAAGCCAAAAAAGGGAGTGCAAACGCTCGACAAACCAAGTCGTTGCTGCGAGACCATGAAGTAGAATATGATGCCACCTCTGGGTTAATCAGCCTGCTGGGAGGTAAATGGACGACCTACCGATTGATGGCGCGTGATGCGGTGGATGTTGCTTTTCAAATTTCCCAAAAGGCGCAGGGTAAGCATGAGATTCCGGCGGCGACTACTCAAGAGATGGCTTTGGTAGGGTCGGAGGGCTATACGCCTGATTTTTGGCAAAAATTATCCCGCGAATTTGGTTTTGATGCCGACATTAGTCAACATTTAGCCTCAAAATATGGGGTTTTAGCCTCGAAAGTTGGCCAAATTGCGGTCAAAACAGCGGCCCTAGCCCAAAGGATCCACCCAAACTACCCCTTTATTCAGGCAGAGATTGTGTATGCTACCGACTGTGAAATGGCTATGACCATCCGAGATTTTTTAGCCCGCCGCGTTCGACTAGAAATCCTAGACTGGTCGGCAGCGTGGCAAGCATCTCCGGTGGTAGCGCAGAGGATGGGCCAAACCTTGGGCTGGTCGCAGGAAGAGCAGACGCGCCATACCGTCGCTTACCAAGCCTTACTTGAGTCTTTTATGGCCAGTTCGGGCGTGTCTTCACAGGCCCTCGCCCGATAAACTTATTATTTTCCACACCTAAATCCTGATATATGCAAACTTTCATGGCTGAATTTCTGGGCACTGCTTTGCTCCTTTTATTGGGCAATGGTGTAGTGGGCGGCGTGTTGCTAAAAGGCACCAAAAATGAGCAATCGGGTTGGCTCGTCATTACTATTGGATGGGGATTAGCGGTCACTTTTGCGGTGTATGCCGTTGGCAACATCAGTGGGGCGCACCTCAACCCCGCGGTTAGCATTGCCTTGGCGGCTACCGGACAGTGGTCAGAGACCTTTAGTATGGCCACTTTACCGGTGTATTTGGTGGCTCAAATGCTGGGGGCTATGTTGGGGGCCGCTTTGGTCTATCTTCACTATTTGCCCCACTGGTCAATAACAGGGGATGCTGAACTGAAACGGGCTGTTTTTTGTAACACTCCTGCCATTCGGCACACACCTAGTAATCTCTTCAGCGAGTTTATGGGCACCTTTGTGCTGATGTTCGGATTATCGGCTATAGGAGTCAACCGTTTTGCAGAAGGGTTAAATCCCTTAGTGGTGGGTGCCTTGGTATTGGCCATTGGTTTGTCGTTGGGCGGTACTACGGGCTATGCCATCAATCCGGCCAGAGACCTTGGCCCACGCATCGTACATGCCCTATTGCCCATACCCGGAAAGGGGAAATCGGATTGGGCTTATGCCTGGATACCCGTTTTAGGCCCCATTTTGGGCGGTATTGGGGGCGCTTGGGCTTATCGAGCCTTTTTGATGTAGCCTCAAACCAAAGGGAGACCCTTAACTTACCATCAATCAAAAACGGCCCGTTGCAATATGCTGCAACGGGCCGTTTTTATGATTCCGAACGAGTAAGAATCCCAGCACAATGGTAGGAATCCAAACCAGTTCTTATTTTATTTAACGTACAACTCAAACTCCACGCGGCGATTTTCTTTCCGGCCAGCAGCCGTGGTGTTGTCGCCTTTGGGTTGCGTTTCACCGAATCCGCCAGAATCCATCAGACTGGCTGCGATTCCTTTTGAAACTAGGTAATCATAGCAAGCCTTTGCCCGACGCTCAGACAGTACTTGGTTCATTTTATCATCCCCGGTGGCATCGGTGTGCCCGTTGATAAGCAGGTTGTAATTTGAATATGAGTTCATTACGTTCACTACCTCATCCAGCACGGCGTACGAACTTTTCAACAGAACTTCCTTGCCAGATTCAAACTGAACCAGTTTGATGGCGCGTTCAAGTTTAGCCTTGTCTTCTCGTTTAATTTCGGGGCAGCCGCGCAAAGCAGCCACACCTGCCCGTTCTGGGCAGCGGTCCTCATCGTCGTAAATGCCGTCGCCATCCGTATCTGGGCAGCCTTTATGGGCAGAATCGCCTCTTTTATCCGGGCAAGCGTCGTCTTTATCGGCCACACCGTCGCCATCGCGGTCGGGGCAACCCATGGTAGCGGCCGGACCGTTTTCACTGGGGCATTTATCTTCGCTATCGGCAATACCATCGCCGTCGCGGTCAGGGCAACCCATAGTAGCCGCAGGACCTGCGTCGCGAGGGCACTTGTCGTCTGCATCGGTGATACCGTCGCCATCCGTGTCGGGGCAACCCTGCATGGCAGTGAGTCCTTTTACATCGGGGCACAAATCTTCTAAGTCGGTGATGCCATCACCATCGCGGTCGGGGCAACCCATCATAGTGGCCAAGCCTGCTACATCTGGGCATTTATCCATATCGTCAGCAAAGCCATCGCCATCGCGGTCGGGGCAACCCATAAGTTCTTTCGGGCCGGGTGAGTCGGGGCATCGGTCATCTTTATCAGAAATACCATCCCCGTCGCGGTCAGTTTCTCCAAAATACACGACTAGTCCGATGCCATGTTGCCAGCCTGGGCGATTCTCAATAGAAAAGCGGTATTGTGTTTGGGCGTTGAGGTACACGTTTTCGAGTAGGCGAACGTTCAGGCCTGCGCCGGCTGGGATATTAAAATCTACGTTATCGGTGCGGAAATCATACGTAGAGCCAAATCCGAGTTGCACATTCGGGTTGAAGGCGGCATTTCGGCTGCACAAATTAGTTTGAATAAGTGCATCTAGGTTGGCGATTATACCATTCAGGCCACCAGGGCGGTAGGTTGCCGTGCCAATTTTAGCGGGTATCATCAGCCAAGTGCCTTGATTTAGCCTACGGCCATAAGCGATTTCTACTCCGCGGTCATTGGCATCGTTGACCACGTCCCCCCAGTTTTCCCAAGCGGGCTGAGGGTTGGTGTAGTTGTTCCACAAGGTGCGGAAAGTGAGTGATTGGTTGGGCTGGGCAAAAGTGTCATTTTGTACCAGTACCAATGCAAGGATTAAGCAAAGGATTGTCAATAATTTCTTCATGAAAAAAAAGGGTTGGTTAAGCGAAAGTTTTAGGTGGACGTGTATTATTAGTGTTCGTCACAGGACCAAAGGTACCCGTGTCAATAATAAGGCAATGTTACTATTTTTCTTAAAACTATCCCTACTCAAATTTTTATTGAGTCTAAATTCGAGAAAAATCGAAGGTTTTTTGCGCAAAAGACCCAAAACTTTCCAGTAATGCGGTATTTTTGCTCCAACAGAACATCTCTGGGTTTACACGGTATTTTTACAAGGATTTTACAAGTTTTGAACGATGTAAACAACTGGGTGTTTTTCTGTTTTACACTATTCTTTATCACTCCATTACTTCATTACAAAGCGAATGAGTTGGCTCTCTAAATTCTTTTCTTCGTCCATTGGTCAAAAGGTTATCATGTCTTTGACGGGCATTTTTTTAATGTTATTTCTAGTGGTGCATCTAGTGGGTAATTTTCAATTACTCAAAGACGACGGAGGCGAAGCGTTCAATACCTACGCCTTTTTCATGACCCATAACCCGCTTATCAAGATTGTTTCGTACTCCTTGTACGCATTCATCTTAATACATACCTTTCAAGGTTTACGGCTTTGGCAGAACAACAAGTCGGCACGCGGGGTACATAAATATGCCGTTACCCATACGCGCAATTCGGAGCGTTCAGCGCGCAATATGGCTTGGCTTGGCATTGTAATTTCCATTTTTTTGCTGTTGCACCTGTGGCAATTTTGGCTTCAAATGAAACTCGGCACTTTGCCAGCCGTTGATGTAGCCGCGTACGACCATCCGGTGCAAAACCTGTACCTACCAGTAGCACAAGCCTTTGAAAACATCTACTATGTGCTATTTTATGTGGTTTGTATGGTGGTAGTGGGCTTTCACCTGTGGCATGGCTTCTGGTCTTCTATGCAAACATTAGGGCTAGATCACCGAAAATATACCCCCATTGTCAAGGGTGTAGGCTATGCTTACAGCGTTGGGATGGCCGTTGGGTTTTCTATTATTCCCATTGTCTCATATTTGACTTAGTGGTTCAACCGCTGGCTAGCCTACTTTTCTAGTAGCAAAACGATTCGCATCTCTTACTCACAAAACATTCGCGGGGCATTTCCTGCGCAATCAATATGGTAAAATCTACTGCTTCTGGCTCACCCAATTCAAAAGTCCCTTCCGGCAACATGTCGGAAAAATGGGAAGATTACAAAGGACATGTACCCTTAGTATCTCCCAACAACAAGCGAAAAATTGACATCATTGTAGTCGGAACTGGCCTTGCTGGGGCATCTGCTGCTGCGTCTTTGGGCGAATTAGGCTACAACGTAAAAGCCTTTACCTTCCACGATAGTCCGCGCAGAGCACACTCAATTGCTGCACAAGGCGGTATTAACGCGGCTAAAAACTATCAAAATGACGGCGACTCTGTGTACCGTCTTTTCTACGATACCATTAAAGGAGGCGATTTTCGCTCTCGTGAATCCAATGTGCATCGCTTAGCAGAAGTCAGTACCAGTATTATTGACCAATGTGTCGCACAAGGGGTACCATTCGCCCGCGATTATGGCGGACTGCTGGATAATCGCTCTTTTGGTGGCACACAAGTAAGCCGAACCTTTTATGCCCGTGGCCAAACTGGCCAGCAACTGCTGATTGGCGCCTACCAAGCCTTGAGTCGCCAAGTTTCCTTAGGAAATGTCAAACTATACAATCGCCACGAAATGCTGGACGCAGTGGTGGTAGATGGCAAATGTCGGGGTATCATTGTTCGTAATCTGCTCACAGGAGCCATCGAACGCCATGCCGCACATGCCGTTGTGCTTTGCACCGGCGGTTATGGCAATGTATTCTACCTCAGCACCAATGCCATGTTGTGCAATACAACGGCCACTTGGCGCGCCCACCGCAGAGGGGCTTTCTTTGGCAATCCTTGCTATACCCAAATTCACCCAACCTGTATTCCAGTATCCGGCGATTACCAGTCTAAATTGACGTTGATGTCGGAATCTCTGCGCAACGACGGGCGCGTATGGGTACCCAAAGACGCCAAAGACCGCCTCACCGACCCGCGTAAAATCGCTGAAGCAGACCGCGATTATTACCTCGAACGCCGCTACCCAGCCTTTGGGAACTTGGTACCACGCGACATTGCCAGTCGAGCAGCCAAAACAGCCTGTGATGAAGGTCTGGGTGTTGGAAAAAGCGGATTAGCCGTTTATTTGGACTTCGCAGACGCTATCAAACGCAAAGGAAAAGCCGTCATAGAAGCCGCCTATGGTAATCTGTTTGAAATGTATGCGAAAATTACAGGCGACAATCCATACGAAGTTCCCATGCGTATCTACCCAGCGGTGCATTACACCATGGGCGGTTTGTGGGTTGATTATGAGTTGATGACTACTGTTCCGGGTTTGTTTGCTTGCGGAGAAGCCAACTTTAGCGACCACGGCGCCAACCGTTTGGGGGCTTCGGCCCTGATGCAAGGACTTGCGGACGGATATTTCGTACTGCCCTACACCATTGGTTCTTTCCTTTCTAAAGAAATTAGTACGGGTATAATTTCGACCGAACATGCGGAATTTGAAACAGTTGAACGCCAGGTTAAAGAGCGTATTCAAAAACTAACCGATATTGGAGGCAAACAAAGTGCCGAGAGTTTCCACCGTCGCTTGGGCAAAATAATGTGGGAATATTGTGGGATGGCCCGCAACGCGGATGGACTCAAAAAAGCCATTCAGGATATAAAAAACCTCCGAAAAGAGTTTTGGAGCGACTTGTTCGTTCCCGGAACCTCCAATGAATTTAACCCCGAATTAGAAAAGGCTTGGCGGGTGGCTGATTTCTTAGAATTAGGGGAATTAATGTGCGAAGACGCCTTGGCCAGAGAAGAAAGTTGCGGAGGGCACTTCCGCGAGGAGCACCAAACAGATAAAGGCGAAGCCCTGCGAGACGATGCAAACTTTATGAACGTATCTGCCTGGGAATGGAAAGGAGAAGACCAAAAAGCCGAACTTCACCCAGAAAAATTAGATTACGAGGAAATAAAGGTGGCGCAAAGGAGTTACGAATAAGAAAATTCAACCGATTACTTTTCACAAAATTCATGAATATGAACATTAAACTGCTTTCTGTTACGCTATTGTTGGCCACACTCGCTTTTTCTAATTGCAAAAAGGACGACAATACACCCCCGCCCGAGGGTGGGACTGCCTTGCGTATTTTGCCAGGCATAGGTACTACCGAACTCAAAATCGGTGACCCAACCCAAAAAGCGATTGACCTGTACGGCACTCCACTTCCCCAAAATGGATCGGCTAATGGAACTTATTACCACTTTTTGATTTATGTTGCTGCAGGCGTTGCTATCTTCTGTGAGCCGACGAACCAATCAATGTTCAATGCTCAACTGCCCATTGAAAGTTTAAAGTTTTCGGGCACCTACAAAGGTAAAACAGCCGAAGGCATTGGCATCGGAAGTACCAAAGCGGAGGTAAAAGCCGCCCATGGCGACCCAGTTTCTTCCAGTCAAAACTTCGGAGATGTGTACAGCGTTGGCATGTCCATCTTTTACAACAATGATGTGGTCAATTCTATTGAGGTAGAATAGATTTGTCGGTGGATGTCTCACGGTTTCGATTTGTGAGTCATCCACACTTTTGAATCTCCAACCCATTTCCAGTATGAAAAACGCATTTTTGTTGATTTTTTGCTTGGGTTTATCTTGGAACTGCCTGGGTCAGCAAGTAATTGTGCTTGAAAACCCCTCATTTGAAGGAGCCCCAGTGACGGGAATTGTCCCAGATGGATGGATTAATTTGGGTGTTTCCGATGCCAGTCCTCCAGACATTCAGCCCGGCTTTTTTGGGGTTGCGGAGCGCGCAGAGCACAGGCAAACGTATGTCGGCTTAGTGACGAGGGATAATAACACTTGGGAGGGCGTTGGTCAGAAATTGAGCAATCCTATGCTAAAAGATGCCGTGTATGAATTTAGCATTAGTTTGAATCGGTGTAACACTTACAGATCACCCACCTATTCTAACCGGTCTGTAGAAGTTTCTTTTAATAGCCCGACCATGCTAAAAATTTGGGGGTACAATACGAAAACCAACCAAGAGGAATTATTAGCCGAGAGTCAGGCCGTGGGCCATTCAAACTGGACACGCTACACGTTTAAACTATCCCCCAAATTGGCGGATTATGACGAAATTGACTTGATGGCCTACTACGCTCCCGGATACCTGGAAACCAATGGAAACCTTCTAATTGACAACTGTTCAAACATTGAGTTGATAAAATAGCACTCCAAAAACGACTAGAACTAACTTTTCAACCCACTCGAATCAACGAATTTCAGATATATGCGTCTCAAACTTAAAGTATGGCGGCAAGGCGGCCGTTTCAAAGGCGAATTTGTTCAATACGAATTGCCCGATGTTAACCCCGACATGTCTTTCCTCGAAATGCTCGACGTATTGAACGAGCAACTCGTAGCCAGTCGTGAAGAGCCTGTGTCCTTTGAGCATGATTGCCGTGAGGGAATCTGCGGCACCTGCTCTTTGGTAATTGATGGTCGTCCGCACGGCCCGATGAAGGGCACTACAACATGCCAAATACACATGCGGCACTATAAGGAAGGGGACACGATTGTTATTGAGCCATTTCGCGCTAAGTCCTTTCCGGTTATTAAAGACTTGGTAGTAGATCGCTCTTCATTTGATCGGATTATCCAGTCCGGCGGATACGTGAGCGTAAATACGGGCCAGGCCCAGGATGCCAATTCGATCCCTATTGAGAAAGCACAAGCCTCCCATTCGTTTGATGCCGCGGTTTGTATCGGTTGTGGTGCTTGTGTAGCGGCTTGCCCGAATGCTTCGGCTATGTTGTTTACCTCTGCTAAAATCAGCCATTTGGCCTTGCTTCCACAAGGTCAAGTAGAGCGCCAGAAGCGGGTATTGAGCATGGTAGCCCAAATGGATTTGGAAGGTTTTGGCCAGTGTTCCAATGTCCAGGCCTGTGAGGCAGAATGTCCAAAAGAAATTTCGGTGAGCAATATTGCCCGGATGAACCGCGAGTACATCTCGGCATCTTTAGCCTCCGAAACAGAATTGGCCTAAGCGCATTCGGCCTTTTTTACTAATTTTGGTAGTATATTGCCAAAATTAGTCGAAAACAATCTTTTATTTTACCTTCTAGTGGGGTGAAGATGCAGATGTTTGGTTCTTTTTGAATCAAATCTGTAACTTCACCCCTCTTTTTATATTAAGTATGAGTAAAGCATACTTAGCAAACAAAATCTTACTCAACATGAAAAAAATACCATTACTGCTACTGCTTGTCGGTGTGATAGGCACAAACAACCTTCAAGCCCAAAATCCGGGTTGCGATGGCACTCGATACCTCGACAATGTATTTCCTACAGTTAAAAAATCAACCATTGTTTATGCCCCTACCGTTGGACATTTAGG
>Ga0105045_10006437_pt1 | contig 10391 bp, 7 predicted proteins | sample MAT02_FD_78089 | JGI IMG/M metagenome (GOLD analysis project Ga0105045, IMG submission 78089) | Freshwater microbial communities from Lake Fryxell liftoff mats and glacier meltwater in Antarctica - MAT-02 (megahit assembly) | ecosystem: Environmental > Aquatic > Freshwater > Ice > Liftoff... | reverse complement strand
TTTCGACGCAGCCTTCGTTGTCTTCATGCCCCTGCTGCGGCAGTTGTCGCGCGATACGGGTTTGCCAGTGGTACGCTACGTAACGGCTCTGTCTGTCGGGCTGATTGCTACGCACTGCCTGGTTCTTCCAACGCCGGGACCACTGGCAGTCATGGGCAGTCTGGGTATTGATGCGGGCGCGTTTATCGGCGCGGCCATGCTGGTGGCCCTGGTAGCTGCACTGACGGGTGGGCTGCTGATGGGCCACTATCTAAGCCGCAACGCACCCACCGAATACACAGACACGCCATCTGCTCCAACAGAAAACATACCTAACAGAGTGGCAGGTACGCCGGTTGCATTGCCATCGGGTCGGCGGTCACTGGCGGTGTTGCTGTTTCCCATTGGGCTGATTCTCATGGGCAGTATCATAACGCCCCTGTTTCCGGTAGGTTCGGCGGGGCGGCAGGTGTTCGAGCTGGCGGGCGACAAAAACGTGGCAATGTTGCTGGGCGTGGTCCTGGCGGGCTGGAGTCTGCGGCCATACCTGAGCAAACCGTTCGACACGCTTGTGGTGGACGGAGCCGCGCAGGCGGGGCTAATTCTGCTCATTACGGGGGCGGGCGGGGCGTTTGGCAGTGTCATTGCCACGTCGGGCATCGGCGATTATCTGGTGCAGTCGCTCTCGGCTTTGCATCTGTCTCCGCTGCTGCTGGGGTTTGTGCTGGCGGCTCTGCTGCGGGCCGCGCAGGGATCGGCTACGGTCGCACTCGTTACCACATCCGCCATTCTGGCTCCGTTGCTGACCGGTGCGTCGGCAATTGGCAGTTCAGCGCATCCGCTCACGGTAGGGCTGGCCATCTGCTGCGGGGGCATCTGCTGTTCGTTTCCCAACGATTCGGCGTTCTGGGTGGTGTCGCGCTTTGGCGGGCTGACGGTCGGGCAAACGCTGCGGGCCTGGACGCTGACCAGTACCGTAGCGGGTGTGGCCGGCCTGCTCGTCACGGTACTGCTCGATTTAATTTTGAATTTTGAGTGATAGAATGGGCGGACCGATTCAAAATTGTTTCAGGTACCTGTCAAACCACAGGCTGTACCGTTCGGCGCGGTCTTTCTGGTAGCTGGGCGTGGTAATGCCGTGAAACTGACCGGGATATATAATCAACTGCGTCGGTACGCCCAGTGAACGCAGTGCCTGGTACATCTGCTCGCTGCCCGCCACCGGCACGTTGAAATCTTTCTCGCTGGCCATGAACATAGTCGGGGTTTTGATACGGTCGGCGTGCAGGAACGGGTACGAGATTTTTAGCCATTTGTCGGGATTTACCCAGGGCGCGCCAAGTTCGTTCTCATACTGATTGGCATACTGGTCGATGCCGTACATGGTCAGTTGCAGCCCGCTGCCCGCTCCACTGGCGGCTGCTTTGAAGCGCGTGTCGGTGGCAATGGCGTAGTTGGTCAGGATGCCACCGTAACTCCAGCCGCCAATGCCCAGCCGATCAGGGTCGGCTATGTTGTTGGCTACGGCGTAGTCTGCCGCGCCCAGAATATCTTCTACTTCTTTGTTGCCCCAGTCGGCGTAAATGGCTTTGGTGAAGTCCAGCCCGCGACCACTACCGCCCCGGTAATTGACCGCCACCACCGCATAGCCACCAGCAGCCAGCAACTGCCGGGTCAGATCGAACGAGTAAGCGTCTTGCGCCACCGGCCCGCCGTGAATAAAGAAAATGGTGGGCAGCTTCTTACCGGCGGGTGCGTTGGTGGGGCGGAACAGGACATTCGAGACACGCGTACCATCTTTACTAATCGAGGTAAAGCCCGTTACGGTGGCCAGTTGGAGTGGGGCCAGAAAGTCGTCGTGTGCGTGCGTAAGCTGGCGGGGCGTGCCGTTTTCCAGCGCGAACAACTCGCCGGGATGCTGCGGATCGCTGGAGAGGGTCAGCCAGGTAGTTGCCGATACGGGTTCGAGACTACCAAACGCCCGTTCGCCCCCGGCTACTTTCATAAATTTGCCATCGGCCAGCGCGTATTGCCCTACGTAAACCTGCCGGTCATCGTCCACCAGTACGCCAATACTTTTGCCATCTTTGCTCCAGCGCGGGTTGCGCACGGGGCGGTCCATTGGGACCGAAAGCAACTTCGGCTGTCCGCCGTTAGCATCAATCACGGCCAGCATCGGCTGATCATACATCAGAAAATTACCCGCTGCCGTTGATCGCCGGTAGGCTATTTGCTTTCCGTCGGGACTCCAGGCCGGGTCGGTATCAATGCCGGTCCAGGTGGTCAATTGCTTCATGATAGCCCCTTTTCGGGCGTCCATCACGTAAATATCCGTGTTCTGGTTGCGGTCCGGGTCGGTGGTGCGGTTACTCACAAACGCCAGTTTACTGCCGTCGGAACTCCATACCGGCGATTCTTCGTCGTAGCGTCCGCTGGTAAGCTGTTCCAGCTTTTTGGTACTTACGTCGAACAGATACAAGTGCACGGCCCCGCTGTCCAGATAGCCTTTCATGTCGGCTTTGAACTGATAGCGGTCCATGACGTAAGGTTTACGAACTTTAGTTTTTGCCGAATCCGAATAATCGGGATCGCGCAGCACCAGCGCAATACGTTTGCCGTCGGGCGCCCATTCGTAGTCTTCCAGATCGTTTTTGAGATCGGTAAGTTTTTTGGCTTCACCCCCGCGCCGGTCCAGCAGCCAGAGCTGGGGTTTGGTGGCTCCCTGCCGTGCCGACACGAACGAGACGTACTTCCCATCAGGGCTGAAACGCGGCTTCGATTCCCCATCGGGTGTATTGGTAAGCTGAACCGTTTCTTTTCCGTCCATACTCACCATCCAGACATCGGCGTTGCGTTTGTCTTTGGTAGTATCAACGCTGGAGATGACGTAGGTGGCCCATTTCCCATCGGGCGAAGGATGCGGGTCGCTGATGGTTTGCAACCGGTAGATGTCCTGGGGAGCGATGGGCCGTTTTTTGGCGGGCGTCTGCGCCAGCAAAACGGATGAGCAGAGGATGAGCAGGCAGAGTAGGAGGGGTTTCATTGGCTGGGGGTTTTTAGTCATTTTTTGTCATTCCGACGAAGGAGGAATCTCTACGTAGCTAAATATCTTCTCTACAACGAGACTCCTCCTTCGTCGGAATGACAAAAGCAATTAGAGTCAATCTTTTATCAATCAAATAGGTACCAGTCCACGCCAAAGGCAAAACCCCGGCGTATTTGCAGAAAGTCCGGTGCCACGAAATAGCCAGGGCCTTGCAGAAACCCCTGATTGATGTGGTTGACTTTAACGAACAGCCGCGTACGGTTTACGCGTAGGTTAGCGTAGATGTCGGCCATCAGATACCCTTCCACCTTTTGCCGGTTTTGCAGGTAAAACTGCTGTGTAACGGGCATGTAGGCATCACCAAAATACGACGATTTGAAATGCAGGTCCACCCCAGCCTGAATATACAGCACCTTGGCGTACAGAAACTCGTACTGAATTTTGCCATTCCAGAAAACAGCGGGCGTCCGCAGCACGTTAGAGCGCGACTGTACCGTGTAATACGCCTGACCCGACGTCAGAAATTTACCCACCTGAAGGGCATAGCCCAGGCCGGTGCGCAACACGCTGAACGAGCCGTTGTCCTGCCGGGCCACGCCGTCGGTGTCATAATAGACGTAATTGCTCAGCAGCGTGTAGTCGAGACCGGGCTGTAAACTGATTTTTTTGTAGCGCAGGTTCAGTTCGCCGTGGGCGTGGTTATAGCCCCGCAGCTTGAAGTTATTGCGCCAAAAATACACGACGCTCTGAAACCGCTCCTGCAACAGCGTGGGCTGCACCAAAGCTGCCGTGTAGCCCGCCGTAAACAGCTTGCTCTCCACCTGCCCCTGCAACCGGAAACCGCCCCCCACCTGATACTCGGCTTCGGCGGTCAGCCGCGACAGACTATCGGGGAAGTAATAGCCCAGCCAACCGCCCAGAAACGTTTCGTTGCGCCGGGTTTCGTATTCGTTGAACTCAGTGGCCGAGGTATTGTAGCGGGTGTACTGCCCGTAAATCCGGCTGCGCAGGTACGCCCGGTAGTTGAACGCCGACCGCCCAAACTGATAGGTTCCCTTCAGCCCGAACTGATTCTCCAGCAACCGAAAACGCGCATCCTGGTAGATATCCGTCGAGTCGCCGAGCGTAGTCAGGTTAGAGTTGAACGGCGGGCGGGTGTTGGCCGGGTAAAAGGCGGCAGTTGTATCAAACTGCGTTGTTTTGGGTGTCTGATTGGCCCGCAGGGCGTTGTCGTTGAAAAAGTTTTTGCTCCGGCGGTAGTCGAGCCGATGAAAGAACTGTAGTCCCTTCCCGGCCACAAACTGCTGGTAGATATGCCAGTTGTTTTGAATCTCGCGCCCGTAGCCCGCCGTAAGCCGGGGATCGCCTTCGTAGTCATAGACGTTGCGAACCGGCTGCCCGTCGGCCGACTGCGCAACGCCCGGCAACAGCCCGCCCTGCTCGGCCAGTTCGTGATTCATGTTGATAAAATGCAGCAGCAGGGTATATTTTTCGTTTTTGGATCTGTAGTTGGTGTGCGCCAGAAACCCCCAGTCCTGCGCCAGCAGCCGCTGCAGCGACGAGGAGTTGGACCCCAGCGGTACGCCAAACTGACGCTGCGACGTAAACCGCTGCACGGCAAAGCCCGCGTTCAGGCGCGGCTTGATATTCTGCGTAAAATCGAACCGCAGAATGTTCTGATTTTGGCCACCGAGGGCCAGGTACATGTCCGAAAACGGCGACTTCGTATTGAAGTACTTCACGTTCATGGTCTGGTAGGCATAGGGATCAAATACGTGGTAGCCCGTCTGCGCCCCAATCTGTTCGGGTATCGGCACAAATACCGACCGCATGGGCGTACCGAGGTTACCGAGATTCTGGTAAAGATTTCCATAGCGGTTCACGTACAAATACCGGTGTACGTTATCCATAGTAGTATCGACGGTATAAAGTTTCTCGCGGTTGTTGAGTACGTCATCTTCCAGAATATAGTTAGTCGATTTGGGGCCGTAAATAGCCTTAGTCGAATCGTCGATGCCGGTGGGCGAGGTGTTGGTGAAGGCCCCCGGTCGGGTGGTCTGATTGCCGAAGCCGCCCGGAAAACTGCCTGGCACCTGCCCCGTACCCGGAAACTGCTGCGCCCGGCCCCACAGAGCACCACCAAGAAATAAGACCAGGAAAAAGAAACGCTGATTCATTCCATCAAAAATACGGCAAATCTAATTGGGTAAGTTCGCACGTTATTTCGATTAAGATTTTTTAAGCATAGCCTGTTGCAAAAACCGGTTCAGTTCATCAGCGCAGCTGGGCAGCGGCTGCATGGCAACGGGCAGGTAATACAGCAGCCAGGTTTGTCGTTCGGCGGGGGTGAGCAGGGCATCGAGTTTTACCCAGTCTTTTTCGGTCGTCAGGATGGCGGCACCCTCAGGCAGAGTCAATACAATGCGGTTGAGATCAGCACGGGAATACGCGTAATGGTCAGCAAAGCGATGGTGGTTCAGCAACGTGAACTGCTGACGTACATACGCTTCGAGGGGAGCAGCATTGGCCAGGCCCGACACCAGCACCACCACTTTCGACCACGGATTGTTTCGTTCGAGCTTATCCGGTGCATTGGAGAAAGCAACAGGCGGATTATAACGCAGAGTGGCAAAGAAAACCGGTACGTCGGGACAAGCGTAGCGGTAAATTTCATAGCGAATCAGTTGTTGGTCAGTTACGGGCAGGTCAGCCGGGCATTTGGTAACGACAACGGCATCGGCGCGGGCGGCTCCGTACCGGGTTTCGCGCAACAGCCCCGCCGGGAACGGAAAATCGGTATAGAAAGGGCGGTTATAATCGCTTAACATCAGCGTAACATTGGCCCGCACGGCGCGGTGCTGAAAGGCATCATCGAGCAGAACGAGCCGGGTTTCCGGGTATTGCTGCTCGATAATCTGAATGGCCCCGGCCCGGCGTTCGCCCACCGTTACCCGCACCCGGTGGCCGTACTTGCGGAAAAGTTGCAAAGGCTCGTCGCCAATGGTCGCGGCTAAGTCAGTATCGTCTGCAGTTCGGAAGCCGCGCGTCTTCCGACCGTAACCCCGGCTCAGTATCACCGTCTGATACGTACCGGTCAGACCAGCCGAGGCAGACCGTTCAATCAAAAACTCGATCATTGGCGTTTTCCCCGTTCCGCCCACGGTCAGATTTCCTACGCAAATTGTCTGAATGGCAGGTGTAACGCTTCGCTTTAACTGATTGTCGAATAACCAATTACGCCCGTCAGTGACCAGCCCATAGAGTTTAGCGAGCGGTTTTAGTAACCAAAAAATGGAAGAAAGTTTCACCAACAATTTCGTAATATTGCCCGTTCCGATTCACCAAAAGTAGTACTTTTAAACCTGATTCATTCCGCCCCGATTACCCTGCACTAATGAGTTTAACTGCCGACTACCTGAAATATACGTTGCATTTTCGCTTCGAAGCGGGTACGTCACGTGGAACCCTCACCGAGAAAACAAGCTATCTGATTCGGATCGGGGACGATGACAATCCAGCTGTTGTTGGCTACGGCGAATGCGGCCCGCTAACGGGTTTGAGTTACGACGACCGGCCCGATTTTGAGGAGAAACTGGCGGGTTACTGCCGCGAGTTTAACGATATGGACCTCGAACTTTTCTCCTGGAACGTCACCATTGTCCTCAACCAGCTTATCAGCCCCGCCTTCCCCAGCATTCTATTCGGTTTTGAGACCGCCATGGTCGATTTTCTGGCGGGGGGTTGCCAAATTCTGTGTCCGTCCGATTTTACCAGCGGGCAACGAAACATTCCCATTAACGGTCTGGTCTGGATGGGCAACCGGGCGTTCATGCAGAATCAGATCGACGAGAAGTTAAAGACCGGATTCACCACCATCAAACTTAAAATCGGGGCCATTGACTTCGATCAGGAATGCGAACTGCTGGCGGGTATTCGCGAGCGGTTTTCTGCCGATCAGATTACGCTGCGGGTCGATGCCAACGGCGCGTTCCGGCCCGCCGATGCCATGACCAAGCTGGAACGACTATCGCAGTATGACCTCCACTCCATTGAGCAGCCCATTGCTGCCGGTCAGCCTGAACTTATGGCCGAACTCTGCCGCCATACGCCGGTACCTATTGCCTTAGATGAAGAGTTGATCGGACAAATGGAGTACGTGCAGAAATACCGGCTGCTCAAGAAAATTTATCCGCAGTACATCATCCTTAAACCCACCCTGCTGGGCGGTTTGCGCCACTGCGACGAGTGGATCGAGCTGGCCGGTCGGCTCAACATCGACTGGTGGATCACCTCCGCCCTCGAATCGAACATTGGCCTGAACGCCATTGCGCAGTACGCAGCCCAGTTCAAAAACCCCCTACCGCACGGCCTCGGCACAGGTCAGCTCTACTACAACAACATAGACAGCCCCCTCCAGATCACGAACGGTCAGCTTCATTACGATTCTGGACAGGGGTGGAACCTGTCTTTAATTGCGAATGAGTGAATATTGCTGACGCAGGCAACCTACGTACCGCTGAAGGTATTCACTCATTCACTCATTCGCAATTGAGAAAGCGTAAACGCTTCCGGGCTGTTGGGTTCGGGCTGGAAATCATAGACCCAGTTGGCCTGTGGGGGCATACTCATCAGGATGGATTCGGTACGTCCGTTGGTTTCGAGACCGAATTTAGTACCCCGGTCCCAGACCAGATTGAACTCTACGTAACGACCCCTACGCAGTAGCTGCCACTGCTTTTCGCGTTCGCCATATGGCAATGGGCTATTTTGCCGCATGAAATTCGTGTAGATCGGGGCGAAGACATTGCCCACATCCTGCACAAAAGCGAACAGATCGGCTTGCCGAGTGGGGTCGCCATCGGGTTTGAGGTAGTCGAAAAAAATACCGCCAATGCCGCGCGTTTCCTGCCGGTGCGGGATAGAAAAATACTCGTCGGCCCAGGCTTGGAAACGCGGGTAGTCGGCCACGGAGTGGCGATTGCAGACGGCTTCGAGCTGGGCGTGAAACCAGCGGGCATCGTCCGGCACAACGTAGTGCGGGGTGAGGTCAATGCCGCCCCCAAACCAGCTTTGGCCCGTGTTCATCTCAAAATACCGCACGTTCATGTGAATGATGGGCATCATAGGCGAGTGCGGATGCAGCACGATAGACACGCCAGTCGCGTAAAATTCGGGTATTGTGTCAGTATCAGTGATGTTGAGCGACCGCAGCGTTGCTTCGGTGGCAGGTCCGTGTACAGCAGAGAAGCCTACCCCTCCCTTTTCAATAATACTGCCGTTGGCCATCGTGCGCGAACGCCCCCCGCCCCCACCGGGCCGCTCCCAGGCATCTTCGCGAAACCGCCCGCTGCCGTCGGCATCTTCCAGCGACTGGCAGATGCGGTCCTGTAACTCCCGAAAAAATTCGGTTATCGTTTCTTTGGAAATGGGTTGTTGAGGTATCATGCGGTTTGTAACGATAATACGATTTTTGTCATACGGGAGTTTGTCATGCTGAGAAACGAAGCATCTCAATATAGCGAGGACTTTTCAGCTACGAAGAGATGCTTCGTTCCTCAGCATGACAGAAAAAGCATGACAAAAAAATCACTCGGCCAGTTTCAAGGCATACCGGGCCGGGCGTTGTTTGTTGAGCAACAGCAGCAACCCCTGCTGGGCCAGGAGTTTGAGTTGTTTGTCGGCCCGATAGGTCGAGATGTTGGTAAGCTTAGCCAGTTTTTCGGCGGTGATGTCGTCGTTTCGGCGCAGGTACTGAATCAGCAACCGTACCGATGGCGACTGTACGAGTGCAGCAGTGGGAGCATCGGGCGAGATAATGAGCTTATTGGTCGGTACCGACTTGTCTTTGGCCCGTACATAAATCGTGCGTTTACCCGCTTCGTCAATGACGTAGTGCGGCTTTTCGTCGCTCTCCACAATGTTCAGGATCAGGACTTTACGGCCATCCGGCGATAGCGTTTCGTAGCTGACGGCCAGAGGAGGGTCGATGAACTGGTCGGCGGCTTCTTCAATCCAGCGCATTTCCCGCAGTTCTGACGGTACACCCAGCATCCGACCATCGTCGGCCACGCCGATGAGCAGCGTCCCGCCACTCGTGTTGGCAAACGCGGCCAGCGTTCGGGCAATGCGATAAGCCGACGAGAGCGTCCGTTTAAACTCCAGCCGGACGCCCTCGCCCTGCTCAATCAGCGCGTCGAGTTCGGTACGATTCATACCGAATTAACAATAAATGGCCTGATTGTTCACCAACATATTACACCATTGCGCCGGTGCGTTCAAGCAGGACTTTGGTTTTTTTGACACCTTCGTACTCGTCGGTATGCTCACCTTCGTACTCAATACCGACAATACCCCGAAAGCCGCTGTCTTTTACGATCTTCATCATTTTTTCGTAGTCGACGAGCGTGTCATTACCCTGCTCGTTGAAGTCGTGCGTCTTGGCCGACACGCCCTTGGCGTAGGGCATCATCTCTTTGGTGCCTTTGTAGCGATCATAATCCTCCACGCATTTACCGCCCCACTCGGTACCGTTGTCGGCCCGGCGCAGGCAAAAATTACCGAAGTCGGGTAACGTACCCACGTTCTTCATCTTCACCTGCTTCATTACGCTCGCCAGCCATTCGCCGTTTGACGAGTAGCCACCGTGATTTTCGACGATAACGTTGATTCCCAGTGGCTTGGCAAATTCACCGAGGCTACTCAGCCCCTCCACCGCACTTTTCATGACGGCCTCCGACGAGCCAACACCGTGTGCATTAACCCGGATAGTTTTGCAACCGAGGTACTTGGCGCACTCCACCCATTTCTTGTGATTATCGACCGCCTTTTGCCGTTTGGCCGTGTCGAGATCGCCCAGCCCGCCTTCGCCATCGATCATAATGAGGTGGTTCGAAACGCCGTTGTCTTTGCAGCGTGTGAGCAGGTCGTTCAGGTACGCCGTGTCGTTGGCTTTATCCTTAAAAAACTGGTTGACATACTCCACAATACTAATGTCGAACTCTTTACGGGCAATGCCAGGGAAGTCGAGGTTCGTGATTTTTTTGGCAAAGAGAGCCTTGTGCAGCGACCACTCGGCCAGCGAAATGTCGAAAAAGAGCTTCTTTTTCATTGGTTCGGCAAATACAGCGGGGGCCAGGGCAAGTCCGGCAGCGGCTGCGGCAGCCTGTTGCATAAATTGGCGACGGTTTGTCATAAATAGAAGGGTTTGTGAATTGAGTGGCACAGTTGAACTGTAAATAGTTTCTGTTTATCAAAGCTACGGAGTTTAGCCCTACATTTCAGACATGATTTCTCAGGAAACGATTAACGAGGCCCATGACCGCATCAGGCCATTTATTCACCGAACGCCGGTGCTAACCTGCCAGAC
>Ga0105045_10006435_pt1 | contig 10392 bp, 8 predicted proteins | sample MAT02_FD_78089 | JGI IMG/M metagenome (GOLD analysis project Ga0105045, IMG submission 78089) | Freshwater microbial communities from Lake Fryxell liftoff mats and glacier meltwater in Antarctica - MAT-02 (megahit assembly) | ecosystem: Environmental > Aquatic > Freshwater > Ice > Liftoff... | reverse complement strand
GGAGATCATCGACACCCGGCCCACCGATCAGCTTCAGCTCGCCCTCGCATGGCACACGCCCGGCCGCCATGCGGAGGAGCGCCACGCCCTGCGATTGCTTTCCTTGATTCTTGGCGAATCATCATCCTCGCGCCTCTTCACCGAGCTGCGCGAGGAACGCGGCCTGTGCTACCAGATCGGATCGGAAACCACTCTTTTCCACGAAACCGGAGCGCTTCAAATCCTAGCTGGCCTCGATCCGGATTCCCGCGAGGAATCCCTCGAAACCATTTTCCGGGAAACCGAAGACCTTGCCAAAAACGGGCCGCGGGCCGGCGAACTCGAACGTGCCAAGCGTCTCGCCATCGCCCAATCAAAGCTCGCCTTCGAATCCACTGCTGCCCACGCCGCCTGGGCAGGCGAGGGCTTGCTTTTCCACAACCACATCCCCTCCCCACAAGAGGCTCGGGAAAATTTACTGCAAGTGACCGAGGAGAAGATTCATTCCATCGCGAAAATTGTTTTTTTGAACCAGCCCGCAACTGCAGAGATCCGAGCATAGGAAAGCCGTCCTTCCAGGCGGCAGCAAAGCACCCATTACCCAACCACTGCAATAAAACTACGCCGACGCTGCCGCCTGGAAGGCCGGCTTTCCGTACCGCAAGAAAACCCCACGAAATCTCGACACCATCCCGCGCTGCAACTATCCTTGCTTCCATGGAACGTATCGCTATTAAACGTCCTTTGGAATCTGAGGGGATACCGCCTTTAATCAAGGACCCCGAAGAATCCCTCGAAATATTCTTCGAGCTCCTCAAAAGAGGGGCAGCCTTCTACCCTGATGCCAATGAAACTTCACAAGGACGTTCACGAGTTTGTCGAGTTGTGTGTCTCGCTGAAAGTTGAGCAAATGCGCACAAACAGAGGGATCCGCCCTGCATGGAAAGCCGTCCTTCCAAGCGGCAGCATAGCACCGAGCAGAATATCTCAGGCCGAAATAACCACGACGACGCTGCCGCCTGGAAGGTCGGCTTTCCGCTACTATGCCACTCTTCTTTAACCCAGAAGGCCCGGTCAATACCGGCAAACACAACCTTCCGCATTGGCAGCAGGGAGAAGTTCCCATTTTCATCACCTTCCGCCTCGCTGACTCTCTTCCAAAAGCGAAACTCGACGATTGGAAACGGGGCAAAGAGCAGTTCAACGAAAATCATCCGAAACCTTGGGACGATGAAACTCAGATCGAATACCGAAAGCAATTCACAGATGAAATGGAGGCTTGGCTTGATCGCGGTCTCGGCGAGTGCCAGCTCCGCAATGCAGAGATCCGCTTGATAGTCGCGGAAGCGCTCGCCCATTTCCATAACGCTCGGTATTATCTCCATGCCTTCGTCATCATGCCGAATCACCTACATGTCCTACTCACTCCCATCCTGCCCCACCTACTTGCTGATATTCTCCACAGCCTGAAATCCTTTACCTCAAACAAAATCAACAAAGCACTCACCCGCAGCGGGCCTTTCTGGATGCGTGACTACCACGATCGCCTCATCCGCTCCGATAAGCACTACTATTGGGCACAACGATACATCGAACGAAACCCTATCAACCTTCCCGCCAACACATTAACGCTCTGGAAAGCATCGGAAAGCCGTCCTTCCAGGCGTCAGCACAGCAACTTGCATCCAACCACTGCAAAAAACCACGACGACGCTGCCGCCTAGAAGGTCGGCTTTCCTTCCCATGAACTACCCGCCCTTCCACCCTTTCACCCCCGCCCACTACATCACCCTCGCCATCGGCTTCGTGCTTATAGCGGGGCTGATTGTATTCGCGAAGCGTTCGGAGAAAAACCAGCAAGCCGCTACCGCGATCCTCGCGTTCCTGAACCTTGCCGCCTACCCATTCGCACTTTTCGCGTGGCGGGGGTATCCTGTCGCCCTGGACAACGTCCTGCCGCTCCATCTCTGCGACCTCGCGGCGATCATCGCAGGTTTCGCGCTGTTTACGAGGAAGCCTATTCTGCTCACCCTGACGTATTTTTGGGGAATCGCCGCGACGACTCAGGCTCTCCTCACTCCCGCCATTTCCCATGGTCCGCCGAGCCTTCCTTTCATTCATTTCTTTATTCAGCACTTCGCGATTGTTGCCGCAGCGCTCTACATTCCCATCGTTCTAAAATGGCGTCCCAAGACGCCATGGTGGAGAACACCGCTGGAGGTAATGGGAATTTCCATCGCCTATCATGGATTTTCGCTGGTGGTGAACATGGTCTTGAAAACAAATTTTGCGTTCTCTTCCCGCCCGCCAGACAATCCCTCTCTCATAGATCACCTAGGCCCATGGCCAGTGTATCTTTTCGCCATGCAGGGACTAGCACTGCTGCTTTATCTGCTGTTGGCTCTGCCGTTCCGGAAGATGACCGGAAAGCCGTCCTTCTAGGCGGCAGCACAGCACCAAGCACACGATATCAACTACTATTCCCATCACAACTCTGCCGCCTTGAAGGACGGCTTTCCATTTTCTGGTTTCTAGTGTCTCTTACCCCATGCCCACACCGAAAGAAAAACGCCCAAGAGTCAACGTCCGCCGCCCGGATGTGATGGAGCTTGTCTCTGCGGAGGTGGCCATTCATTACCAGTCTTCACTCGTCGAGAAGATCAAGGATGCGGGCGGGAAGATTTCCCGTGGCAATACCACCCTCCTCCTCGCTCAGGATTTCGGCTTCTGCTACGGGGTGGAGCGCGCCATCGATCTCGCATATGCTTCACGGAAAGTGTTTCCCGATAACCGCATTTTTCTCATCGGCGAGATTATCCACAACCCAGATGTGAATCAGCATCTCCGCGAAATGGACATCGTTTCCCTGCCATGGCAGGAAATGGATGCGACGTATGACGATCTCCAGCCGGATGACGTGGTGATTGTCCCAGCCTTCGGCGCACCGACCCGCTTCATGGATAAGATCGCGGAACGCGGCTGCTACACGGTCGATACGACCTGCGGCGACGTGATGAAGGTCTGGCGGCGCGTGCGTGGTTACGCGAAGGACGGCGTGACCTCCATCATCCACGGAAAGGAAAACCACGAGGAAACCCGCGCCACTGCATCGCGCGCCCTCGGCGAGGAAGGGGAAGGAAAATACCTCGTCATCCTCACGCTTGCGGACACTGATTACGTCTGCGATTACATCCGTAGCGGAGGCGACAGGGAGGCTTTTTTGAAACGCTTCGAGGGATCATACGCATCCGGTTTCGATCCGGATCTCCATCTTCAAAAAATTGGCGTCGCCAACCAGACGACCATGCTGAAAAGCGAGACGCTAGAGATTCAGAGCCGCCTATCGAAAGCGGTCTCTGACCGCGATGGCTCAGCGGAAAATTTTCTAGTTTTCGATACGATCTGCGGAGCTACTCAGGAGCGACAGGACGCGCTTTTTGAAATGCTGAAGACCAAGATGGACATGCTGCTTGTAGTCGGCGGATACAATTCCTCGAACACCGCACACCTAGTGGAAATCGGAGAAAAGGAACTGCCGACATTCTTCATCCGAGACGCATCACAAATCAGATCCTTGGAGGAGATCGTTCACTTCGATCTACATCATCAGCAAGAGACCGTGAGCAACTACGCCGGAGTTTTTTCCGGGAAAGAACACGTCATCATAGGCCTCACCGCCGGTGCCTCCTGTCCGAATAATCTTATCGAGGATACGGTGAAGAAGGTATTCGAGCTAAGGGGTGAGAAACTCTAAACTCCAAGCTCCCCGCTATCAGGCCAGATCCATCACAATCACCTTCGCCCACATTTCCTTGTTGGGGCCGGAGAAGGCGTCGTGGATTGGATCTGCTTTTTGGTATTGCTCGTGAGCTTCCATGGTCGCGAAGTGGAAGGAGATTCCGTAGTCCCAGGAATGGTCGGTGACAGGGCGCTCTTCGGTGGGAGCGGGCGTGCCCCAGTGGGCTTTGGAAATGTTCGTGGATTTTGCGAGTTCGGTGAGTCCCGCTTCCATACGGGCGCGGCTCGCATCGTTCTTGAATTCATCTTTCAGCCAGAAATATACATGGTGTTCCATGCCCGATTCTGCATTCAGAAGAATCGAAATTCCAAGCCCCAACGGAAAATTTTAAGCATGAAGCATGAAATCCGAAACTTACACGTATTTGATAAATGCTGTGTACATCTCTGGCGGAATATCGAGGAGGCCGTAGTCCTTGGATGAAACGAAGAGGAGGCTTTGCTTTCCCTTTCCTAGGAGCTGACCTTCGGAGCCGAAGATCTGATGCTCTAGAGTGCAGAATTTCCGGTTGAAATCGGCCACCTTGATTTTCACCGTGATCGTATCGAATTCGCGGGTCTCGCGGACGAACTTGTGCTCAAAGGATCGGGTGAGGATGTAGAAGCTGGTTGTTTTCAGGTCGAAATCTGGCATCGCGGCGTTGAAAAAAAGCTCACGGGCTTTTCCAACATACAGGGGATACATTCCGAAATAGACGTTGCCCACGGAGTTAGTGTCCTGGTAGGTGGCGACCATGGAATAGACGAACCATTTCCCTTCAAAGTGACCCATCACATCGTGGCCGCCACCCGAGACGGGAGCTGCGACCTCGGTGCGGGCTGGTTGCTCGGTTCTAGAGATCGCCTTGATTGCGGGGATTTCCGCCGCGGCGTCCAGCACCTCACCCGCTTTTTCTGTAACGAGACGAAGCAGATCTGTGGTCACTACCAGCCAGACGACATAGGCGAGCGGCAGCAAGGAACCCAGATACATTAGAACGTTCATTTTCACCATGTAGCCGAAGGCGAAAACTACCAAGCAGAGACAAGCCATGGAAAACATCCGGATCTGCGGCAGGGGCTGCTGGCTGTTCGGGACAAAGCAGCGGGCGATTGCCAACGCTGCGTAACCCACGAAAAATGAGGCGAAAAACACCATGAAATACTCCAGTTCAAACTGCGCGAAGTATCCGATCAGCGTGATCATGGCGATGATCAGGAAAGTCGGGAGGGGTGAGGAGACAATCTGCTTGGGGATAATGGAGAGCAGCATGTTCTCACTCTTATCGACGTTGTTCCCAAGGAACCATTTCAGCGCGACATAGCCGCTGTCCAAAGTGGTCAGCACGCAAATACAGAGGAAGCCGAAGTAGGCGATAGGGACGATGGAGTTCCCATCGAATGCGCGGCTGAAATACTGAGTGACAAGATCATGGGCGTAAAACAAGTGATCGAGATCGCTTATCCTCGGGACGAAGCCGCCGGGGGCTTTCCCCATCACCCACATCGCAAGGGAACCGTGGAACAGTAGCAAGAGGAAGAAAATCGCTCCGCCGAAAATATAGCTGAGGCGGACGGAGGTTTCCTCGCGGTGGATCTGGATCGCACGCTGCCAGTGCTGGAGATCCAGCCAAGGGCCTACCATCAGCCCAACTACGATCGGGATGGCGTAGCCCCAGAAACGATTCGAAGTATATCCGTATTCGCTGCCGAAGCCTCCGATACCGCTGCCGAGCTTGGCTGGGCTGATGTTGAAAAGAATGATCAGGATGCACAACACCAGCAACACGCCAAGCAAGGCGTGGCCGGCCTTGATTTTCCGGATACCGAATTCCTCGCCGAAAAGGCAACCCATCGCCAGTAGCACGAAGACGACCATGGTCATCGAGAGCCCCAGCATCAATGGAGTGCCCATCTGCGTCGGCAGAAAAAGGGGAGCAAACAGATATTTCGTGAGCGCGAAGACGGTGAGGGAAAGCGCGACGATCTGGTAGATATAGAAGATGAGCCGGAAAGGTTTCGCGAATTTATCGAAAAACAGCGCCAGCGACTCGTGACCTCCTTGGTGTTTTTTCGCAATGATCTGGGTCAGCCAGCCAAAAAGCATCAGGCCGAGCGCGTTCGGGATCGCGAACATCAGCAGCCCGTCCATCCCGAACATGAAGGAGATCTGGACGCTGAAAAATAGCCCCAACCCCCACATCCAGGCCAGTGCGACCGAGTTCCCCCACAGCAAAGCATTCAACCAGCGCAAATTCATAGCCGCAGCATCCCCGCGAATCCGCATCCCCGCAAGCCATTCGTGGCTGACGAATCTTGCGCCAGGCCGTTGTTCCGATACCTTGCTGGAAATTCGATTCTAAGTGTTCCATCCTCTTTCCATGACCATTCGCGTCCATTTGCGTCCACACGCGGTTTCCCTTCTCCTCCTGATTCAAAACCACGGAGCCGACCTCGCCACCACGCGTCTCTCCCTAGAAGTCGAAAACACCCCCGCCGCCACCATCGTCACAGCCAAGGTCAAAGGAAGTGAATCCCCCGTGAAATTGCGCATCGATTGGGTTAACGGAACCGAATCCCCGGAAAATTTCAGAAACCATCCCGAAAAGGACGGCTCACTTGTTTCCACCCACCTTTTCGGAAAAACCACCCTGACCCGCACCATCCTCGCAAGCGCAGAAGACGATTGCATTCTTATCCATGTCCAGGCCGATCAACCCGGCCCCGTCAATTTCACCGCCCGTTTCGTTTCCGACGAACCCGTGGAAATCCACGACCGCCGCCAGCTAATCCTTTCCGGAGAAAAAATCCACGCCCACGCCTGGATCATCCCCTACGAGTCCGATGTCAGCGACGATGGCAAATCCACCATCACCCTCGCCGGCGAAGGCGAAGCCCTAATCATCCTGAATCTCACCGCCGCAGCCAAGAAGCACCCCATCGCCAACACCCTCACCCGCCTCGGAGAGAAATACGACCCCGGTCACACCCCACCAAACCCGCATTTGATCTGGGAAGGAGTGACAGATCGAGAGATGCAAGAGGAAAAGACACAAGACACAAAGAAAGAGTAATTCGACCGTCCCTTGAGTCTTTCCCTCTTGTGTCTTGCGTCTTGCAACTTTCCCCATTTAACTCTCCGCCCCAGCCACCTAGCCATGATCGAAAGCCTTCGCAAATACACCGGACTCATTATCGTCCTCTTCGTCCTCGTCATCATCGGATTTGTCTTCATGGACACCAGTACGATGCGCGCATCCGGCGGCGGCGCTCCCTATATTAAGATCGCCGGACAGAACTACACCGATCAGGAATACCGGAAACTCGGGAAATCCGCTTACGAGCTGACCCAGTCTCTCATGCAGTCCGGAGATTTCAGTATCTATCCGTTTCTCCTCACCCTCGCGGGCGACGCTCAGTCCCCGCAGCAGTCCGAGGAAAACTTCTTCACTAACCGCATGCTGCTGCGCTCCGCGAAAGAGGATTTCGGCGTACATCCGGGTGCCGAAGAGATCGATTCCTTCATCCGCCAGCTCCGCGCCTTCACCGGTCCGGACGGTGCCTTCTCCCAAGAACAATACCGGAACTTTATCGAAAAAGGCATAGGTCGCCTAGGCCTTACGGAAGCGGATCTTCGTGAGCTTGCCTCCGACATCCTCACCCAGCGCAAGCTTTCCGAAATCCTCGGTTCCGGGCTTTCCACCACACCCGAGGTGATCGCCAAGACCACCGCACTCGATGACCAACGCATCAGCGTCAACGTCGCCCGCATCGACATCGACCCTATCGAGGCGAAAATCGAACTTTCCGACGAGGAGATCAAACTCTACTGGGAAACCATTCAGGACGCCTTTAAAACTCCTGAGAAACGCAAGTTCACCTACCTCATCGCCACGCCAAAAGCAGTGGAAGAACCCGCTGAAATCGCCGCACCAGCCGCCGATGCTAGCGAGGAAGCCAAGGCGGAGTATGAAAAGAAGAAGGCAGATCAAGCCGCCGAACTCACTGAAGCGCGCCGCAAGGCACAGCTTGAAACCGATGCGAAGGTCGATGATTTCCTCTACAAACTTGAAAGCCAGAAAGAGATGACCTTCGATGATCTCGCCAAGGAAGACGGCTGGGAACTGAAAACCACCGAACTTTTCGCCCTCTCCGAAGCACCCGAAGCCATGAAAGCCTCGCTCCGCGCCTCCAGCGCCCAAGGCACCGCCGCTGACGAACTCTTCCGCATGCAGGTCACAGCCGATCCTTTCTCGGAAATCTCCCCGGCCATCGCCATCGGAGAAAACGAGTGGCTCCTCGCCCGCCTTGAAGAGACTGAAGAAGTGCGTGTCCAGACCTTCGCTGAAGCGCGCGACGAAGCACGCGCCCGCCTCATCGCCGACAAGGCCACCGCCGGACTGAAAGAAGCTGCCGAGAAGGCCGCTGAGGAAATCAAAGCCGCGATCGCCGAAGGCAAATCCTTCGACGAAGCCGCCAAGGCCGCCGGCATCACCCCCGAAACCGTCAGCCTCCCAGAAGTCACCTCGACCTATCAGGGCGACACCACAAAAATCCCTAGCAACCTGTTCGGCGCTACAAAATACGTCGATCCCGATGCGGTTGCTGAGCCTATCCTCGAGTCCGACCGCGCGTTTATCGTCCAAGTCGTCAGCCGTGAGGTCACGAAACAGACAGACGCTCAAGCCGGCATCGATGCCCGTGTGAAGAGCGCCACCGATCGTAACAAGCTGACCGCATTTTCCTCATGGCTGAGCACCAAGAGCGAAGCCGCCGATATCCAACAGCTTTACAATCAATAAGGAGAAGGGGTTTCCCAACCCCTTTCACAAGCCCAGTCTTCAACGTCTTTAGTAAGAGTTAAGTTTTGAGCAACGAACTACAGGAAACCTTCGACGAAGCCTCTGGCAGCCTAGCCATCGGCGAGCTCGAGGATGCCACCGCCCTCTACCGCAAATGCGTGGAGCTCGATCCCACCCACTTCGATTCCTGGCACGCCCTGTCCATGGTCCTTCTGAAAACCGACCACCTCAAGGAAGCCCTCGGAGCCTCACTCCAGGCCACCTCCCTTCAGCCAAACGACCTCCTCGCCTGGACCGCCCTCTCCCAGATCTACGTTCGGCTGAAGGACATCCCCAACGCCGAAGCCGCCAAAGCCAACTCCCGCATCCTCTCGCTGGGAGGAAAGGTCGTAAGAGATGCGTAACTCTTCCTTCGAGTTTAAAATTTAGAATTTAAAGTTTCATGTTTTTCCTAACCACCGCCATCGACTACACCAACGGCTCCCCGCACATCGGCCACGCCTACGAGAAAGTCCTCGCGGACGTGATCGCCCGCTACCGCCGCCTTTCCGGGGAGGAGGTGTTTTTCCTCACTGGGGTGGATCAGCACGGCCAGAAAGTCCAGCAAACCGCAGAGAAGGAAGGCGTTTCCCCGGCGGAATATGTGAAAACCGTCACCGCCCGATTCTCCGCTCTCTGGGAGAAAATCGGAGTGGAGTATGATGGCTGGGCGGAGACCACCGACGCCCGTCACATCACTTGCGTCCAGGCTATCCTCTCCGACCTCCGCGCTAAGGATCAGATCTACAAGAAGACCTACAAGGGGTTTTACTCCGTCCGCCAGGAACAGTTCCTCACAGACCGCGACCGCAACGAAGCTGGCGAATTCGGAGCCGAGTGGGGCGAGGTCACCGAGATCGAGGAGGAAAATTACTACTTCAAGCTTTCTGATCACACCCCGTGGCTGCGTGATTTTCTCGAGAAATCCGACGACACGATTCTCCCCGCCCTCCGCAAGGCCGAGCTGGTCAATGCGTTGGAGAGAAATATCGGGATCGACCTCTGCATTTCCCGCCCGAAGGAGCGTCTCACTTGGGGTATCGAACTGCCCTTCGATCAGGACTTCGTCACCTACGTATGGTTCGATGCTCTGATCAACTACATCTCCTTCGTCGGCTACACCCCGGATCCGACACTCCCCGACTTCGAAAGCATCTGGACAGATCGCCCCGTCCACATCATCGGCAAAGACATCATGGTGCCCGCCCATGGGATCTACTGGCTAGCAATGCTCCACGCCCTCGGGTTTTCTGATGAAAAAATGCCGCAGCTCCTCGTCCATGGATGGTGGAATCGGTCTGGGGAAAAAATGTCCAAATCTCTCGGCAACATCGTCGATCCTTCAGAACTCGCCGACACCTTCGGGGTGGACGCGCTCCGTTATTACCTCGTCCGTGACATCCACACCGGCAAAGACGCGAACTTCGATGTGGAGCGGCTCGTGATGCTTTTCAACACGGAGCTAGCAAACGAACTTGGCAACCTCTGCAACCGCGCGCTGAACATGAGCGCGCGTTTCACCGAAGGCATCATCTCACCCGGCGGCCCTCTCACTCACGATGATACCGCCCTCCAGCAATCCCTGATCGAGTGCACCGCCGCCTACCGCATGGCCATGGACAATCACGAGGTTTCCATGGGCCTTGAAGCGCTCAACCGCCACGTCGTCCACTGCAACCAATATGCCGAGCGGATGAAGCCTTGGGAGCTGAACAAGAATCTTGAGAACAAAGACCGCCTCGCCACTGTCCTCCATCACCTCGCGGAGTCCGTCGCCCACTGCGCCGTCCTTCTC
>Ga0105045_10006434_pt1 | contig 10392 bp, 11 predicted proteins | sample MAT02_FD_78089 | JGI IMG/M metagenome (GOLD analysis project Ga0105045, IMG submission 78089) | Freshwater microbial communities from Lake Fryxell liftoff mats and glacier meltwater in Antarctica - MAT-02 (megahit assembly) | ecosystem: Environmental > Aquatic > Freshwater > Ice > Liftoff... | reverse complement strand
TATTATTAGCGATAAACCGACTAAACTGCTCCGTGATGAATTGATAGAATGGTTTGGCAGCAAAGCGTTATTCATAAAAATCCACAACGACATGTCAGAATATTATTATGCCTTTCCGGAAGCAATAGACGATGATGATTAAAAGTTTACCTGGCAAAAAGTTTACATCTTTTTAAAAAGATGTAAACTTTTGTTTAGCGTAAAACCGTAAGATTAAACCCTGCATTTACTGTAATAATAACGCCAGGATTTACTATAGTACTTCGGATGGTAACATTTGAATTGATAGCGAGTGTGCAGCATACAAACTTATATAATCGATTGTACAGATAAATCAGCACTGAGACAACGGATAAAATTTGACGTTAAATCTTAAAATATAAAGTTTACATCTTTCTAAAAAGATGTAAACTTTATATTTTTACTGGCACTAACTTGTTTGGCGCATTATTCAAAAAGTCGTAAGGTTGTAAACTTTTTTCGAAATCTGCGGCAATAGGATATCATGCTTATAAAAACTTGAAAATCCCAGGCCCCCTTCTAAACAGACGATTTAATATATGCCCATCTCATCCTGATTTTAAACTTCTTTTCTGTATATTGCACGAAATTTAGAAATATCAAACTATCCAACACCATACCGCATTTCCTCAGCAGCAATCTTGATTTGCTGAATCACTAAGTTCAATTCTTAGCCACGTTGTTACTGCAACTGGCATTTCACTCTTTTAGTTTAAGCAATTTTTGAAAGGCATTTCACTTTCAACCATCTAACAATTTATCAATTTAACAATACAACAATCTGATAGCTATCGGATCAACAATTCAACAATACAATTATGCATACAACAATCGCATTATCCGCCAATACACAGCAATACATCGATCTGGAAGAAAAATACGGAGCCCACAACTATCATCCATTACCGGTAGTTCTTGAACGGGGCGAAGGCGTTTTTCTTTGGGATGTAGATGGCAAACGCTACTACGATTTTTTAAGCGGCTACTCCGCAGTTAACCAGGGACATTGTCATCCAAAAATCATTGCAGCGCTTACTGAACAGGCGCAAAAACTTACTTTAACCAGCAGGGCTTTTCACAGCAATTTGTTGGGAGAATATGAAAAATTTATCACGGATTATTTTGGATACGACAAAGTGTTGCCGATGAATACCGGCGTGGAAGGCGGTGAAACAGCCATCAAACTTGCACGCAGGTGGGGCTATAAAATAAAAGGGATTCCGGATAACCAAGCCAAAATAATTTTTGCGGCAGGTAATTTTTGGGGCAGAACGTTGGCAGCCATCTCCTCCTCTACTGACTCCAGCAGCTATAACCAGTTTGGTCCGTTTATGCCAGGTTTTGAAATTATTCCTTACAATGATCTACCGGCTTTGGAAGCTGCCTTACAAGATAAAAATGTAGCAGCGTTTATGTTTGAACCCATACAGGGAGAAGCAGGCGTAGTAGTACCGGATAAAGGGTATTTAGCAGGAATCAGAAACCTCTGCACCCAATACAATGTGCTGATGATTGCAGATGAAATACAAACTGGCCTTGCCCGTACCGGTAAAATGCTGGCATGCGATCACGAAAATGTGCGACCGGATATATTGATCCTTGGCAAAGCTTTAAGTGGTGGTGTTTTGCCGGTAAGTGCAGTGCTGGCAGATGATGAAATTATGATGACCATAAAGCCCGGAGAGCATGGTAGTACTTATGGTGGTAATCCATTGGCTTGTGCCGTTGCCATAGCAGCATTGCAGGTTTTGAAGGATGAAAGGATGGTAGAAAATGCTGCAGCAATGGGGAAGTTGTTGCGCAGCGAAATACGCAAACTGAATTCGCCTTTTGTTGAACTGGTTAGAGGAAAAGGTTTACTGAATGCAATTGTAATCAAACATAGCAACCCGGAAGCCGCCTGGGATTTATGCCTGACACTAAAAGAAAACGGACTATTGGCTAAACCAACGCATGGCGATAAAATTCGTTTTGCACCTCCTTTGTCAATCACCAAAGAACAGGTAATGGAATGCATTGGAATCATTGAAAAAAGTTTGGAGACATTGTAAACTCTATTATTCAACATAGCGTTGGGTTAGGTGTGAATGGTGAATGGTGAATAGTGAATAATTCAATGATAAATGATAAATGATAAATGGTGAAATATGACCATTCACAGACTGAACTATGATTCAATTCTTATTGCAGCAATAAGAAAAGGGTCGCCAGAGTCTTGCAATATTACATTATACATTAAAATTGTCAGCTGGCATTCAACAAATGCCGGCTGATTTATGTACATAATATTATCTTCGTTTTATAAATATTTTTATGGATACCTACCTACATCACGATCACATAGAATCGCATTTGGAAAGCACTGATTTTTTAAGGGATATTGTAATTGGCATGAGTGACGGATTAACCGTTCCCTTCGCATTGGCAGCAGGTTTAAGCGGTGCCGTTTCAAGTAGCAATATCATCGTAATAGCAGGTATTGCAGAGATTTGTGCAGGCAGTATTGCGATGGGGCTTGGTGGATATTTGTCGGGCAAAACCGAACAGGATCATTATGACAGTGAAATAAAAAGAGAGTATGTTGAAATAGAAAATCTGCGTGAAGTTGAGATCAAAGAAACAAAAGAATTTTTTGCGAATATTGGTTTAAGCGAGCAGGTGCAGGAACTTGCTACCGAAGAAATTTCAAAAGATAAAGACCGTTGGGTCAATTTTATGATGAAGTATGAATTGGGCCTTGAAAAACCCGATCCCAAAAGAGCAACCAAGAGCGCCCTCAATATCGGGCTATCTTATATTGCGGGTGGAATCATTCCGCTCAGTCCCTATTTTTTCATTGCAGATTCTGTGGAGGCATTGGAAATTTCTGTTGTGGCTACTTTAATCTGCTTGTTTATATTTGGATTTTTCAAAAGTAAAATGACAGGCATCAATCCGTGGAAGGGTGCTTTACAGGTAATGCTAATCGGCGCAATGGCTGCAACAGCCGCATTTGGCGTAGCTAAGTTGTTTGAAGCAAAAATGTAAACAACGGACGCAGTATGCTGACTATTACAAATTTTCAAAAAAAATACGGGACAAGCAAGGAGCCTGTTCTATTCATCCATAATTGTAAAATAGAAAAAGGAATTTACTGGATTAAAGGAGCTAATGGTTCGGGTAAAACTTCCTTACTGAAATCAATCGCCGGACTCATTCCTTTTGAAGGCAACATTGCAGTAAATAGCTGTGATATTAATTACAACAGGATGGCCTTTCTGCAACAAGTGAATTATGCAGAAGCCGAACCGCAGTACCCACTTTTTTTAAGCGGTAAAGAGTTGATTGATTTTTACCGGTCAACCAAAAAAGGCAATTTCCCCGATTCATTGCTAAGCAATCTGGGTGTAGAAAAATTTATGCACCAGAAAACCTCCACCTATTCCAGTGGTATGCTTAAAAAATTATCGCTGGTCCTGGCATTTATTGGCAACCCAACCCTGATTTTATTGGATGAACCATTGATTGCACTGGATGTAGCGGCAGTAGATGTTTTACAATCGACCATCAGGCAATACAACCAGGCCGATGTATCTTTTATCATAACTTCCCATCAATTGTTTAACAACGAACTGATCAGTTGTACTACCAATTTATTGCTACAGGAAAAATCACTTCAGCAGGAAACGATATGAAAACAATTGCCAGCATTTTACTAAAAGTATGGGTGAAGCAGTTTTACATCATCAATGCCGGTTTTTTATTTTTTGTCTTCTTCTTTTTTTTCGGAATGGTAAATGGTGGCCAGCTAATTTCCTATCATATCTCGTTGATTCAAGCCATGCTAAGTTCTCCGGTGTTTATGGCAGTTGTTTTATTTGCCTGGCTTTGCTACAATATCAAGTGCATCCTGTTTTTTACTACTTCCATTAAAGCACAGGATAGTAGTTACATTTACACCTTAGGCATTTTGCCTGCTGCCAAACAATGGGAGTTATACCTGTTGGCGGTTTCATTGGTTTATATGCCGGTACTGATCTATTCGCTTTTTATTATTTGCCTGGCTATCCAGCAATCGATGTTTGGTAATGCAGCGCTGGTAGCCACTTACCAGCTTTTAATGATAGCAACCGGTGCATGGATGCTTCATTATACCATTAACAAAAACACCTCCATTACAACCATAGAAAAGATAACTGCTGCAATCAATTCCGCTTTCAAAATAAACCTTGGCTATAATGGATTTTTATTCGGGTATATTTTAGACACCAGGAAAATAGCCTTTGCGATGGTGAAGGTATTTTCGATCCTGATGCTGTCTATTTCTTTTGTAATCAACGGCGATCATTTTGATGAAGACCTTTTTGGTATTTTTTACCTGTTGGTATTTGTAGCGCATGCCACACTTGTTTTTTATGTGGTTGATTTCTCGGAAACGCAATTAAAATTTGGCCGAAACCTGCCACTAGCGTGGTATAAAGTTGCAGCCATGTATTGCTTCACGTATAGTATTTTTCTTTTGCCGGAGATGGCATTTATGCTTGTAAACAACCATGGCAATTTACCGGTAGCCAGTATCGTCCTGCTTTACTTCACCACGGTTGCTACCCTGTTTTTATGCACGGGTTACTTGTATGGGTGCGGACTAAATATGGAAAGCTATCTTTTCCTGGTGTTCATCACGTTTATAATGATTTTCTTTATACAAAAAACAGGACTCAGGCTTTTAACACTTTCAGGAATTTTGTTGGCCGCAACTGTAGTATTTAAAAGTTATTATCATTCCTTTGAACGGGAATAATGAAGTCGGTTTTTTCACAGAAAATTTGATAATGGTTAAGCCAACAAACCTAACGTCAAAACAATTTGCAGATAGGATCACATTTATACAGACGAGCAACCTTACACTAACGTTTACAGTCGCTTGTTTTTTCTTTTATGTAATAGGATTTGTAGTTTTTGGATTTTGGGTCCATGCATCCTTCAAGGTTGAGGATCTTTATATTTTTGAAATCCACTTCCTGCCCCTCACTTTGTAAGGCAATAAATCCTTCCTTCAGCAGCTTGCCATCCTGCTTAATGGCAGGGTCATAATTTTCTACTACGCCGCCTCCTATCTGCGGTTTGCTATATTGCAAAACGGTATCGCCATTAATGATATGTGTAATGAGCGAATCTCCCAGCACAATGATTTCGCCTTTTACCCACTGCTCCCCCACGTATGTTTTAGAGGTAGAATTGATGCAATGCCTTGAATCAATCTTTCCTTCAAATATAACGTCAGTGCCTGGTGAACACATATTTCCGGTAGGTCTTGGCTTTCCATCACCAAGCCCGGCCAGTACCTGAAACTCAATAGAAATGGGCCAATTCTGCTCACGGGGCATAGTTGCGGGATCCTGGGAATGAAACATAACACCACTATTTTTAAGTGTGTATTCCGGTGCATCTTTTCTCCATATCCCGGTGAAACGATATTCAAATACCAAGTGATAATACGAATAAGGTTGTTTATAATACAGGTGTCCAAACTGCTCACTGAATGTGTCATATTGATCGTAACGTACTTTGATAATTCCATCTTCCACCCGAAACGTATTGCCATAATTTACCCCGGTTTCATGGTGGTTTATTTTGGTAACCCAATTGCTGAGATCCTTTCCATTAAACAAGGTTTTCCAATCTTGAACGGCAGCGTTTTTTTGTGCGATCGTCGGTAAACCAAACATCAAGGATACCATACAGGTTAAGCAGGTCGATTTAAAATCATTGATAAACATGCATTCGTCTTTTTAAAGGTGGTTAGCTATTGCTATGGTTAAAATTACAGTTTAAATTTACTGTTGCCCATGAAAATATTTATCGACAGATGCAACACTAAATCCTGCAATGATACACTTCAAATTTATTACAGAGCCAGGCTGGGCGGTTTCCGGCGGCTGCCAAATTGAAACAGAAATTGATTTAGTCACAAAGCTATCAAACATCTCAATCTCATCCACACTTTAAAGGAAACAGAATGCACCGTAAATAAAATTGTGAAAAGGGCCCTTAGCATGGATGCTTAAATAACAGTCTATTTTGCGCTTTTCTCAAACCTGTTACTTGTATCGGTCAACATTTTCATTTCAAAAATTAATTTTTTTCCGTTAGGCGGCTTCCTAAATTTATTCACTGTTAAACTTGTTCAAAAGAGGTAGGCAGACTTATCGAAAAAGTACTGCCGGTACCTAAATCACTTTTAACTGAAATGGTGCCACCCTGGGCTTCAATAAATTCTTTACTGATATTAAGGCCCAAGCCAGTTCCCTCCTTTCTGGATCCGGGTACTCTAAAATAGCGGTCAAAAATTTTACTCATGTATTGAGGTGTAATGCCCTGTCCCGTATCGGTAACTGAGAACTTAATCTGTCCGGCTTCTTCAACAACCTCCAGGTAAATAACTGAATTATCATAGGAGTAACGGATGGCGTTTGAAATCAGATTCGTGAGTATCCATGCGGTCTTTTCATTATCTGCCAATACCCTGGGCAACGATTCGGATATTTTTATCTCCAGCTTGATATGCTTCTGTTCGGCTGCTGTTTTATTCGCATTGATGGGATCGTCAAGTAACTCTTTAGCGTTTGATGGTATTACGGCTAACTGGATAACACCACTTTCCACCTGTGTCATATTGAGCAATTCACCGGTTATTTTTAGTAACCGGTTGGCATCATTGCCAATACTTTCCACCAAACTATTTTGTTCCTGGTTAAGTTTTCCTATTTGCTCATTTTCCAATAATTGCAAACTCATCTTAATAGCAGCAATCGGTGTTTTTAACTCATGCGATACTGTTGCTATAAAATTTGTTTTAGTAAAATCCAGTTCCTTGTATGAAGTAATATTTTGCAGCAATATTACATTGCCAATGAGTCTTTCTTCTTTTTCACCGATTGGTATAATTTTTATTGGAACAATTTCTTTTTCAAAATAACTTTCTTTATTATCCGCATAAATTTTTATCGGAGGTTGTTTAATTGCTAAATTCAGCTTATCGGTACTAAACAAATCCTGGATCAGCGAACGAATTAAATCGTTCTGTACCGCCACATCCTGAATTGGCTTTCCGATCACATCCGCCGCTTTTAATCCTGCAATCTTCAGGGCGGTATCATTCATAAATAGCACCTGTTTATTTTCATCCAATCCAATCACCGGGTCGTGCATATTGTTGATCAATATTTCTATGCGCTTCTTTTCCATCATCGGTTTTTCAACATTGCCTGCTTTGTACTCCTGCAACTTCTCGGCCATTGTATTGAAAGCTTTTGCCAAATCGCCAAACTCATTTTGTTTGTCAAAATGAACCCGTTGGGAATAATTCTGAGCAGCAATTTCTTTAATACTGTTGGTTAGTTCTTTCACAGGATTTGCAATATTTCCTGGAAGATTTACCAATAAGGTAAATGCGATCAAAAAGCAAATGCTACCTGCCATTGATATCCCAAAAATAGCTTTATCTGCCGTGGCCTCTGCTACCGGGCTCTTTCGCTGGATGGCCTGCATATTCAGCAACATTAAATCAGTAATATCAGTTCGGATTACTTTAATTAAAGTGGCGGTATCCGTTGATTGTTTTAGTTGCTGAAAATCGGCTTTGAGTTTTTCTGTTAATTCTTTTTCGCCAATTTCTGTAACATTACTTTGCTGACTGATTAAGTTGTTTTCAAACGCTTTTTTTCCCCTGCAATAGTGGGTACAACTAAAAAGAGCATTCCCACCGTCATGACCCCCAAAATAATATAGGCGAATTTTTTTCTTTTGATATAAAATCCCATTGCAAACAACAGGGCGATGGGAATCAGCATCTGGGCGATTAATTCTAAAAAATGGTTTCGACAGCCGGAAATTTTTCTTTAATGGTTTTCACCAAATCAACTCCGCTACCGTCGGGCAATTTTACATCACAAAGTGCCACATCAATGGCTCCCTGTTCCAGTCGTTTCAATGCGGATTTACAATCAGCCGCCTGCAATACTTCAAACTGTTCGAGGCTGATGATTTTAGCCAGCAGGGTTCTCAGTTTTTCTTCATCATCTATAATAAGTATTCGACCGTTCATTCATTAAAATTAATTGTTTAGTATCAGTTGACCTTATTAAAAAAAATGGATCAGCAATGTGGTAAGACTATTTTGTGTTCGCAAAAAACTGAATTTTACCATGCCTATTCACAAAAAAGATTAGATAAACGGGGGTAGTCTGACAAGGAAGTGGAAATAAAGAAAATTGAACCGGCAAATGAAAAAAAAGGCCGTAACTGAATAAAGTAATGACTAAACTTTTGGGTGACGACTTTGATCGAAATGATTTTAAATGTGCGAAAGAATAAGTTGCCAGAGAATCATTTGATTATCAAAAACAAATCAGTGACCTGAAAGCTGCCGACAGCAGGTTTAAAGATTATAACCGGCAGGGGTTTTCATTATTAAACAACATGAATTGTTATTAGGGCATCTCTAAAAACTTACCTTTTCCCCTCTTTTGGAGAGTAATTAAAGGTGAGGTCAAATAAAAAAATGAGTTTTTAGAGATGCCCCTTAGTGTAGCTACAAATTTTAACTGGTTTAATACTAAAGATAATTTTAAATAAATTATTTATACATTTTTGTATAAATTAATCTATACTTTTTAGTATAAATTAAAATTAAAAGGGTACTTTTGTTCCGAAGATTTTTCTTAATCACTACAAAATCGAAAAAAGAATCATGAAAATTACAGCACAGGATGAGTATGGTTTAAGAATATTGGTACGAATTGCAAAGTGTAAGGATAATGCTGGCTTAAGCATTCCTCAGCTTAGTGATATGGAAGGATTATCACAGCCCCATGCTGCCAAATTAACCCGGATACTTCGTATGGGGGGCTTAATTAACAGCACTAAAGGACATGTTGGGGGATATATACTTGCCAGGTCTGCTGCCGATATTACTGTGAACGATGGTTTGAAAGCTTTAGGTGGACGTTTGTTTGATGAGGAATTTTGTGCCAATCATGTAGGAGTAATGAAATTGTGTACCAACTCTGTTGATTGTTCTATTCGTTCACTTTGGACGATGGTGCAATCTTCTATAGACATGCTACTTGATAAGATAACACTGGCAGATTTATCAAATAATGAAAAGGAAGCTGCATTTACTTTCCAAGGTTTTCTTGAAGGACATACCGACTAAAAAGAATAAAAAAAGATTAGTAATAATTAATAGCTAAATAAAATGATAACAGTTTCCGAAAATGCAAAACAATATGCGTTAAGTTTAATAAAAAACGAAAATAGCCCCGAAGGGACATTTATTCGTGTGGGTGTAAATGGTGGTGGTTGTTCTGGCCTTACCTACAAACTTGCGCTGGATAATGTTATTAAAGAAACCGATGAGGTTTTTGAAGACAAAGGAATAAGGATTGCCGTTGACAAAAAAAGCTTTTTGTATTTAATAGGTACAGAGCTGGATTATTCTGGAGGTATAAATGGAAAAGGCTTTGTATTTGTCAATCCAAACGCAAGCAGAACCTGTGGTTGTGGAGAATCATTTGGAGTTTAAAGTAATTTTTTTGGTTTTAAAGTTTAAAATTTTTAAAGGTTAAGGTTGAAAAGTTTAAAGGTTTCAAAGTTTTCATATTTATTACAAAACTTTTCTTCATTCCTACATTAAAACATTCCAACTTTCCAACATTCTAACAATAATAACAATACTAACAAATTTAACACTTGTATAATGAACGATATATTAGAACAAAAAATCAGCACAGAATACAAATACGGTTTCGTTACCGATATTGAAGCTGACAACGCACCGAAAGGTTTGAATGAAGATATCATTCGTTTTATTTCTGCAAAAAAAAACGAACCCGAATGGATGTTAGCTTATCGGTTAAAAGCCTTCCGCCATTGGTTAACAATGGAAGAGCCAAAATGGGCACACGTTTCTTATCAAAAACCAAACTTTCAGGATATCATTTATTACTCGGCTCCAAAGCCAAAGGTAACGTTGAGTAGTTTGGATGAAGTGGATCCGGAATTATTGAAAACATTTGAAAAGCTAGGCATTTCTATCTTAGAGCAGGAACGACTTACAGGCGTGGAAAGCAAAATAGCGTTGGATATTATTGTGGACAGCGTTTCTGTAAAAACAACATTTAAAGCAACCCTGGCTGAAAAAGGAATTATTTTTTGTTCGTTTGGCGAAGCAATTCAGGAACATCCGGAATTAGTGAAAAAATACATGAGTTCAGTTGTACCATATACCGATAATTTTTATGCGGCACTCAACTCCGCTGTTTTCACAGATGGCTCGTTTTGTTATATACCAAAAGGCGTTCGTTGTCCGATGGAACTTTCAACCTATTT
>Ga0105045_10006433_pt1 | contig 10393 bp, 10 predicted proteins | sample MAT02_FD_78089 | JGI IMG/M metagenome (GOLD analysis project Ga0105045, IMG submission 78089) | Freshwater microbial communities from Lake Fryxell liftoff mats and glacier meltwater in Antarctica - MAT-02 (megahit assembly) | ecosystem: Environmental > Aquatic > Freshwater > Ice > Liftoff... | reverse complement strand
GACTGGGTACTGCTGGACTTGTCCTGGTCGCGTCGTTGCCTCTTGCCTATGTACCTGTGTGCCCAAAAGGATGAGGTGTGGGAAGGAATAGACACCACGGCCGGTCATAATCGGATTTTAGGCGGTGGGGAGGATAAAAGGGCACTGGTCAGGGATTTTAAAAACTACCCCGAGGTTAGAATGATTCGGTTGATTTTCAGTGATTTATACTCAGTGAAGAGCAAATTTGCTTGGGTGTAAATCGGCTTTTATCTGGCATCAAGCCAAAAAGATCAACATAAAAACAGTGCTAAAATACGTCCAGAGCAAAATGAACAGCCCGTGCACAATGGTCTCGAATGTTTTGCCTTGCCATAGTTTGGGGGAGTACCAGAAGAACTGCGCCAGCAATCGGCAGATCCAGAACAGACTGAATCCAAGGGCAATTTTTTTGCCCAATGTGCTCTCAGCCAGCTCTTTCTGGGAGGTAAGGCACAAAATCCCCATCAGCAAAACGACCAGCGCAATGAAAAAAGTATGCACATACATGAGTTGCCGGTTGATCAGGCTCAACGATCGCAACTCTTTGGCCCAATCAAAATAGGTGGGAAAAACCGCGTGGACCAACGCCAGCCCGATGAGCAGCATGCCGATAACACTAATATGGATCTCCATTTTTTGCCAAAATAAAAGAAGTGATAAAGGGCGTGATGGACAATTCGGTTTTTATAGTCAATCCTGAGGCGCTGAAGGTATCCAGCCATGATCTTCGCGAGTGAAAATGCAAAAAGCCAAGATTATAGGCCAGAAAATTGGGCAGATCGCGCAGATGTTCGGTCACAATGATTTCGCCACTGGGTTTGAGGCAACGGCCCAGTTCGGTGAAGAATACTTTCCGCTCATTTGCGTCCCGGATTTCATGCGCCGACAAGATGGCAAATACACAATCCACCGAATGATCCGCTAAGGGCAAATGGCTGGTGGAAATGGTTTGGGTACCTAGATACGGGGGATAGGCTTTTCTGGCCCGTTTGATCGATACTTCGGTATGTTTGTGCGGGTCATAAAAGTCGAATGCGTTCAAGTTGGCATTGCTAAATCGATTGGCCAGCAATTGGCTGGTTTCGTCAAAACCGGCATTGACGTTGATTATTTTGGCTGAATCAGGGACCCGCAAACCCGAAAGCCAATCGAGCCGGTAGAGGCCCGAGAGATCATACACATAATAGGACACCAAAAGTGAAATGACACTGGTGGCCACGATGGCCCAGAACAGCAAATTGGCCAGCAAAAGAAAAGGTTCGGCCAAATAGTGGTTTAAAATCAGCAACAGCCAGAGAAAACCCAGCGAAAATAAGTAGAAATGCCAATTGAATCGGACAATGTTCCAGACTCCCTGAAATGGTTTTCTTAGGTTTTCCATCGCTCAATTTTTCCTTTTTTCCAATGATAAGGGATATTGTGGATGATGAAACCATTGGCCAAAACCAAGCCAGTCAATTTTAAATCGTCTAGAAAACCAATCTCGTAATGGTTGATGGTGATGGGGGCGGGTTGCCAATTTTGCCTCACACCCTCAATAATCAGCACTTCCCGGGTGGCTGGGAGGTAGGTGAAGGTAAATGGCAGAGGCCCGGCAAATTTTCTCGCAGTTTTCCAATCGGGAAAAGGGGAGTTGGCCGGCAAGCTGCTCCCATCGCCCGTAGCTGTGACCGAGAGGCTGAAACGGGATTTTGCTGATTGGATGATCCTTTCATCCCCAACGGTGGTTTGGGCAATGTCGGTAGTGGAATAATTATAGTGGGTAAAAATATTGCCCAATAATTCCATTTTTCGCTTGTCAGTTTCCGATTTGAGAATGTACAACCCCCTCAGCCTTTTCCCGGTGAGGTTGACATACCGGACAAATATCCGATAGCCGATGAGAAAAAAATCATTGCCCAGAAACTTGGGCAATCCCTTGGGGCGCAGTCCGGTGGTTTTGACCATCGCCACCGCGATGAACGCCCATTTATCTTCCCATGTGTCTAGGGTCAAACATTCGGGGATGAAACTCTGCAATTGTTCTTTGGGAACGGCAAAAGTCAGCACCAGCGAGCTTTCAAAAAAAGCTTCTACCGCAAATGGGTGGTTTTTTAGAAAAGTACGCATGTCATAGTTGCTTTATCAGTTTTTTGTTCAGAATAAATTCAGTGTAGTAAACCAGCGCCACAAATAACAAGGCAAAAAGCGCATTGACCCGGCCCCAGAGCAATAAATCAGGCACAAGGTAAAATTCAACAATGTTCATGGCCGAAACAATGATCATCTGCGCCCAAGCGCACAACCTCGTTTGGCGGCCGCTCAGTAGCCAAACCACCATTCCGATTTCTGAAATCCCGATTAGAATGGTTAATGGGCGGGCATATTCATCGCCCAAAATGCGGGCCACAATCTGCTGGTGCCGGGGCACAAAATGGAGCACTTTGCAATACAATCCATTGATCAACCAAACGGTCGCCAGTAGATAGGTCAATATTTTGTGGATCGATCGAGGGTTCATGCAGGGAGAAAAGTAAAGGGATTGGTAATTGTAAAGGAACATTTTCGCCTATTCTCGCCGCAGCACCGCCCGCTGAAACCCGTTCACCAAAAAGCTGTTCACGGTCGGGATGTCCTGCGCTTGGTGCCGCTGGCCGCCACTGACCAAGTTGGCCTTGTCGCCCGAAGAAGTCACTTCAAAAACAATGGTTTCCCCGATTTTTTCATAGCTCACCGTAAGCACATTCGGCCCGACCGAGAACCAAGTGATAAGGCGGGAGCCAAATAAGTAGGCATCGATCAAGATGCTGTTTTTTTCGTCCACCCGGTAATGTCCTTTGGCCGCATCGATTACCAGCAGTTCATAAGGACGTTCATCTATTTTATCGCCTTGGCCATAAATCAGGGCGAAGCGGTATTTGATTGAGTCCAACTGACTGATTTTCAGTTGCATTGGATATTGGGATCCTGCACCTTGGGATTTGTGGATTTCCAACGTGCCCCGCCAATTTCCTAGCCATTCGGCCGGGAAAGGGCCGCTTTGGGCACTGGCCAAGGTGGGAGCGAGCCCCAAAAATAGCCCAAGCAATACTAGTTTTTTCAGCATTTGGGTGGTGGTGGTGGTTGATTGATGGCCCGCAATTTGGACAAACCTTTCGATTTTGGCAAGGATGGCCTAATTTTGCTCCCGCGCCATCCGATTGGCCCAACAAGATTACTCAACAATGGAATATAACCCCGCCGAAATAGAACGAAAATGGCAAGGCCGCTGGGCTGATCGCCAAGTCTATAAAACTTACAACGATACCACCAAGCCCAAATATTACGTGCTGGACATGTTTCCCTACCCTTCCGGGGCGGGGCTGCACGTGGGTCACCCGTTGGGCTATATTGCCTCCGATATTGTGGCCCGGTTCAAGCGCCTCAAGGGTTTCAATGTGCTGCACCCGATGGGCTTCGATTCTTTTGGGCTGCCCGCCGAGCAATATGCCATCGAGACAGGTCAGCACCCGGCGCTGACCACTGCCAAAAATATTGCTACTTTCAAGCGCCAACTCAACCGGATCGGGTTCAGCTACGATTGGGATCGCGAAGTGCAAACTTCCGCCCCCGATTACTACAAATGGACGCAGTGGATCTTTATGCAGTTGTTCAATGCTTGGTATGACCTCGGCCACTCGGCCAACAATGGGTTGGGCAAAGCCAGGGACATTGCCGAATTGGTCGAACTTTTTGAGCAGTCGGGCAATGTGAACGTCCGGGCTGCCTGCCACGAAGATGTGCCCCACTTTGATGCCGCCCAGTGGCTAGCTTTCAGCGAACGCACCAAGGCCGAAATTCTGCTCAAATACCGGTTAACTTTCTTGTCGGAGGAAGTGGTCAACTGGTGCCCAGCCTTGGGAACCGTATTGGCCAATGATGAGGTAAAAGATGGGCGGAGCGAGCGTGGAGGTTACCCAGTGGAACGCAAGCTCATGCAGCAGTGGATGATGCGGATCACGGCCTATTCCGAGCGGCTCTTGCAAGACTTGGAAACCGTCGGCTTTACCGAATCGCTCAAAGAAATGCAGCGAAATTGGATTGGCAAATCGATGGGGGCCGAATTGGATTTTAAGGTCGTTGGCCAAGATCTGAGCCTCACGGTGTTCACCACCCGGATCGATACCACTTTCGGGGCAACGTTCGTCAGCATTGCCCCGGAGCACGAGTGGATTCCCCGGCTTACTTCGCCCGACCAGCAGGCTGCGGTGGCAGAGTATGTGCTGAAAGCCAAGAACCGCTCCGAGCGCGACCGCATGGCCGATGTCAAAACCGTGTCGGGCGTGTTCACGGGGACGTATGTGATCAACCCATTGTCGGGCGAAAAAATCCAGCTCTGGGCGGCCGATTATGTGCTGGCTGGTTATGGCACGGGCGTGGTGATGGCCGTGCCCAGCTCGGACGATCGCGATTTTCGTTTTGCCAAACATTATCAATTGCCAATCGTCTGCGTGATTGAAGGCACCGAAAACATGGCCGATCCGACGGAAAAGAAAAAGGGTAAAATGATCAATTCTGGTTTTCTCAATGGGCTGGAAACTGCGGATGCCATTCAATTGGCCACCCAAAAAGCAGTTGCGCTGGGGGTGGGAAAGGCTAGGATCAACTACCGGATGCGCGATGCCGTGTTTAGCCGCCAGCGTTATTGGGGGGAGCCAGTTCCCGTCTATTTCAAGGAGGGGATCCCCCACTTGATCCAAGTCGATGAACTGCCCTTGATCTTGCCTGAAATTGATGAGTTCAAGCCCACCCCAACGGGTGAACCGCCGTTGGGCCGGGCCGTAAACTGGAAATACCAAGGCCAATATGAGTATGAACTGAGCACAATGCCCGGTTGGGCGGGTTCGAGTTGGTACTTCTTGCGCTACATGGATGCCCGCAACGACCAAGTTTTTGCTGACCGCGCGGCCATGGACTATTGGCGCGAAGTCGATCTGTACGTGGGGGGAACCGAGCACGCCGTGGGCCACTTGATGTATTCCCGTTTTTGGCACAAGTTCCTGTATGACAAGGGATTGGTCGGCTTCCCCGAACCCTATAAAAAATTGTTGAACCAAGGGAAGATCCAGGGCCGTTCTAGTTTTGTGTATAAGTTGAAAACCGAGAATAAGTTCATTTCCAAGGGCTTGCGGGGCCAATTCGGCGAGGTTGCCGAACTGTCCGCACCCATTAGCTTGGTTCAGCTGGATGTGCTCGACATTGAAGAATATAAAAAATTTCGCCCAGAATTTATTAATGCTGAATTTGTGTTGGAAAACGGCCAATATATTTGTGGCGACGGGGTGGAAAAAATGTCCAAGTCTAAGCACAATGTAGTCAATCCCGACGAAGTTTGCGATGAATACGGGGCCGATACGTTGCGCTTGTACGAAATGTTCCTTGGCCCAATTGAAGCCGATAAGCCTTGGAGCACCCACGGTATTGAGGGTGTTTATCGGTTTTTGAAAAAAATGTGGCGGCTGTTTTATGACGAGAAGGGCAATTGGCAGGTAAAGGAGGCCGATCCCAACAAAGAAGAATGGAAGGCATTGCACAAAGCTTTGAAAAAAGCCGAGGAAGATGTGGAGCATCTTTCGTTCAATACCTCGGTGAGTGCATTTATGGTTTGTGTCAATGAACTGAGCAGCCTAAAATGCAACAAACGGGCCATCTTGGCCGATTTATTGGTCATGGTTTCCCCTTACGCGCCACACATCACCGAGGAACTTTGGGAGCAATTGGGCCATGCCACCAGCATCACCCAGGCCATTTTCCCGCAGTGGAACCCAGTTCATTTGGTGGAGGATTCATTTGAGTACCCTATCTCAATCAATGGCAAGGTGCGCACCAAAATGGATTTCGCGGCCGATTTGCCAGTGCAAGAAATTGAAAAACAAGTGCTGACCTCGCCTGCCGTCCAGAAATACATGGAAGGCAAACCTGCCAAAAAGGTGATTATTGTGCCGAAGCGGATGGTCAACGTGGTGATTTAGGCAGTGATGGTAAAATCTTTTGCAGAATGGCAGTGGTCAGTTGTTAGCTGGCCACTGCGGTTTTTTTTAGAAGAAAAACGGATCTTTGACTATTTTCCCATCTTGTACCTCATAAAGGCAAATTTCACTGTCCAAACGACGGCCCATCCCCTTGAAAGTGGCATCCATCGTCATAGCAACAGTGAAAAAATTGTCCGCCACCAGTGGATCCGAGACTGTGCCCCCGTGGTAGGCTTCCAACATTTCTCGGAATTGGGCATTTTTGGCCAGTAGGGTATCCAGTCCCTTGGTTTCGACAATGCCGCCATGAGCAGCCACCGAAATTGGCTCAATGGCCACGGCATCGCGACTGAACAATTCGGTGTAAGCTTGGGCATGTTGGCCGGTTCGGCAGAGTTTGACTAGCCGATCGGCGACTTCTTGAATTGCTATAGAAAAAATAATGTTAATATAAAAAATAAGTTGTCCAGTTTATTTAAAAAAGCGATTGGCTGGTGAAAACTTAAAACAAACAGGGTAGTTGCTATAGTGCTGGTTGAGTGAGGCTAATGCTAGCAGTTTAGTCGGTTCCGAAGTTAGCAAATCAATATTAAAATATATTTATTGCTCAGACCGGGAAACAAATATAATTAGATATTTATAAAAACAAAGTCAACTAAAAAAATCTTGGAAGTTTATATTTCAGAAATCGGGCAACCCATTCGGGGAAAGCCTATCTTTAACCAACAAACGATATTGTCATGAAGCATCCGTTCCTATTTCCTCTTCTCTCATTGGTGGTCCTTTTGTTCAGTGCCGTTTCCAACCCATTTTTCTCGATTGAGGATGAAATCAAACTAGGGGAAAAAGTGAGCAAAGAAGTAGAGGCTGACCCAAAGAATAAAGTACTTGACGAAAAAAAACATGCCGTAGCTTATGGGCATTTACGGCGGATCACGGATCAGATCCTCAATTCGGGCGAGGTAAAATACCGCAAAGAATTTCCTTGGCGAGTCAAAATCATCCATAATGACAGTATGTTGAACGCTTTTTGTGCTCCGGGCGGATTTATCTATGTGTACACGGGAATTGTCAAATATTTGGATAACGAGGATCAATTGGCCGGGGTAATGGCTCACGAAATAGCCCATGCCGATCGCCGCCACGTAACCGATAATTTGGTCAAGCGGCAAGGGATAGCCGCGCTGGCCAGCCTGGTGCTGGGTGGGCGACGTAGCCAGTCGCAGGTGGCCCAGATAGCCCAAGGTTTGCTGGGCCTCAACTTCAGCCGGGCTCACGAGCGCGACGCTGACGATTTTTCAGTGGTTTACTTGTGCAAAACCCGCTATCAATCCAACGGAGCGGCGGGCTTTTTTGCCAAAATGCTGCGAGAAAACAAAGCTGGTCAGGTTCCCCAATTCCTCAGTACGCATCCTTCCTCCGAAAGCCGGGTACAGGACATCAACAACAAAGCTGGCGAGTTGCAGTGCAGTACCAAGGAAAGCGCCAGCGCCAAAAACTACCGGGCATTCAAGGCTAGCCTCCCCAAGTGAGCGTAAACGTTTGGGTAGTGGCCGGGCGCAAGGGATTGTAAGTTTTTTCGTAAAAAGTCACTTTACCTTGCCGAGTGACCAGCATGACGGTAGTGCAGCAAGTCCCATAGTTTGGGCTGGCAATGAACAATGGAGCAAGCACCCGCTCTTGTTCCATCGCCAGCCCGGTTTGTTGCACCAGTGAGTCGGGTGGGGGATTGGAGTCGTGCAACAGCATGGCCAGTCCATCAGGGGCTAGTTCTCTGGCCGCAATGGCCGCCCCGAGCCGAACTTTGGCGGTGCTTACTTTGTGCCAAGGGGTGTCCAGCAAATGGTTGGACAGTCCGTACAGACCACTGGCCAACTTGCGGGTTTTATTTTCATAGTTGGAGTAGTAAAACAGATCATTGGAGTTGCCCACCAATAAATTGAACCCATTGTATTGTTCAGCCCGGGGCCGGAGCTGGGCAAGGTACGATTGCGGGGAGGTGGCCCCAGTGAGGTAGTGGAGCGGCAACTCCCCGCGTGACTGGGCAACGCGCGCGAACTGGGCCGGGTCACGGTAGTTGGTCAGGGCAGCAAACTGTCCTTGTCGGTTCAAGCCAAGCCAAGTGCCCCCGGCCGACAAGTCTTTACCGGCCAGCACCTCGGGGTGTTGCGGCCAGAAATGGGCATTCTCGGTGGGCCGGGCATAAAATTCGTCACGGTTGGCCACCAGAACCAATTGATAAACGGGATCATAGTCCCAAGCAAAAGTAATCAAGCACATTGGACATTGATGGGATCAACAAACGGCACCCCAAAGTGATGGGATGCCGTTTTGTTTGGGTAAAAATCTGGGCTCTATTTTTTGTCTCGCAAGTCAACTTCCTGAACTTTGGGATGCTGCGCCTTGTCAAAATTGAAGAAGGCATCGGTAACCGCCACGTTGGATTCAAATTTCATGATCGCATACAAAAAGCGGCGACCATTCTTTTCAAATATTTGCCAACTTTTTAGTTCGCGGGTGCGGCGGTTGATCAACAAGCGGATTTTGAAATAATTCACGTTCTTGTCGTCAGGGGTCAAATCCACTTCATCAAAAATTTCCGTGCCTTCCTTTTTTTCGCCAAACCAATTGTACTTGAACCCCTTCTTGTACATGTTATAAACTTCGGCCGGATTAATGTCGCCGCTGTTGGGGTCATTATCGGTAATTGTTACTTCTTTATCGTCCTCAATGTACGTCCAGACGGTGGTTTTATTGTTAAAAATTTCCTGTTCGGGGAGCTTTAGCCGGAACTTATCGCCTTTGACCGTGATCTTGCCGGTGAAAGTTTCGTCGAGTTTTTCTTGCGTACTTTTCATGTTGCAAGCAAACTCGGCCCGGAAAGCCGTCAGTTTCTTATACCGCTCGCTCATAGCATTTAATATGGCCTCGGCCTTCGGATCTTTGGCATTGGCTTGGGCCTGAGCGCTCAGGCCAATGAAAATCAAAATACCAGATAAAAATAAGTTTCTCATTTGGGGTATTAAAAATTGATAAAATAATAAAAAGTGAACATGCCAATACCACTCTGGGGTCGATGCGGCTATAAAATGTGCAACCTTGTGCAGGCTGGTCAACTTGGTACGAAGCCAACCGACAGGGCCACCAATATTTTATAGACACCTCTTACTTGTATTTCTACTGCATCGTTCTTGGTTGGTCGGGAATAACACTGTCCTATAACCGCGCCACTTCTTCTTCCGAAAATCCGGTCAGGGCCGAAATGGCTGCTGAGTCCATCCCCATTGATTTTGCTTTTCTGGCGATCTCCAATCTCCCTTTCAGTTCCCCTTCCTTAAACGCAGTATTGATAACTCCTTTCAGGTCGCGGTAGATTTTCAGGCTTTGTTCGTAGGCGATCCTTTCGTCGTCGGAATAATTGGCGATTTCTGCTTTTTTGAATGCTTGTGAAAATATGTCGTCACTGAATGTGCCGGGGATGTCCTGAAAATCTTCCAAGTGCTTGATAAAATACAACCATTTGTCGAGCCGGGTCGTCAGTTCATGCTCTTTCTTATTGAAATGGGGCATTTCCAAGTACACAAATTGCAGTTTGTCATAAAAGACCTGATTGTTCTGGTCCTTGCGCCGGACGGTGTGGACCACTTCCTCGTTGTTGGATTTGGCTTCATCAAACTTAAAATCCAAGATGCCCACACAATAGACCGCCTTTTGTTGGTAGTTCCATTCTCCCCTCTCCGCTTGTTCCTGGATGGGAAATGTTGCGTAGTAGATCGTCCTGTCCTTGAAATAATTTTGTTTGGCCTTTTGCAGTTCGACAATTATTTTCTCACCCTTGCTGTCCTCGCAGTAGATATCGTACACTGCTTTTCTATCGCCTTCAGCTTTGCCCTGTTTTTCCTTGTTTTTAAACGTCAGGTCCACGATGTTACTGTCGGGCAGCAGGTTGCTCAGGAAGTCAATAAGCATGGGCTTGCTGGCTTCTTCCCCAAATATTTTCTTGAACCCAAAGTCGGTAAACGGGTCTACATATTTTGCCTTCATTTAGCTATCTGGTTAGCGGTGCCGAATACAAAAAATGGGTTTAAACAGTAGGCCGATTAGGTGATGGGCGGATGGTAGTGCTGTTGCCAACCTGTAAACGGTCGCCTCTTTAAGTCAAGCTGTTCAATAACTGTTCCAAAGCATATTCATCTTGGAGCATGACTTTGCGGGCCTTGCTGCCCTCGAACCCACCCACGATCCCTGCCGCCTCGAGCTGATCCATGATGCGGCCAGCCCGGTTGTAACCCAAGCTCAATTTGCGCTGAATGAGCGATGTGCTCCCTTGCTGGTGCGTGACCACTAGCCGGGCTGCGTCCTCAAACATGGAATCGCGGTTG
>Ga0105045_10006432_pt1 | contig 10394 bp, 10 predicted proteins | sample MAT02_FD_78089 | JGI IMG/M metagenome (GOLD analysis project Ga0105045, IMG submission 78089) | Freshwater microbial communities from Lake Fryxell liftoff mats and glacier meltwater in Antarctica - MAT-02 (megahit assembly) | ecosystem: Environmental > Aquatic > Freshwater > Ice > Liftoff... | reverse complement strand
CGCCCGTGAGGGCATCCCGCACCTGCGCCAACATCCGCAGTCGCTCGCCATCCCGAGCCCGTCCGGTAAAGGCGTACCCCGACACATTGCGCGCCAAGCGCATCCGGGTGGAAATCACCACATCGGCGTTCGGGCCGGACGCATCCAGCCAGCGCACGCCGCCATCCGGAAGCAGTGACAGGTCGAGTCCTGCGCGCGCGCCCGTCATTCGATCACCCGGATCCGATCCCGTAGCTCGGCCGCCAACTCGAACTGCTCCGACTCCACCGCACGTCGCAACCGATCACGCAAATCGTACAACGAATCCGGCTTCGCGTCGATGTGCGCCACCGGCACCTCGTAGCGGGAACCCACGTGCCGAGAACTGCCGTGCAACCGCCGCAGCAACTCGCGCAAGCTCTTCTCCATCGCGTCGTAACAGTGCGGACACCCCAATCGACCGGTCGCGCGAAAGTCGCGCGCCGTGGCACCGCAAAACGCGCAGGACGCCGCATCTTCGCTCGATGCCGCCGCCTGCTGCTGTACCGCCTGCAGAATGTCCCCCAGCGGATGTTGGGGCGTGGCTAACGACGTTTGCACGCCCTTCTCCGCCGCGCACTTTTCGCATAGATGCAACTGCGTGACCGCGTTATCCACGATCCGCGTCAGATGCACCACTGCGTCCAGCTCTTTACAGCTATCGCACAACATCAGCTCTCCGTCCGCTGTCCGTCAGTATCCACCAGTCGTCCCCCTTCCAACAAAAGCGCGCGATCGGCGCGCGCAGCCAACGACTGATTGTGCGTGACCACGACCAATCCGAGAGACATGTCCCGTGCTAACTCAGCGAACAGGTCGTGTAATCGTTCCGCGTTGTGCAAATCGAGATTGCCACTCGGCTCGTCCGCCAGCAATAGCGCCGGCCGTGCCGCCAAAGCACGCGCCACCGCTGTTCGCTGCTGCTCACCACCCGACAACGCGCCGGGGCGGTGCGATCCACGGGCGGACAGCCCAACGCGATCCAGCAGTTCCGCCGCCCGAATTCGGGCCGCCGGCTCGGGCACCCCGGCGATCCGTAACGGCATCATCACATTCTCCAGCGCAGAGAACTCACGCAAGAGGTGATGAAATTGAAACACAAATCCCACCGCACGGTTCCGAAGGACGTCCACGCGCTCGTCGGACAGCGACTCGATTGCCTCCCCCGCAATCGAGATTCGTCCCTTCGATGGACGCTCCAATGCCCCCAGCACGTGCAGCAAGGTGCTCTTTCCCGCCCCACTCGACCCGACGATCGCGACCATTTCGCCGCGCTGCACCGTCAAAGACACATCATCCAACACCCGGATGACCCCGCCGTCCCCGCCTAGGAACTCCTTCACCAGCCCCTCGGCCTGCACCACCGGGACCTCGGTGCCACGGAGCGTCGTCGGAGCGGTCGGCACCGACACGAGCTCACTCATGACGGATGGCATCCACGGGATACAGACGGGCGGCCTGCGCAGCGGGATACAGCGTAGCCAACGCCGCCACTACCAGACTGGCCGCCACGATGCTCACCACGTCGAACAACTCAATCGCCACCGGCAGGTGATCAATAAAATACACCGAGGGGTCCAGCGTGATCAGCTCATAATGCTCCAGCAGCACCGCGACGCCCAAACCCAGCACCAACCCACCCGCGGTGCCGACGGCGCCCACAACCACACCCTGATAGAGAAAGATCCGTCGGATCGACGACGCGGACATCCCCATCGCTCGCAGAATCCCGATCTCCCGCGTCTTGTCCGCAACGACCATCGTCAGGGTACTCACGATGTTAAAGGCCGCCACCAGCACAATCAGGAGGAGAATGACCCCCATGCCGAGCTTCTCCAGCTTGAGCGCCTGAAAGAGCGAGCGGTTCTGCTCCTGCCAGTCTTTCACGAACACGGGGGTCGCCGATAACGCCTCGCGCAGTGAATCCGCCACGGCTGGGGCCGACCAGCGATCGCGCGTCTTCACCTCGAGACCCGTGACGTCATCGCCCATACCAGCGAATCGCTGAGCGACCCGGAGGTCGAGGTAGAGGTACGAGTCGTCATACTCGTACATCCCGGTCTCGAACACACCCGACACCACCACGCTATCCGCGTGAGGAATCACCGCGCCGGTCGACGCGTTCATCTCCAGACCGGCCTCGCCGAGCAGCACAATCGTATCACCGGGAAAGGCATTCAGCTTGGATGCGAGGAATTTCCCGATGACGGCCCCTGGCAAACCCACGCCCTCGCGCACGAAGAGGAAATTCCCGAGGATGGCATGTTCACGGATGCTGGTCACCGCGGCATCCGGTACGCCGTCGGGCTCCAATCCCACCACCTGTGCGCCGGTCCGGAATCCACTGAGGTTCCGCACCAGCGCCTGCGTTTGCACGAACGGCGCCGCCAGCTGGACACCAGGCTGCGCCCGCACCGACTGTAACAACGGCCGCCACTGGGGGAGTCGCATCCCATCGCCGTACGGCAACACGCGGACGTCCGGGCTACCCACAAGGATCTTCTCGCGCAGGTCCCGCTGCAACCCGTTCATCACCCCCATGATCACAATGAGCGCGCTAACGCCCACCAGCACACCGCCAATGGCGATCACGCTGATGAGCGACAGCAACTTCGACCCGCGGCGACTCCGCAGGTAGCGCCACGCAATCGAGAGTTCCAACCGAGTCACCGTACTCACTCGGGGCGCATGGTCGGAAACAGAATCACATCGCGAATGTTCGCGGTGTCCGTGAGGTACATGAACAACCGGTCGATGCCGATACCCACACCACCGGTGGGCGGCATCCCGTACTCCATCGCGCGCAGATAATCTTCGTCGACGCCCGACGCTTCATCGTCGCCCGCGTCGCGTAAACGCGCCTGCGCCTCGAACCGCTCGCGCTGATCGATGGGATCATTCAGCTCGGAGAATGCATTGGCGAGTTCCTTCCCACGTGCGAACAGTTCGAAGCGCTCGGTCAGTCCCGGCGGGCCGCCTCGCTTGGGCTTCGCCAACGGCGACAGCTCGATCGGATAATCGACCACGAACGTCGGCGTGTCGATCTTCGACTCCACGAGCTCCCCAAACATCTCATCCAGCATCTTGGGGCGGCTCATGGTGGAGACCTTTGGCACGCCGATGCGTTCCGCGAGCTGCCGGAGCTCCGCATCCGAGCTGGTCATGACATCCACGCCCGCAGCTCGCGACAGCGACGGCACCCACTCGATCCGCGGGAACGGAGTGACCAACTGCGGCACTTTCGCCCCGACCAGCGGAATTGCGCGTACTGCCTCAGCCGCCGACACGAATAACGTCTCCACGCGAGTCATCATCGTGGAATAGTCGGCGAAGGCTTCGTAAAACTCGAGCATCGTAAACTCCGGATTGTGCGTCCGGTCGATGCCTTCGTTGCGGAAATCGTGGCCGATTTCATACACCCGCTCAAAGCCGCCAACAATCAACCGCTTTAAATAGAGCTCATCCGCGATACGCAGATACAGCGGCATATCGAGTGTGTTGTGGTGCGTGATGAACGGACGCGCCGAGGCGCCGCCATAGAGCGGCTGCAACACCGGCGTCTCGACTTCGAGATACCCCAACCCATCCAGATGCGACCGGATGCTGCGCGTCATCACTGATCGCGCTCGAAACAACGCACGCACCTCGGGATGGACCGCAAGGTCCGCGTAACGCTGGCGTGCCCGCTGTTCGGTATCGGAGAAGGCCGAATACCGAACGATCTGGCCATCAACCACCTGCTCTTTCCCGAACGGCAACGGGCGCAGCGACTTCGAGAGCAGCGTCGCCTCCTGCACTCGCACCGTTGCTTCGCCGGTCCGCGTCCGCATCATGGTGCCGCGTACCCCGACCCAATCGCCGAGGTCCCAGGCATCGAGGTGCGCCCACGCGGCCTCGCCAACCTCGTCGCGCCGAAAATACAGCTGCACACGACCGTCCATATCCGCCAGATGCGCGAAAGCCGTTTTGCCCTGACTCCGCCACGACGTGAGCCGGCCGGCTACCCTGACTTCCGGCCCGTCGTCCGAGTCACCGAGCGACGCGACCGCCTCGCTGGCGGTATGCGACCGGTCGAAGGAATATGCGAACGGTTCAATACCTGCCGCTCGCAGCGTTTCCAACTTGTCGCGCCGAGCCTGCATCAGGAAGTTGATGTCATCGCTCACAGCGGGCGACCTTCTGCCGCCTGCTCGCTCTCCTGCTTCAGATACGCTTGAATGAACGGGTCGATCCCGCCATCCATGATCTTCTGGACGTCGGCGATCTTGAGCTCAGTGCGGTGATCGTTCACCATCGTATACGGTTGGAAGACGTAGCTGCGGATCTGGCTGCCGAACGAGACGTCCTGCTTATCGGCGTCAAGCAGCGCCTTGGCGGCGGCCAGCTTGTCCGACTCACGTTGATACAACTTGTTCTTGAGCTGCTTCATCGCCGTCGCCTTATTCTTGAATTGCGAACGCTCGGCCTGCGACGCACAGACAATACCCGTCGGTAAGTGGGTAATGCGCACCGCCGACGATGTCTTGTTGACATGCTGCCCACCGGCGCCAGATGCTCGGTACACATCGATCCGCAGATCATCGTCGCGAATCTCGATGGTGATTTCTTCGTTGACCACAGGATACACAAACACCGACGCGAAGCTGGTGTGTCGCCGAGCCTGAGAATCGAACGGCGAAATGCGTACCAGACGGTGCACGCCGGTCTCGGGTCGCAAGAATCCGTACGCGTACATGCCCTTGATTTCCATGACCGCGCCCTTGATCCCTGCTTCTTCGCCCTCGCTCAGATCAAGCATCTCCAGCTCAAAGCCTTTGCGTTCGGCCCAGCGCGTATACATGCGCATGATCATCTGCGCCCAGTCCTGTGCTTCAGTACCTCCGGCACCGGCACTTATTTCGATTTGCGCATCGCGGAAGTCATCACGTCCACGCAACAACGACTTGAGTTCGAAGGCGTCGAGTTCCTCCACGATCCGCTCGACCTCGCGATCGAGGTCGTCCGACATATCGTCGTCCTCTTCGAGCGTCAGCAAATCATCCAATTCCCGCGCGGAGGCAATGCGTCCTGTCAGGGCGTCCGTGGGCTCGATCCAGCCCTTGAGCTGCTTGACCTGTTGGACGATGTCGCGCGCATAATCCTGATCGTTCCAGAACGCGCCGTCGGACATCTCTTCCTCGTACGCACTCAGCGTTGATCGCTTGGCGTCGACGTCAAAGATACCTCCGCATGTCCACCAGCCGCTCTTCCGAGCGCGTCAACACCCTAAGGCGTTCCCCATCCTGCATGCCGTGCCTCCACAAACGACGCGGACCGCTCCCCGTTGAGGAAAGCGGCCCTGAATTCAGCCAACATCCGAGTATGACGGAAGCTATCGGGTCACGGCGTCCGCATCCAGCGGGATGCCGCCGCAACACGCGATCAAAACAACTTCCGGCCACCGCCGAGGATTTCATTGAGCGCGTCCTGGAAGTGCGGCGACCGTTCGGCCGTCTCACGCCCCACCTGTTCCACATATTCCTCGTAGCTCTTCTTGATCTCCTCGCGGAACAGCTGGCGCAGGGTGCCGTCGCGAAGCCCTTCCTCCTGCTTCTGCGGATGGTACGCCACCAGGTCTGACACCAAGGCTCGCGCCAGTCGTCGGGCACGCTGCTCGGGGTCGGCCCGAAGGAAGGGATTGATGGCCCGTCGGCCGCCGGCCGGTGTTCCGACGGTCGCAGCAGAAACAACGGCCGGTGAGACCGACGGCGTAAACGACGGCGCGGGCATTGGAACCGGCGGCGTCATGACGGGCACTGGCGCAACCTCGAACGTCGACGGCTTCAACGGCGTGGCCGACGATGAGGGCGCGGCGGTCGGCGCCGTGGCAAAGGCCGTCGCACGCCGGCTACTTCCCGGAAACGCCGCCGACACAGCGGCCGTCGATGTCGTTGGCGTGACGGCCACCGGCAGCGTCCCCCCCGAGATCGCGATGCCGCCGCCGCACACCGAACAGCTGGCCCGCACACCGCTGGCGGGCACCTTGGCAGGATCGACCCGGAATACCGACCGGCAGTCAGGACAGGCAACTGTCACGCCGCGCCTCCCGAGCTTCGCAGCCCCTGTCGCACACGGCCGAGCTCCGCGCCCGCCCCGACCTGCAACGGCACCGCAGCCTCTTCACGACGCCGGTCCACCGCCCACCCCGACCCAGGAAGAGTCTTCGCGTACGTCTTCATTTCCGTCGCCAACTCGCTGACCTCGATTGCCCGCGTGAAATGACGGCGCTGATTCGTGACCACCCCGACCGAGAGCGTCATAAGTGGCACACGATGCAGCTGCCCCCGACGATCCTTCCCAAAGAAATATCCGACACGCCGGTCCTGCTCGGAATACTGCCACGGGATCAGCTCGTCAAACACCCGAACGATCTCATCGCAGACTCTCGGCATCGCCACCAACGGCACGACATACAGAAAATCATCGCCGCCGATATGTCCCACGAACCCCTGCTCACCACACAGCCCCTTGACGACGTCGTGCAAAATACGGGCAAGCAACTGGATGACCTGATCGCCGTGGTGATAGCCGTAGCGATCATTGAATTCCTTGAAGTGATCAAGGTCCGCATAGCATGTCGCAAACTTCTCACCGGATGCCACGCGACGCGAGAGTTCCGCAGAAATTTCCCGAGCCCCCGGTAGCCGAGTGGATGGATGCACGTCGGTATCCCGATCACTGCGCGACAGCAACGCATCAAGCCGGACCGCCGCCTCCTCGGCCAAGACGTCGTCCCGCAAGACATCGTCAGCACCAGCGGCGAACGCCTCGCCAAATCGCTCGGCCGGAACGATGACCAGCACCGGAACGATCGCCGTGTACGCGTCTCGCTTCAGCCGCCGACAGGTCAGCAGCACGGCGTCTTGCCAGGCCGCGGCCCCACGGGCGTCGAGCACCATCGCCCGAGGCCGGGACTTGAGCGCGAGGTCCACCACGTTATCCACCGCCTGCACGCGCTGCGCTGCGAGCTGGGCTCGCTCCCACCACGCCGATAGCCACGCAGGATCCCCCTGACCGCAGGTCAGGTGAACGGCGACCTGGAAAGCGGTCGTGGCAATAGGTGTCAAGGCTGGTGGTGTGTCCACTCGGATCCGGGCATCAGCAACGGGGAGGCAGGATCGCGCTGCCGGAAACCGGCATCTCTGATCGAAAGGTCAACCTATCGACGATTGCTGACCCGCAGACGGCACGTTGTGTGCTGGATCACCAACGCCTCCCGATTGCGTCAGCGCGACGGTACCAGTCGCACTGACATTTGCCACTGGGCCTGACCCAGCGCCGGGTCCCCGACCGGCCTGAGCTGACTGTGAACGGACGACACCCGCAATCCGCCCATGCCCGCGCCTCCGTATCGACGCACTCGCACATTGACATACGCATCGATCAGACTGATCAGGTGATTCGCCCCCAGCAGCCCGGTCATGGTGACCGCTCGCTGGTATCGACGGTTGGCGCTCGCGATGACATCGCGGTAGACGCCCTGCTCCAACTGCGCATCACGCCAACTCCAGCGGAACGCGTCTCCGACCGCTCGCTCGACGTAAAAGGCCATCGCTCGCTGATACTCCGGGCTTGAAACGGGTGGGGTCACATTCGGATCGCGCCAGAAGGTCTCGCGCGCGAGCAGCCAGCGCGCGCCATTGAAGGTGGTGGCATCAATTTCCGGATCGACCGCGCCGCCCGGTACGCGATCGAAGAGCCCACTCTCCAGGAAACGCTCCATGGTCTCGTAGTACTCCCACGGCCCGAGCGGTCGATCACCACCGAATGCGCTCCGCGCAACATTCGCTGCCAGAGCCCGATAGGCGTCGCGGTCCCGGTCCCCATCACGACGCGCGGACACCGCCTGGAGTAGCAGGTACCCCTCCACGACGAGGTACGCCACACTGCGTTGCTGACCGAGAGCGAACTGTCCAGCGCCCGGCACCACGCCGGAGGCGAGCGGAGCCCACCACGGCGCAGATGGTGACGGGACAGTCGGCGCGATGGCGAAGAGGCGCAGATCGACCGTGGAACGCGCCGTTACGTGAGCGTCAGCGACCGACGTCGTGCGGTACACCACCCCCACCGGGGACGGCGACTGCGCACCCAGCGTGCGAACCAAGGCCGCGGCCACGAACAATGCGCGGGCGATCGTCAACGACGTACAACATCCACGTCGCATCAAAACCTCGCTCGCAACGAGACATAGGTTGGCGGCTCCCCGAGTTGCGATGACAAGGCATCGAACCGCCGCGAAATATCCAACGCGAATCCCGCGCGTTGATAGCCAACGCCAATCGATGGCCCTCGCCCAGCACCGGGCTGCAGCTTGTAACCGCCGCGAAGGAACGCCTGATCGCGATAGCCGAGGGCCACACCGAGCCCGCCAGCCGGGCCATTGAACGCGGCTGCCTGCTGCACATCGAGCGACACATCGAGCGAGGCGTTTGCCTCATCCAGCGAACGGACCGGCACCCGAGCGCGGGCGCCCACCTGAATGATGCGAGGGAGCGCGTCAGCCTGCTCGGCATCACGCACTTGCAGAGCCGGACCGATGTTCCGCACGGCGCCGCCCAGGGTGAGCGGAAATTTCGTGGGCATCACGTATTGCACCCCGACATCGAGCGCACTGGTGGACCCTGAAATTACCGGAACATCGCCACAAATCCCGCTGCACTGAAAGCGCAGCATGAGGAATTTGTACGACACGCCGGCGTTGAAGCGCTTACCGACGGGCGTCGCATAAGAAAGCGCCAGCAGATAATTCCGGTTGGTAATCGTACCGATCTGCGCTCCGTTGAACGGGTCGGTAGCTTCCTGATCACCATAGTTCACGAGATACGCTGACGCGGCAATGGTACCCAGCACGCGCGACGGCACGGCGAAGGTGAGCATGTCGCTGGTGGCGACCACCGTTTGTGAATGGTGGATCGCAATCTCTTTTTTACCGAGTCGGGCCAGCGCCGCCGCGTTCCACCACACTGCCTCGGTGCCCATGGTGGTGTCAGCAATGACGGCCTCGCCCTGACCGATCGCGTGGGCGCCAAAAGGCACAAGCAGGAAGAGCCCGCCATTTTGCGCATGCACCAACGAGGGCGTGGCCGAAACAGCCGATAGGACCACCGAGGCCACCGCCGGGGCGATCAGGAAAGACCGCTGGCGATGGCAAAGCGCCGACGACACCCGACGCAGCGCACGGCACGCGAGCGTTACCACGCAAAGAGACCTACTACTCACGCACGCTCAGTGGGATCGTCGTAGCCGAGTCGGACCACCGCGCTGCGGTTCCGACGCCAGTTGTGGAGCACTTTGACCCAAAGGTCGAGGTAAACGGGTTGCCCAAGGAAGCGCTCGATCTTCTCGCGCGCAACCTGACCGAGCTGTTTGATCTGATGGCCGTTGGCTCCAATCACAATCCGTTTCTGGCTATCGCGTTCAACATGCAGGACCGCTCGAATGTACAGCGGCGAGGAGCCTTCGCGGAACTCCTCAATTTCACAGGCGAGCGCGTGAGGGAGTTCGTCACCCAGTTGCTCGAGCGCCGTTTCGCGTACAAACTCGGCACAGAAGAAACGCACCGGCTGCGTTGATACCTCGTCCTCCGGGTAGAGATACGGGCTCTCAGGCAACCGTCTAGTGATGGCGGTCACTAATTCCGAAATTCCTGCTCCGGACATTGCGGAAACGGTGACGGCCTCCGGATACTGCTCGGCAAGACCTTTGCGGACCGCCGATGGCAGCAGATCGGTTTTATTGAGCACGACGATGACCGGCGCACGCGGAGGATACGGCATGGAGGCCGCCTCGGCAAACGGCTTAGGTGGCCCACCGGTGGCGTCCACCACATGCACGATGACGTCAGCGTCGCGCACCGCGGACAGCGCGGCGTTGCGCATGGCGTTGTGGAGGGTGTCCTTCGGCTCAAGGAGACCGGGCGTATCCAGGATAATCATCTGAACGTCGGCCTCGGTGCGAAGCCCGACCACGCGATGTCGCGTGCTCTGCGCCTTATTGGAAGTGATGGCGAGTTTCTGCCCCACCAAGCGATTGAGTAAGGTGGACTTGCCGGCGTTGGGGAAACCGGCAACCGTAACAATTCCGGAGCGAGTGGGCGTCATAGCGAGGTAGTCAGTGAGCGGACCCGTGGGCCCGTCAAACGCCGCCACATGGCGGAACATGAAGAGTAATAAACGCACGAAACCCCCGCCCCCCGAATCCTTGCGGACGGGTGACGGGGGCTTCAGAAGGTGCCGGCAACGGCCTACTCTCCCGCGGTCTCACGACCGGAGTACCATTGGCGCTGCTTGGCTTAACGACCGTGTTCGGGATGGGAACGGGTGTGGCCCAAGCGCTCT
>Ga0105045_10006431_pt1 | contig 10395 bp, 8 predicted proteins | sample MAT02_FD_78089 | JGI IMG/M metagenome (GOLD analysis project Ga0105045, IMG submission 78089) | Freshwater microbial communities from Lake Fryxell liftoff mats and glacier meltwater in Antarctica - MAT-02 (megahit assembly) | ecosystem: Environmental > Aquatic > Freshwater > Ice > Liftoff... | reverse complement strand
GAACTAAGCAAGGAAGCAAAGGTCCTTATAGACAAGCTAGAGAGTTTGATAACAATGGAAATACAGTTAAAGATATTGACTTTACTGACCATGGTAGACATCAAACTCACCCTAACCCACATCAACATAGATTTACTCCTAATAGCACAGGAGGAACTCCTCAAAGAAGTAAAAAAGCAGAAGCTTTACATATTCAATTGTTAAATTATAAAAGATGATAGAGTTAATTCAACTTAACGGAACGGATGAAGAGTTACTCAATGTAACTCTCTCAGAAATAATTGAGTGTTTGCCGATTGGAGTTGACCCATTTTGGACAATTTTAGAAATTGAAGGAATGGGATGTAAACAAAAAGTAAATGTTCCTATCATGGAGAGTATAATAAAAAATACTCCAAATGGGTTACATTTAAGTTTAAATACTATTATCGAAATCGTAAATAATTTAAATGACGTACACAATTTGCTATTAATTGGGGATGAAAATATTTCAAAATTAACTCGTTATAACAGTTTAGAAGAAACTTATTCTAATTGTGCATTTTGTTTAAATTTATTTGATTCAAGCTACTGGGAAGTAGCCACATCCAACAATGAGTTTGCAGAAAATTTAGTACAACGATTGGTATAGGTTTAATTCATTTAGTTAACAATAATTAACCAATAATAGAACACAAAAGCCTTACCACACAGGTAGGACTTTTGAGATTTAAAGAGCGGCCACATTTTTCTGAAAGAAATCAGATTGGATGATATGTAGTACTTTTGCAACTTATGAGTACAAGATATCAAATATATGATAAATCAGGATCTTACTTTCTTCAACACAATATCTATGATGCAAGTGGAGAACGAGTGCTGAAAGGTGTAGGATTTGAGACGTCTATATCCATCAATGGGGAGCCAGTAGGTACGGGATTTTCCATAGGTAATTATACGACCTATGCGAGTGGAGACTTTGTAGTAGACGGTAATAGACAAGTGAGCAAGCATTACTTCATGGGTAGTGAGCGGATAGCGAGTAGGCTTACCGGACTTTATGATCCGAATAATGAAGTAAATTGTCAAACTCAAGACAAACATATTGATCAATGGATTTCTAACGAGTTTCAAACTTGCGCCAGCAAAGGTTGTTTAGGCACGAGTTACAAACTTGCACCAGCAAAGGTTCTGATAGCAAACTTCAGGCAGGATGCCTAAATATACTGCATAGTACCGTGGACGAAACGACGACCTAGTGTCACGAGTTTCAAACTTGCGCCAGCAAAGCAGAAAAGTTACCAAATGTTTATCTCATGATGATGACACTACTACTCTGCAGGATCTCTACATTTGATTTTAAGATCACCTTGTACAATCCTGAGTTCATTTCTGAAACAGGTATGTTTATCTTTGTCATTCCATTCACTGGAAATGATAAAATATTAATACCAAATGAGTTGAACATACTGATATAAAGGTCTTGATTTTCCATGTCACCTCCCGATATTTTTATTTCGACAAAATCTGAAGCAGGATTAGGTTGTATATAAAATCTTATATTTTGATCATCAGAACTTAGGCTGACTATCCTGCTTTTTAAAGCTTTACCATCATAATCAATAGCAATAATTCTGTAATAAATAACGGAATAATGATGTACGTCATAATCTTCAAAATGATATTGAACTCCGTTTTTATTACCTCCTGACAAAACAGTCCCTATATTATCCCAGTCATTATTCACCGAATAATTTCTGGTTACGATGTAATGGGATACGTTACTTTCATTTAGAATATTCCAATTTATGCTATGAAAATTTTTATTTTTAGATACACTTATATCTCCCCAATTCACGGGTAAAACACCAGAAGTTACTCCTACATCTACATGGTTGTACTTTTGGCAACTGTCGATCACGATCAAAGCAGTAGTTCCTATTCCAAAACTACCTACTATATCACTATCTAAATTATCGTCCCCCATATTAGGTATTGTGTATGAATATTCAGGTTCAATATCGTAGTACACAAAATAAGAACCATTACTCAAGCTGTCAAAAGTATAAAATCCTCCAGATGTTGTGAAGCCACTATCTATCACGTTGTAGTATTGATCGAATAGAAAGACGGTTTTGTTAATTATTCCATAATCTTCCACGTCCTGTACCCCATTCTGATTATCGTCAAACCAAACCCTAGTTTTTACCGACCCCGTGCAATAAAATCCAGCATTAATATAACACAATTCTGCCCCGCTGATGAGATCAATATGATTGGTCGTGTTAATGCCATTTGAATGCGTAATATAGTTGTATAAAAGTGGATTTCCACCTATAAATGGCAACCCAGCGATTATGTCACCCGCCACGGACCAGGCTACTTCAATATAGTATCTTCCAGGAGGTACACAAAATTCATAATACCCGTCATCACTTGGAGACCCAGGTTTCACTCCCGTATATTCTTGCTGATACACTAAAGTGTCACCCACTTCAATTCTCCACAAATTCACTAACAATCCATTTATGCCGTTTTCGCTACTATTTAAGGTATTGCTGAAATTTTCATCATAAAACACAATTCCGCAAATTTTGGCACACTCGTAAAAACCACCATCTATATCAAAGTTATTTATGCCTACAGTAACAACAAAGACATCTGTTGTATTAGGGCCATTAATCCCAGTAATGTCACTATTGAGCGCAGGATTTGATGTAGTCACTATTGTAGGAATGTACACGTTTGACGGTGACATAGAAATAAAATAATTCCCAGGTAGAATATTTATAAAACTATATAATCCGCTCACATTGCTAGTAGTTGATGAAACAATAACATCATCTGATTCCCTATGCAAATTTACAGTCACATTTGTTATTCCAGATTCTTCGATTTCCTGTAATCCGTTTCCATTTATATCATTCCATATTTTGTTACCTATGGTAGACAATATGGTCAATCCTGCGTTCAGCGTATATTCATCATTTGAACCAACACTTATCACATTACAATCTGTAAAACCGTTTGCCAATGCGTTATTGTCAACATTACTGCCCGTGATGGTAAAAACATATTGAGTACTTAATCCTGAAGTAGTAAAAAAAAGTTTATAATTTCCATCTACAATATCAACAAAAACATAATCTCCGTTTACATCTGTTTGTGTCGCTTCTATAAACTGCCCCGCACAAGTGATTAGAAAAACGGGTATATTGGGGAAAGTGGTTTCAAGGGGATTAATCAATCCGTTAGCGTCAGCATCAAACCACACTTTTCCAGTAATACTGCTTTGGCTCGTACAAAAAGATGGTAGTAGTACGATCAATATGATGTAGACATATTTTACTAATAACTCGGTTGAACAGAAATAATTGCTATTATTCATATAAATTGGTTTTTAGATATAAATGAATTTTGGGACTCGACTTTAAATAGAGCAATAATTCTAGTTTTCTGTCAAGATAAAGAACTTAATGATATGTGGTTCTTTTTCCAAATATCTTTGTCAAAAATACTCGCCACAGCTTCAGCTGTGCCTGAGATTTCTGCATCAATCTTTGAAAAAATAACTGCCACTATAATTTAACTAATTATCTTGTCAGAGTACTAGTGTGCAAAATTACTATTTATCAGACATTAAAACTAATATTTAAAGCTAAAAAATTGTATATTTTTAAACTTAATACATTGATTATCAGTACACTATATTTTTTTATACAAAAAATAAAATATACATAAAACTCACAATGTCAATGCTATATAAGTTTATCACTATCTTTTATTTCAATAGATAGATCTTTCCAAAATATTTAGTTATATATTTAAAAATAAAAATATTAATTTTTCAAATTTAGGCGCCTTTTATAATAATCAATAATTAATATCTGAAGTTTCAGAGATATTAATTATTGATAATAAGAAAATTACGAATCATGAAATCTTAAATACAAGTATTTATTGCATTGTAAATCAATATCTTAGCCATTATTTACTAAATTATAATATTATAAAGTCAAATTGAAATGAAAATATGATATAGAATTATCACCCAAACTTGAGTTAATAGCTAATAGATTATGGCAATTTGATAGTACGCAGTGTAGAGCATTGAGCATTTACCATCTGTGCAGAATTCTCTCAAAGATCTCGGAATTAAAGGAGATATAGTCCTTGCTGAGACGTTATGCAACTACAGTCAAAAATATAAATTGTGTCCTTCACAGATGAATGATTTTAAAATATCCGCCGATTAGGTTAGTGTCAATTAAAATCCCGAATTTTTGCCTTCAAATGTACTTTAAGTATAAATAATCAATTTCGTTTCTTATCACTTACATAATTTACTTACCTTTGCACCTGTGAGTAATATTAGAGAGCTGATTGACAGATATGAGAAAGATCAGCGTGTCAAAGAGATAAACACCCTATGTATCGGGGATACACCTATCAGAATTCAAGTGGATGGATTGGTAGGTGCCTTGGATTGTTTTGCCTTAGCTGGGGCATTTCTGAGTCAACCACGATCACATATTTATATCGCTGCCGACAAGGAGGAAGCTGCTTATGTACTCAATACACTTCAGTCTATTCTAGAAGACAAAATAGTCCATTTTTTTCCTGACTCTTTCAAAAGACCTCTCCAGTACGACGAACTCGACAAAAACAATGTCCTCATACGTACTGAAACCATCAATAAAATCCATACTGCCAAAGGCAAAAAACAAATCCTAGTATCGTATCCTGAAGCTATTTTTGAAAAAGCTGTAGATCCTACCCTGCTCGATAAAGATAAAATAAAGATAGAAAAAAATGCCACCCTTGACATAAACACCATGATCGAACTTTTGGTCATGTATGGTTTTGACAGGGTAGAATTTGTATATCAACCGGGTCAGTTCTCTATACGTGGCGGCATTATCGATATATTTAGTTATGGAAATGAATGGCCATATAGAATAGAAATGTTTGATATAGATGTGGAGAGTATTCGTACTTTTAATCCTACTACTCAGCTTTCTGTTCAGGACATCAGTAGCGTTTCGATCATTCCTAATATCAACAATAAGTTTCGTCAGGATCAGAAAGTGAGCATCTTTAAAGTATTCGACAATGACACTTGTATATGGGTGAAAGATCCTGATATGCTCATAGACAAACTTCAGATCTGCTTCGAAAAAGTAGAAGTATTTGCCGAAAGTGTAGCCGTAAAATCTGAAGAAGAACTACGTGAGATATTCAATGAAAGGGCTTTTATCTTCCCATCCAAAATCATTGAAGAAGTCACTGATTTTCACGTCATTACGATGACAAAATCACAATACATCCCTAATATTCCACATACTGTCACGTTCAAAGCAAGTCCACAACCAGCTTTCAATAAGAATTTTAATCTTTTGATTGAGAATCTGAACCTGAATACTAGAAACGAAATCACCAACTTTATATTCACCGATAATGTAAAACAAATAGAGCGATTTTACAATATTTTTGAAGATATGGGAGTCAAAGTTCAATTCCATCCACTCCACAAATCTGTACACAGCGGGTTTATAGATCATTCCACAAAAGTGGCTTGTTATACTGACCATCAGATATTTGAGCGATTTCACAGATACAAACTCCGACAGGGTTTCACACAAGAAATGGCCATCAGTCTTAAGATGTTACGCGAATTGCAACCTGGAGATTTTGTCACACACATTGACCACGGTATAGGTAAATATTCTGGCCTAGAAACCATCGAAATAAATGGCCACAAGCAAGAATCCGTGAGGCTGATATATCAGAATAACGATATTCTTTATGTAGGTATCAACTCACTCCATAAAATATCCCGATACGTTGGAAAAGATGGTACTGAGCCAAAGTTAAGTAAAATCGGTGGCGATGCTTGGAAAGCTTTAAAACGCAAAACCAAAGCCAAGGTCAAAGATATCGCCAAAGAACTCATCAAATTATACGCTAAAAGAAAGGCTTCCAAAGGATTTGCATTCCCACCAGACGGCTACCTTCAGACAGAACTCGAAGCTTCCTTTATATACGAAGATACGCCAGACCAACTCACCTCTACCCAAGCCGTCAAAGAAGATATGGAAAAAGATTACCCTATGGATAGGTTGATCTGTGGTGACGTAGGATTTGGCAAAACAGAAGTTGCGATCAGAGCTGCTTTCAAGGCAGTTGTTGCCGGAAAACAAGTAGCTATTCTCGTACCGACGACTATCTTGGCGCTACAACATTATAAAACGTTTTCTGAACGTCTCAAGGAGTTTGGTGCAACAGTAGATTATATCAATAGATTCAGGAGTGCCAAAGAAAAAACAGAAGTTTTCAAAAGTGCGGAAACAGGCAAAATCGATATTTTGATCGGTACACATGCTATATTGAGCAGTAGCTTAAAGTTTAAAGATTTAGGGCTTTTGATAATAGATGAAGAACAAAAATTCGGTGTAGCAGCCAAAGAAAAACTTCGTAGTCTTCAGGTCAATGTAGATACGCTGACACTCACAGCTACGCCAATACCACGGACCTTACAGTTTTCATTGATGGCAGCTCGTGATCTATCGATCATCAGGACGCCGCCGCCAAATAGACAACCCATTTATACAGAAAGAAGGGTTTTTAGTGACGAATTGATCAAAGAAGCAATCTATTACGAAGTAAATCGCGGTGGGCAGGTGTTTTTTGTGCATAATCGTGTCAAAAGTCTCTACGAGATGGCAGACCTAACCAGGAAACTATGTCCAGACGTAGAAGTAGCTGTAGCCCATGGTCAGATGGAATCAAATGACCTTGAAAACACGCTAATTTCTTTTATTGATGGTAAGTATGATGTCTTGGTCTGTACCAACATTATTGAAACAGGTCTCGATATCCCTAATGCCAATACGATGATTATCAATAATGCCCACCATTTTGGGATGAGTGATTTGCATCAGTTAAGAGGGCGAGTGGGTCGATCCAATAAACGAGCCTTTTGCTACCTCTTTGCACCGCCACTTTCTGTACTCACGGCTGAAGCACGAAAGCGAATCAAGACATTGGAAGAATTTTCAGATTTGGGTTCAGGATTTCAGATTGCCATGAAAGATATGGATATCCGTGGCGCAGGAAACTTGCTAGGTGCAGAACAAAGTGGATTTGTCGCAGATATAGGGTACGAAACTTATCAAAAAATCCTCGAAGAAGCAGTCATAGAGCTCAAAGAAAATGAATACAAAGACCTCTTTAAAGAAGAGAATGACAAAAAACAATCCTACGTTCGCGATGTAGACGTAGACACCGATATTGAGATGTTGATACCCGATACGTATGTTACCAATATTCAGGAAAGATTGATCTTATATACGGAGCTAGACAAACTAGAAAATGAAGAAAGTATCCAAAAGTTTGCGGCAAACATCAAAGATAGATTCGGTACAATTCCATTTCAAGTAGAAGAATTATTCAATGGTTTGAGAGTGAGAATGGTTTGTAAAAGACTCGGTTTTGAACGTTTAGTCCTGAAAAACCGTAAGATGAATTGCTACTTCATCACCAATGCTCAATCCGTTTATTTTGAATCTAAAGTTTTCCAAGCCATCATGCAATACGTAGCAAAGGAAGGGCATTTCTCAGGTTTGAGTATGAAACAATCTAATTCCTATCTGATTATGACTAAAGAAAATGTCAAGACACTCAAGGAAGTTCAAAAAATATTACAAAATGTAGCGGATGCCGTTATCCTAAAGTAAAAGCTAGACCCTTAATACAATTTTTATCTGTAAAAAATTCAATGTTGTTGAGGTAATACCAATAGTACATACAAAATAGTATAATAATCTTCATATTTATTTATTTTAGACTATTTTATAAATACAATTAGACCACGTTATGAAGTTCTTCCTTTTTAAGGGAAGGATTTAGGATGGGTAAACAACAACAAAATAAGCTTAACTAAACGACATTGATAGAAAATGCTATTTCACCTTCTTCTTAGGTACAGGATCATGACCGTGTCCACCCCAAGGATGACATCGCCCTATACGTTTGAGTCCTAGCCAGATCCCTTTTATAGGTCCCCATTCTTCTATAGCTTGTATCATGTAGTGAGAGCATGTAGGTTGGTATCTGCATCTTGCACCTAAAAGTGGCGAAAGCAACCACTGATAGAGTTTTACGGGAAAAATAAAAATACTTTTTACAAAATTCATAAGACAAATCTAAGAATATTTAGTCATACCCTACCTAATTATATAATGCCTAATAAAAAAATCTATCTAGAAGATGGTTACCTTTACCAATAATCGTTCATGAATACCGAATCCATTCCTTCATACTACCAAAGTAAAATTACATGTAATACCACTAGTATATGCAAAATAGTCCAATAAACTTCATATTGTTCATTGATTCTTCTTCAGAAAATATTTATATAGCTAAGGCTGTGCAACTATTTTTTGAATCGACTGAATAAAAAAACTGTTTCTTTTTTTAGACTATTTTATAAATACAATTGGCTTAAAACCACTTTTGGTGAAAATCGTTATCTATGCATCAAAGCATTTTGGGATATCTTATTTTAATGCGATTTTTTCTTTTGTCTTGTCACTATCAAAGATAATAAATGAATTACGTTTCTTATTGACTGTAAAATCTGTGATGTTTTTTTGATCATTAAATAATTCGATTAGCAATTTATTTTCTATAGTAACTTCAGCGATGTTTTTCACATTACTAATTTCAAGGTAACACCACACGGCCATCTTATCCTGAGATGTCTCTTTACCTAGAAGAGTGGCAGGTGCTGGCTGACCTGATATATAAACGATCATATTTTTATTTATATACATCTCTATGTCATCATCTGCGGAAACAACTTCTTTGGGTGTACAAAGATATAGTTTTTTAGACCCACTTTTCGTCAAGGCAGATTCAAAATCATCAATAAAAAGGTGTACAGCTATTTGGACTTCATGGGTTTGGCTGTCATAATTTATTTCGGTCCGGCTGAGATGAAACTCATGAAGTCCGGCATAAAAATCATAAGTGATAAAACAATTAAAAATTATGAATAGTATAAACATGTGGTAAAAGTAAGGCTTTTGGGTGTAATTTAATAAAGATCGCTGTTTATTCAATGGAAAACACACAAATCAATCCTTACCTTGTCTAAATAAAAATACCTAAAAAAAAACAATAATTAGTAAGTGATTTATAAAAGATTGAATAATTTTTGGTTTAACGATAGAATTCTTCATCTAATAAAACGGTTGAATACTGCATATACACAATAACATAAAAAGACTATATTTGCAGGAACAAATGTAAAGTAAATTGAAGCAAAGTATAAAAGCTTGTCGATTTTTGAATTTCAAGAAAGATTTCCTGATGAGGACAGTTGTCTGCAGCACCTTGCTGTATTCAAATGGAGAGATGGCTACGCCTGCACTAGGTGTAAGCACAAGAACAGTTGCAAAGCCGTAAAGAAGTATGATAGACAATGTTCGAGATGCAACTATGTCGAAAGCCCAACAGCAGGTACATTGTTTCATAAGGTGAAGTTTCCAATCTTGAAAGCTATGTGGATAGTTTACTACGTTTCGACAAATATAGAAAGAATTATCATCACTCGAGCTTAGTAGAAAACTTGAACTGAGAGCCAATACATGTTTATTATTCAAAAGAAAGGTAATGCAAGCAATGGTTAGCAGTAATAATTTTCCAATGGTTGGTGATGTTGAATTAGACGAATTTGTAGTCGGCCAACAAGAAGAATGTGTGGTAGGCCGCAAAATGGATCTAAGAAGTTGGTTATCATAGGGATAAAGAAGGGAAAAAAGGGCGTAAAGAGGATGTTTGCTAAAGTAATAGATAAAGCGACCAAGAAGAATATAAAAGAGTTTATAGATGAAAAGATTTCAGATGAAGCAACAATCAAAACAGATGGATGGTCAACGTACAGAAGTTTAGCCAAAGAAATGACGAACCTAACAATAGAAAACTCAACTAAGAAAGGAAAAAACTTTGGAGTCATGCATAGAGTAATAATGAACTTCAAAGCCTGGTTGCAAGGTATACATAGGCACGTTGAGCATCTACAAAGCTATTTACATGAATACGCCTACCGATACAATCGACACAGAATGAAAGAAGGGATATTTGACAACCTTCTTGAGAAGATGGTCAGCCACGCGCTAGTTCCATACAAATTACTTATTAATTAAATGCCGTATTCAATAATATTAATATGCAAAATCAGGAGTTATATCTTTTTAATTCTTCTCATGGATTGTCCAATGATAATGTATAAGCTATCTTGCAAGACCAAAGTGGTACCATGTGGTTTGGCACAAACAGAGGCGGTGTCAACAAATTTAACCCTTCAAATTTCACGCACATTCAAGATAGGTCAGAATACCCTACACATCATGT
>Ga0105045_10006430_pt1 | contig 10395 bp, 7 predicted proteins | sample MAT02_FD_78089 | JGI IMG/M metagenome (GOLD analysis project Ga0105045, IMG submission 78089) | Freshwater microbial communities from Lake Fryxell liftoff mats and glacier meltwater in Antarctica - MAT-02 (megahit assembly) | ecosystem: Environmental > Aquatic > Freshwater > Ice > Liftoff... | reverse complement strand
CGCGGAGAGGTAGCGATTGAGATTATTGACGACGTGGAGCGCGTTTTTAATCTTGGCGGGGCTGGCTTTTCCTTCTGCTTCGAGCTGGCTGGCCCTCACCTTCACAATTGCAAACTCAGATGCCACAAAAAAGGCATTGAGAAGCAGGAAAAAAACAATCCCGGCGACATACAACAGGGATTTGCCGAGTGTGGGAAACTCGGTGGGTGGATTCGGGGTGATCGATGCAAAAGTCTCAAAACTGAGTAAAAAAAGCGACATGGGAGGGAGGGTCAAAGTTTTTCGTAAACACCTTGATCACGGCGTTGAAGAATGGTAAATCCCGCCTTTTTCGCATCACTTACGGACAGCGGCTTGGTGATGGAGGGTGTATTGATCCGGGAAATTGCCTTCTTTACCGGGTTTTTACAAAGTGGACAAACGAGCAAGGCTTCTCGGTCCACCGGACGCCTGAGTTCAAATCCTTTCGCGCAGATGCGACAAGAGTGCTCAGGATCGTCGGGTTCTAATGAAACGTATTCGTAAATTGGCATAAGAAAGACGCGGCACGGGTAATTTCCGTCCCACGTCAATAAATAGCATGAACTGTGCTAACTTACCAGCTTGCCTTTGTCACCCCAGGAAGCATCCCGGCAGAGGCAAGCTCGCGGAAAGTAATCCGGGAAAGGCGGAAGCGGCGCAAGAATGCACGGCGGCGGCCTGTGATTTCACAGCGATTGACGAGGCGGGTAGGACTCGCATCACGCGGCAGCATGGACAGGCCAACGTAGTCCTTCTCAGCTTTCAGCTTGAGACGGAGGGCAGCGTATTTCTCGACGGTTTCTTTTTTGCGCGCGTTGCGGGCGATCCAACTTTTCTTAGCCATAATTCGGGACGCAAAATTTAGAGGCTGAACAGGAGCTTGCAAGTCTAAAGTCGCATTTTTCATCACGCGCTGGCGAAAAAGTTTATGAAACCTTAAGTTTCTCGCCTCCGAGGGCCCTAATTCGTCGGCTGTCCGCATGACCTGGCGCTAGCAAAAACCTCGGTTTCCAAGTTCTTTACGTTTTACCGCATGCTCTTATTGGGTCTTGGAAAGTCGTAAAGTGACCTTTCCCAGGCCTTTGACTTGTAAGAAATCCGAGGTGGCAAGAGCCAATCGCTAGTGAACCATTTTCCAGTGGGGTCTATCTGAATTGTCCAACATTATTCCACCGCGTGAATACTGATGCCGTGTTTTGTGCAAAGCTCGGCAACCCGCTCTTTTTCTAACAAAAGCGTGCGCCCTGCCTCAATCGCGATGGCTGCCACCCCAGCGGCGAAACAGGTCTCAATGGTTTGTGGACCGATGACTGGCACATCGAAGCGGAAATCTTGATTGGGCTTGGAAACTTTCACGAGCATCACTTCTTTGCCACGGCCCAGCTCGCCGCCGCGCTTGATGCAGGCGTTGGTCCCCTCAAAGGCCTCGGCCGCAAGCACGGTGCCATGACGGACGACGACGCTTTGGCCGATGTCCAGGGCGCTCGTCTGTTTGGCGATTCTGAAGCCAAATTCCGCATCGGTGAGCTGGCGGTTTTTAAACTTTGGCCCGCAGACATGGCCAGCATCGGGCAGGTGATCCTCGAGAAAAGTGGTGGCGGGCAGGAGGGTGATGCCATCCTTCGCGAGTTCATCCCCGATGGCTCCGAACAGCTTCTCCGCATTGCGTTCCTTGACCCGCGCCAACACCATCAGAATTCGTAAATCAGGCCGCAAATCAAACAAGTTCTTGGGTGAGATCTGGCCCATCATCACTGCCTCGGTCGCCCCATGCCTGAGGAAAAATTTGATCAACTTGCTGAGTTGGCCCACGCGCACCCACTCGATCGCGTCGGCAAGGCTGGCCAACTCCGGCTGGGTCTCTCCTTCAAAAGCCACCACCACCAGCTTCACCCCCGGCGAGTGCTTACGGGCAGCACGGATGAAGGTTTCCGGATAGACTCCGCTGCCGGCAATGATTCCGATAATGCGTGGGTGAGACATGCTGCGTGGCCTGTAACTGGTAAATCCGGCAGCCGCAGGCAGACTGGAAAGTAGCGGCTGTGGGACTCGAACCCACACTCGTTAGAACTCGATTTTGAGTCGAGCGCGTCTACCAATTCCGCCAAGCCGCCTTGGTGCGCGGCAGATTGGCGGACGGAATGGACCAGTGCAAGAGGATTTCTGTTGAAATTGTGATATCAGCCGAGGCCTTGAGATCGCGCTATTTCCCCTCCAGTCTTGCAACGGTGGCGGCATTCAGGACGAAGCTTCCTGAGCCGAAGGGCTTGGCCGCCTCACCGGCAGCGATTTGATATTCGAATGACTTGATCGGCTTCACTCCCGGCTTGCCGGACATCAGATAAACGCGGATTGTCATCACTTCCTTACCTGTGGCACCGGGGAGTTTTTTGGTGGAAAATTGGACTTCGTTGGAGCCACTCACCGCGCCGCCGATGACGACTTCCGCCTCCTTGGCATTCGCAAAACGATGGCGGCTGACTTTGTTGATTTGCACCTGCACCTCCCGCCCTGGGCAAAACACATAGACCTTGGCAACCACCTTGGCCGTGTTTACCGAAATCGGGGTGATTGGCACCTTGCCGGATGGTTGGCTGTCCGGAGTCTCTCGCAAGTATTTCAAATTTCCCGCTGCCAGCTCTTTCCTCACCTGCGGCAGGGCGGAGAGATTCACGAAGTCGGCCCGATCATACAGCCAGCTTGCACTGCCACGGGTGAACGAAAGCACCAATAAATTATCGGTAGGTTCGCCGCCCACCCCGAAGTCCACTTTACCGAAATAGGCGGCTTTCGCGGTCGGGCCGTTTTGTTTCGCTTCGAGAAAGGTAAGTCCTTGGATGGCCGGTGGCGGCGCGGGCAGCGCGAAGACCGCCGCAGGATAGGGCAATTTCCGGGAAACGACGAGGTTGCGCACTTCCACCCGCCGATGCTCGGCGGTCACTCGCTGCCACGCATTGCCATCTTTGCGAATCATCGCCTCGCGCCACGCATTGTAGGTGGCTTCCAGACTGGGGCGTAGATTGTTCTGAGCGGCGGCAGAGACCGCTAAAAACAAGGAGATCGCAAAAAACATCCGCTTCATGCGCGAAACGATTGGACAAACTACCCGCTTTCACAACAAACAAATTGCGGCTTAATGCAATTGCACGAGGCTTTTTTTCCACGATGAGTAGTATTTTGCAAAAGGTGGCGCCGATTGGCGAGGCGCGTGACCGGGAAATCCTCAAGGACGCGGCAAGTTACATTTATGATCAAACGCCTCAAGGCGAGGTCCAGGCACATGTATTTTTACCCACAAATGAGAGCACCGAGCCGCGGCCAGTGATCATTTTTTTCCACGGTGGATTCTGGGATTCCCCCACCCCTACCCAATTTGTGCCGCACTGCCTGCACTTCGCCAGCCGTGGCGCGGTGGCCGTGGCTGCGGAGACTCGCACACTCGCGAAGCATGGCACCGGCCCGCTTGAAGCGATTGAAGACGCGCGCCGACTCATCCGCTGGTTACGCCATAATTTCGATACGTTCAATCTAGATCCCGAGCGCCTCAGCGTCTGCGGCGCAGGAGGGGGCGCATTTCTGGCGCTCCTCACTGCCATGCCTACGCTCAAGGATTTACCGCCCATCGATGGTATTACTTGCCGCCCGCAAGCACTCATTCTTTTTAGCGCCCTCGTCAATACCGCCTCCAAGGGGACCGCCAACGAGCGTTTTCCCGATGCTAAATCTGCCAAAAAATTCAGTCCCACCACGTTGATGCGGCGGAAACTTCCTCCGATGCTTTTTCTCCATGGCAAGTCAGATCGCATCACGCCGTTTGATGAAGTGGTGAAATTCCGCCGCCGTTTGCGTTGGCGTGGCAATGCCTGCGAGCTGGTGGATTTCGAAAAGGCCGACCACAGTTTTTTCAACTTCAATGTGAGCCATAAATTTTTCGAACTCACGCTCGATTCCGCAGATCGCTTTCTTGTCGAGCGAGGATTGCTGGCCCCTGAGGAAATTTCTCCCGGGGTCTGAGCGGCCAGACTCGCGCACCGCCGGGCATAAATCCTGCTTGGCACTGCCACAGAGCTGAAGTTTATTCTGCCTGCCACGGGGAGTCGCCTCTCGCTCTCTCGTTTCTATTCTGATGAACGCATTTTACCACTCCAGCACTCCACTCATTGCCGGTTCACTCCACCGGCTTTCGCAAGAACATGACAACTGCGGCATGGGGGCCATCGCCCACCTGGAAGGCAAATGCAGCTACGAAATTCTTGATTTCGCCCTCACCTCCGTCTGCTGCATGACTCACCGCGGCGCAGTGGATGCGGATATGAAAACGGGCGATGGCTCGGGCGTGCTGACTCAGATCCCCCGCCCTCTGTTTCGCAAGGCATCTGAAAAACTCGGCCATACGGTGGCAAATGATGCAGATCTCGCCGTCGGGGTCTTCTTTTTCCCGGTGGATTCCATAGCATCCATCGAGGAAATCCGAGCCACCACCGCAGAGGTGCTGGCAAAACGTGGCATCGCAGCCATCGGCTGGCGTGAGGTGCCGGTGAACCCCCAAGCACTCGGACAAGTCGCCCTGACTTCTCGCCCACAAATCGAGCATTTATTGATGCTCCGGCCCACCGCCATCGAGCCGGCGGACTTCGAGCGCAAACTTTACCTATGCCGCCGCGAAATCGAGCATCGCACCAAGGCGATCCAAGATTTTTACATCCCATCCTTCTCCAGCCGCCTGATTTCCTACAAAGCCCTCGCCATGCCGGCAGCTTTGCGGGCTTTCTACCTCGATTTCGCCGATCCTGACTACCAAATCGCCATCGCCCTCTACCACCAGCGCTTCTCCACCAATACCTTCCCAGCCTGGCCACTTGGCCAACCGTTCCGCATGATGTGCCATAACGGAGAGATCAATACCATCGAGGGCAACCGCAACTGGATGACATCGCGCGAGGAATTCTTCGCTTCTCCCGTCTGGGGCGAGGATATCGAACTCGTCAAAAATCTTATCCGCCATGGCGAGTCGGACTCCGCGTCATTGGATCATGCTTTGGAATTGCTCATTCTGTCCGGCAGATCGCCCGAGCATGCCATGTGCATGCTTGTCCCTCCCGCCTACCGCAATGACGAAGATATCTCCGATGAAGTTCGGGCCTTTTACCAATACATCCGTTCGTTTTCCGAGCCTTGGGACGGCCCTGCAGGTCTGGTCTTCACCGATGGAACCAAACTTTGTGCCTCGCTTGACCGCAATGGCCTCCGCCCCTCCCGCTACAAGATTACTCAAGATGGCATCCTCTACATTGGATCGGAAGCCGGGGCCGTCGTCTTTGATGATGCTACAGTTATCCGCAAAGGCCGCTTGGGTCCCGGGCAAATGCTTTCCGCTAACACCCTCACCGGCGAGATGAAGCATGATCGGGAAATCAAGGAAGAACTTGCAAAGCAGAAACCCTATCGCCGCTGGATTGATGAAAACCAACTGGAACTCCGCAAGTTCGTTTCACCCAATGCACACGTCCCGGAAATCGACTACTCGCCGTTGCAACTCTTTCAGCATCAAGTAACTCATGGTATTTCTACCGAAGAACTGGACATGGTTTTCCCACCGATGATGAAGAGCGCCCAAGAGGCGGTTTTCTCCATGGGTGACGATATTCCGCTCGCGATTCTCTCGACTCAACCAAGGCTTTTATACACCTATTTCAAACAACTGTTTGCCCAAGTGACCAATCCGCCGATTGATCCGATTCGTGAGTGGGCGGTGATGTCGCTCGGTGCCGGACTTGGCAGCGAACGCAATCTTTTGGACGAGACCCCGGAACATTGTCGAACTGTGAGCCTTGAGAGCGGCATCCTCTTTGAGCATCAGTTGGAGAAAATAAGACACCTCGAGGAATATGGTTTCCCAGCCCGCACGCTTGATTGCACTTGGCCTGCCGTCAACGGGGCTGCCGGAATGAAAACCCGCCTTGATGAAATTTGTGCGGAAGCGGAAATGGCCGTGAAGGAAGGCAATAACATCATCATCCTCTCCGATCGTGCGAACTCCGCAGAGCGCATCCCGATTCCCATGTTGCTCGCCATCGGCACTGTCCATCACCACCTCACCCGGATTAGGATGCGGCTGCGGGCTTCCATCGTGCTTGAAACTGGCGAGGCTCGCGATGTCCACCAAATCGCTTGTTGCTTCGGCTTCGGCGCCACGGCGATCTGTCCCTACCTCGGCTACGCCACAGTCCGCCAACTCATCGCCGCAGACCATGGGAAAAACAAGCTGGGGGATCTGACCCCGCAAAAGGCGATGACTCAGTACCGCAAGGCACTCGAAAAGGGAATTTTGAAAATCATGTCCAAAATGGGCATCTCCGTGCTCAATTCCTACCAAGGTGCCCAGACCTTCGAGGCCATCGGCATTGGTAATGAGGTCGTCGATTTCTCATTCACCGGTGTCCCTTCTAAAATTGGCGGTATTGGATTCAGCGAAATTGCCGATGAGTCGCTCATTCGCCACAGTGCGGCGTTTCAAACAATCGTTCCAGAGGGCCAAGTCCTCGATCTTGGAGATCCCGGCTACAACCGCTATCGCAAGGCCGGCGAGCGCCACGTTTACACCACCGAAGTGATCAAAAACTTTCACACCTACGTCAAGTCTGGTCGCGCAGAGGATTACGAGGAATATGTGCGTAGCGCGTTGGAAACCAAGCCGGTAGCGATCAAAGATCTACTTGATTTCAACCCTTTGGCCGGTGGCCCGATAGCCATCGACGAAGTTGAGCCTATGGAGAATATCCGCCGCCGTTTCACCACAGCCGCGATGTCATTAGGTGCGCTCTCCCCTGAAGCCCACGAGACCTTGGCCATTGCCATGAACCGGATTGGTGCCAAGTCCGACTCAGGCGAGGGCGGCGAAGATCCAGCCCGCTACAAGCCCTATGCGAATGGCGATTTTGCTCGCTCTTACATCAAGCAAGTCGCCTCCGGGCGATTCGGCGTTTCCGCGTATTACCTTGTCAACGCAGATGAGCTTGAAATCAAGATGGCTCAAGGTGCCAAACCCGGTGAGGGCGGGCAATTGCCTGGCCATAAAGTGAATGCTTTAATCGCTCGTTTAAGAAATACTCAGCCCGGGGTGCAGCTCATTTCCCCTCCGCCGCATCATGATATTTACAGCATCGAGGATCTGGCCCAGCTCATTCACGATTTGAAAGAAGTCAACCCACGCGCCCGGATCACGGTCAAGCTGGTCGCTGAGTCTGGTGTCGGCACTGTGGCAGCAGGCTGTGCCAAAGCCTCTGCGGATAACATTCTCATCTCCGGCCATGATGGCGGCACCGGTGCCTCACCCCTATCCTCCACCAAGCATGCGGGCTCCCCTTGGGAACTTGGTCTTGCAGAGGCCCAGCAAACACTGCTCATAAATCAGCTAAGAAACCGCGTCGTCCTCCGCACGGATGGCGGCATCCGCAATGGTCGCGATGTCATTGTCGCCGCAATCCTCGGCGCCGAGCAATACAACTTTGGCACCACTGCGATGATCGCCATGGGCTGCGTCTATGTCCGCAAGTGCCACCTCAATACCTGCCCCGTCGGCATCGCCACCACCGATCCGAAGTTCCGCGCCAAATTCAAGGGCACTCCGGAAATGGTCATCAACTACTTCACAGCCGTAGCCGATGAAGCGCGGGAATTGATGGCTCGCCTCGGCGTCCGCACGCTCGATGAGCTCATCGGTCGCCCGGAATTCCTAGTCCAGCGCCACATCCCCGGTCATCCCAAGGCAAACACCCTTGATCTCAGCTCCCTCCTCAAAGACGTAGTTCCGCAGCTTGCCGAGATATCTGGACAATCCGGGGCTGCCATTTCCCGGATCTGCGCCCAAGATCGCAACGATGGCCTCGCAAAGCCCGCGCTGGACTTGCAAATCCTGGCCGATCTTGTCACCGCCGTCTCAGGAATCTCCCATCCGCAAGCCCCTGAATACGGGCCGAATTCCGTAACACCGGAAATTTTGGAAAGTATCAAGCTCCTGCCAGACCGCCCGCCCGTGGTGTTGAATTACGCGGTGGTCAATACAGATCGCAATATCGGCACCCGCCTCTCGGGCCGCATCGCGGAAGTCCACGGTGATCGAGGATTGCCCGGCGGCTCCATCCACATCCATTGCCATGGTAGTGCTGGCCAATCCTTCGGCTGCTTCCTCGTCTCCGGCGTGAAGCTCGAGCTCACCGGCGAGGCGAATGACTACGTCGGCAAGGGCATGGCCTCCGGGGAAATTGTCATCCGAGTGTCTCCTGGCGCGAAATTTGAAGCCGCCACCAACACAATTTGCGGCAACACCTGCCTCTACGGTGCCACAGGCGGCAAGCTTTTCGCCAATGGCTGCGCCGGAGAACGCTTCGCAGTTCGCAATTCCGGAGCAACCGCCATCGTCGAGGGCGTGGGCGATCACGGCTGCGAATACATGACCAATGGCAAAGTGGTGATCCTCGGGAAAACCGGGAAAAACTTCGGCGCCGGCATGTCCGGTGGCGTCGCGTATGTCTATGATGTCGATGGAAAATTCTACTCCCGCGTCAATGCCGAGATGGTCGTCGCCCTGCCCGTCAAGCGAGTCCAGGACATCGCGGAAGTGAAAGCCTTGATCGAGAGCCACCTCGCCCAAACCGGGAGTGACCAAGCCGGCAAACTTTTAGCAAACTGGGAGGAAACCATTCCCAAGCTGGTCCGCGTCGTTGCCAAAGAACGCGCCGAGCTGGAAGCGGCTGAAGAACTCCACGAAGCCGCCTCCATCCCGCTCAATAGCAAAGCCTGAGTCGCCTTGTGCCCTTCCTTCACGGGAATCGTGTGGCAACCGCGCTGCCATACCATTTCCCAACCCGTATCAGAAAGTTTAAAGTTATAATTCCAAATGCAAAAAAAGAGTGTTGAAGAAACCTTCAACACTCTTTTGATCGGAAAATTTTCCAGCGATTCAATTCCTTAATTAAACCTGGAAAAATTGATCCATAGCGAGAATCAGATTGCCATATCTTTCAGCTTTTTCAAAGGGCGCACCTTAACGGCTGTCGATGCAGGCTTGGCTTTGAAGGTGACTTCTTCCTTGGTAAAAGGATTGATTCCCTTGCGAGCCTTGACAGCGGGCTTGCGCACCGTGCTGATTTTCATCAAGCCGGGAAGGACGAATTCGCCCACACCGTTTTTCATGACGTGGGTTTCGATGACGTCGCTCAAGCTGTCGAGAACTGACGAGACTTGTTTGCGGCTGAGTGAAGTGCTTTCCGCGATTTGATCGAGGATTTGGGTTTTCGAGAGACGGTCTTTTGTTGGTTTAAGCTTGGTGGCCATGCACGAGAATTCAAATAATGCGCGGCCATTGTCAAGGCTGCGAGTGAGAGAAAATGCAATGGCTGCAAAGAAAGTGCCGAAATCGCCGCCGTTAGCCGCTTATTCCCATGATTCCGGGCATACCACCGGGAAAAATTCCCATGCAGCCGATGCTGTTGTGAATGGTGAATGAGCTTGAATCCAAGGTCTATCGGCTTCTTCTTGGGCTGAATCCCCCGCCGCGCCCTCGGCCGATGAGGTTTGGTGCAGAGGGAGCGATTGCAGGTGTTTGCGCCGTTTGACTTGTCAGACGGAATCCGGTTAGGCAGCGTCTCCGGTGATGAAGCGCGTGATGATACACACTGATGGAGGCTGCAAAGGAAACCCGGGACCGGGTGGATTCGGCGCGGTTTTGGTTTGTGGCAAACATCGCAAGGAGATTTCACAAGGCTACCGGCTCACGACCAATAACCGGATGGAACTGCGAGCGGCCATTGCGGCCTTGGAATCACTGGGTGAGCCGTGTGAAGTGGAGTTGCACTCGGACTCGAAGTATTTGATCGATGCTATTTCGAAAAAATGGATCGATGGCTGGATCAAGCGCGGGTGGAAGACCGCGGGCAAGGATCCAGTGAAGAATCAAGATCTATGGTTAAAGCTACTGGAAGCGATGCGAGGCCACCGGATCGATTGGCACTGGGTGAAGGGGCATGCTGGAAACAAAGAAAACGAACGCTGCGATGATCTGGGAAATCTCGCAGTATCCAGCAAGAATTTGATCGAAGATACTGGATTCGTAGTGGCCAGGAATTAGATGAGCGGCACCGGGAAATCGCGTCTGGGAAGACGGTTCGGCGTTTTCGGAGATTTGCACATACGCTTCTTGCGCGATCATGCACTGCGGATCATTCCCTGGTTTTTAGAACCTGTACTCGTTGCGGTGTGGACGTTTGTATTTTTCATGCTCGCCAAAAAACAACGGCAGGCAGTGGCGGAAAATCTGCAAGCATTGCATCCACAATGGGGCCGCTGGCGGGGGCGGCTCGGTGCTTGGCAGGT
>Ga0105045_10006429_pt1 | contig 10397 bp, 6 predicted proteins | sample MAT02_FD_78089 | JGI IMG/M metagenome (GOLD analysis project Ga0105045, IMG submission 78089) | Freshwater microbial communities from Lake Fryxell liftoff mats and glacier meltwater in Antarctica - MAT-02 (megahit assembly) | ecosystem: Environmental > Aquatic > Freshwater > Ice > Liftoff... | reverse complement strand
ATTTATTCCGGTTCAAATAATTTATCCATCGTTATCTCGTTGTCTATTTCCCCTAAATAATACTGGTTTTTTATAGCCGGGTAAGTCGTTATCAAAGTATTAAACGTTGTTTTTTTTGTTTGCGTGGCTTGCCTGAAGATTGATTTTTTCATTCTTAATTGTGCGGCGTAATTTTTTGTAATGGCGAAATTTTCTTTTGTAAACTTCGCTTCACACAGGTTAATCGTTTGATCGGATCTATCTATAACCATGTCTACCTGGCAACCGGGTAAAGCATCATTTCCTTTAAACAGCCAGGAGCTTGTAGTACTGTAAATACCACTTATGCCCAATGCTTTTTTTATCTGGTCAATGTGTAACATGCAGATGTTTTCAAATGCATATCCACTCCATGCAGTAAAGGTATTTTTATTAGAGAGCTTCTCCCAGGTTCCTTTTCCACCTGTCTTGTTGGCTTTTATGAATTTTAAATAAAACAGCGAATACAAATCGGTGAGTTTGTAAATGGCTGTTTTCTTTTTATTGATTAAGGGGTCGTAAAATGATATAAAATCACATTCCTGTAATTCTTCCAGTGTTCTTGATAAGGACGCTTCACTGATCCTTGTTTTTGCTGCAACATCTGCTCTTGTCATACCTTGTGGTTTTGCTGCAAGGGCTTCTATTATTTTTACATGCTGCTCTGCATTTTTAAAAAGTGAATAATATAATTGCGAATACTCTTCGTTCAGCAAACCTTTGGGCGAAAAACAAATTTCATCTATCAATTGTATGGCACTTTTACCCTTGGTAATTTCTTTCAAGTAAAAAGGAATGCCACCCATTGCCATATAAATTTCTACTATTTGGTAGTGGGTTAGTTTTGCCCCGAGCGTATTAATAAACAAAGCGGTTTCGTGCAAATTAAAGGGCAGTAGTTTTATACGCTGCGTTATCCTGTTATATAAGCCTCCTCTGGCATTGATCAGTTTCTTTTTTATCCAGGAAGAAGCAGAGCCACATGCAATGAGTAATAGATTGTCCATATCAGAAACATGCTGGTTCCAAAAGTATTCCAGTGCCGGGATGAAATTTGATTTCGGGGTATCTAACCAGGGCATTTCATCAATAAATACAACATATTTCTTTTTTCTTTTGGGCAATGCTTTAAGGTAAGGTATCAAATACCGGAATGCATCCTGCCAGGTTGAAGGTGGTTGTGTTTCCAATTTGCGACTTGTTCTTTTCAGGTATTCAGTAAAAAAATTTTTAAGTTGCTCTTCTTTTGATTCGTCCCTGGTACCTGTAAAATGAAAAATAATATGATCTTTTAAATACTGTTTTATTAAAAATGTTTTACCCACTCTTCTTCGGCCATATACGGCCAAAAAATCGGCACTGCCAGAAATTAATATGCCATCCAGCTTTGCTGTTTCCTCTTCCCGGCCAATCAGTTTACTTATTTGTTCCATTCATTTATTATTTAATACTTGGAGAAATCGACCTAAAAATACCACATTTCTCCAAGTATTAAAATTTTAGTTTGGAGAAATGTAGCAAGAAAAAGCACATTTCTCCAAGGATAAATCATCAAACATTACTATCCAAATAGGCGATCTGCCGGGCCTTACAGTTTCCGCTACCAAATCTTCTAAAGTATATGCTGCTACCTTAAAAAAATAAAAAATAAGGGATTGCTTATTTTTTACGATTAGCAATTGCCAATCGTGATAGCATGTTTTTCCAGCACTTATTGTTGCTTCATTTCCACCTTATTCCCGTTACCGATAAACCACCCTTTTTTTACCTTACCAGTTTTATCAATTTCAAATTCGATAAAGCGGCTTGATCGATCGGCATAAAAAAAACGGGTGTTTGATTCGGGTTTTAACTCAACATCCGGAGCCCCGTTAACGCGTCGAAATAACTTTCCATTCTTTCTAATAATTTCAATAGGGCCGGTAGCAATGTACTTGCCTAAATAATTATTCATTACAGCGGTATCTATTTTTACTTCCTTAGGATTGTATGGTATTAGTACTGGTAGATTAAAAAGGATTGATTCCAATGCGATACCTATTGCGGTTGAATTTGAGCCGTTGTTTGAAATTATGGCAACACATATATCATCATCGGGGAAATAACTGAGGTAAGACGCAAAACCGGGAATACCCCCATTATGGGAAACTCTCTTGTGCGCCTTTAAACTGTCGATTCCAATTCCGTAACCATAATCTTCTTTATAAGGGGTTAACATTTTTTTGGTAGAAGCTGCCGAAAGTACCTGGTTATTATGAAGCGCTTTTGTCCAGTAATACAGATCATCAACCGTGGATACTATGGCACCTGCACTATACGGACCTTCCATTGAAATTTGCATTGCATGCTGCCAAACACCCTGCCTGTTTTTTTCATATCCTTTTGCACGGAAAGTCAAAACAGAATCGAGGTTATCCAGCATTGTATTTTTTAGTGCCAGCTTTTTAATGATATTTTCCAGTAAATAATCATTGAACGTTTTTTTAGATACTTTTTCAATAATTACACCCAATAAAAAAAATCCGGAATTACTGTAGTTCCATTGGGTACCGGGTGAAAAATCAAGTGGCTTGTTTTTAAACAGCGCAATCATTGAGTCGGTAGAGAGGGGCAGTATTGCCTTTGGCCAAAAGTCGGGCAGGTTGGTGTAATTGGTAATACCTGAAGTGTGATTGAGTAGCATGTGAATAGTAATGCTATCGCCTTTAGGATAGTCGGGAATGTATTTACTGAGTTTATCATCCAAACTAAGTTTGCCCTGCTCCGCCACTTGCAGCATACAGGCTGCAGTAAATTGTTTGGTAAGAGATCCAATGCGGAATTTAGTATCTACGGTATTGGACATATTCCATTCCCTGTCAGCCATGCCAAAGGCTTTTTTATACATCACTTTTCCTTTTTGCATGACCAGCATGGTACCATTAAAATCTTTTATTTTAAATTCGGCTTGTGCATATTCATCCAGCAGCTTTGGATAATTTTTTTGTGCCGTAATTGCAAGTGGCATTAACAAGAGGATCAAAATTCTTTTCATGGAGTTTAGTTTTTTGATAGCGTTAACTTATTATGTGGTGGTGTTTTTCTCACCAGTTGCCATTTTCTATAGGTGGCACTTCGCCATAACCATTCCAACGGACCGTAGTTAAAATATTTTAACCAAATGGTACTTAAAATAATTTGAACAATAAATACAAGGATGCCAAACAAAGTATAATACACCGGACCAACCTGACCTAAGTACCCAAGACCTGCACCTAAAAAAACAAAATTGCCAATCAGCGATTGCATGATATAATTGCTAAAAGCCATTTTGCCTACCGGCGCAAATACGGATAATACTTTTTTGCCCACCTCAGTTTGAAAACTGAGCATAAATAAGGCTACATAAGCGAGGGCAAGCGGCACCACGCCAAAAGCATACGCTATGGTTTGATAAAAGCCATTTATTTTTAAACCAAAGTAATCGCCCTCGGCCCCTGACATAAAATGCGCCAGGTAATAATTTGCAGGTAGGCCAACCACTAATCCAAATACAATGACACCGAACAGTAACTTTTTATGCCGGAGAATATTTTTATAAAATTCTGAACGGCCTGCTACATACCCAATTAAGAACATGCCCAGTACTTTTGGAATGCGGCTTACAAAAAATAAATACCCATACCGGAAAAAGAAACCAGATAGATTCTCTTTAAATACATTCCACCAATTACCATCGACTAATAGTTTTTTAAAGTCTGCTTCAGATTTGGTACCGTTTAAGAGAAAATCAACCGTTTCGCCGGTTTGAAATAAAATGCCAGCCGGTGCATTTAGCCATTGCCAGTTCATTTTAGCTGCATATAAAAGTATGGGCAAAAAAATAAGTACGGCACCTGTTATCAATAATGTTTTATCGGAGAATTTCCTGAACGGTAATAACAGAAAACCCAGCATGGCATAAAAGAAGACGATATCACCAGACCAAATCAATAAATGAATCGCACCCAGTAACAACATAAATACCAATCTTCTTTTTATCGTAGGAATTGCATTTATTCCCTTTTCTTCGCCTCTTTTTACCTGCAATGCAATGCCCCAGCCAAACAGTAAACTAAAGATGGAATAAAATTTTCCTTCAATAAACATTTGGTGCAGGTAGGCAATTTTATGATCCCACCCCGGCAATAACATGGGGCCGGTTAAATGATCACTTTCCCTATACCAGGTAAAGCCACTGCCAAGATTTGCGATAAAAATACCCAGCACAGCAAAGCCACGCAGTATATCCATAAAAATTTCTCTTTCCTTTGTTTGAACAGGAGCTAAAGTCTGCATATTGATGTAGTTAGTTTTTTCTTTTTGTTAATTTATTACATACCGGCATCTGCAAATTTTGCAGCCTCTTTCAATAAGCTTGTAAATTCTTTTTCTTTTTCAGTATCGCCTTTTTTAGGGTATGCATTGCGCAGGCCATTGTACATAAAAACGCTTTTAGGAAACCTCTTTAAAAGAGCCTGATAGGTTTCAAAGGCAGCATCGTATTTTTCTGCTTTTATTTGAGCCACAGCTATACTTACGGCAACCGGCCGGGCATATAGCGGTGGCTCACCATACCCGAGATCAATTTCATTTTTATGGGCTTTCTCTAAAAGTTTTATCGCATTTTCATACTTACCCTGGTAACTTGCTATGCAACCCTGCAGTTCCAGGCTGGCGGTGTTTACTGTATTCTGATACCATTCTTTTAGCGTGCTGTCTTTACCCAATTGTTTTGCATTGCGCCATAGCAGTGCATCCAGACTGTTGGAATACTTTTCTGCATCTGCTAAATTATCTTTACTTAGCGCATCCATTCCTTTTACAAAAAGAAAAAGACCGTTTTTATATTCCGTATTGGTATAGCTAATAACGGAATCCTTATCTACCAAGTTTTCAAACTGTGCGGCTGCTTTATCCCAGTTACCAAAAGCCATTTGCATTTTAGCAGGCGCTAATAAGCCCTGGTTAAAAAAAGTACCATCGTATATTTTTTTGCGGTGTTTGTTCACTGGCATGTTCTTTAATCTTTCAGCATAATACAATCCTTCTGAGAGTCGGCCATCATGCGCACAATTATTAATGAGGTAATTGATATTGTGAATGTAATTCCAGTTGTCTACCTCTTCAATGCCTTCATTTTTCATATAGGCCGAATCTGTTTTTACTGATGCAACAAATGCATCGTGTGCCTTTTTGTAATTGCCCACCCGGTTGTAAATATGGCCGGGCAGGTGCACAATATGGCCTGATGCAGGTGCCAGCGAAGTTAAAATTTCGGCACTTTTGAGCGCCTGCTCCGGACAGCAAGGCTCCATCAAATGAATCCAGTAATGATGAAATGCATGATTATTGGACTCTGCCCGCTCCACATCTTTTAATAAAAATCCACTGTACATCTGTCCCTCGTTTGGTTTCAGCTCTATATCAAATCCACTCATTTTTGATAAAGCAAAAAATAGTTTGGCATCAATATCATCAGGAAATTTATGTATCATCAGTTCAAATTTATTTTCAATTTCCGGGTAAGCCTTTTCTTTTAATGAATCTCTCAACAGGCTCATTTCGGCATAAAGTTTTTCATGTTCGTTTGCATTGACCACTAGCCTTTTTAATTGCTTTACTGCGGATTCTTTATTGCTTTTATACACGCTATTTTCATCAGGTCCTGGTGTTTTCAGCAATCCCCAGTAGGGCATAATGGCATTGGAATCATTGCGAATGGCTTCTTTAAACGCACGGTAAGCTTCAAAATCCCAAAAGTCGTGCAGCAACGAAATTTTCTGGTTAAAATAAGCTTGTGTTTTTTTCGATTGAGTTTCAATTTTCATTTTTGAACCTCCAATGCCTGCCAATATTTTGGGTACCGGTAAATTGTTGATGTAAAAATTTTGTGCCCCTGCTGGCATGCATGTACGCCAGGTGATTGTGATTGGTTTTTGCATTGTCATCTGGATGATGGTCATGCTGGGCGAATCCCAAAAGTGGTAATACTGCCGCAAAAAATATAGTGCAATGTTTCATGTAAATATTTTTGGTGAACGTTAATGATGTATAGGTTAAAGCAGATTTACAAGGAATTGAAGAAGGGTTGTAAGATAATAAACTCAGTTGAAATTAATTTTATTGACTCCGTTATTTATTGACTTTTCTAGTAATTCGCTTTTACCCAATAGTTCCCCTTTGCGGAAATAATTTTTTTTAATTGTTGTAACTACAGAAAACAGATGTAAAGAAAGTAGTGAAATGGTGGCGTTATCGGAAACAACCCTCGAAGACCGAATAATGGCAACGCCTTTTTGCTGTGTACTTTCAACAATATTCTGAAAAGCTTTACTGAAATTTTTGTTGCCTGCACGTGCAATTACGATACCGTCTACCTTCTCATCTATCAAAGCATGTAGTAGAGTGGTGGAAGCATTGATATACTTGTAAAGTATTTCCATCTTTGGCAACTCAAGAATTTTGCTGATATCGAAAAATCTTTTTTGATTGTTTGCATAGATCGGTTGGGTAAAGTATTTAATCTGGCCATCATACACTTTTCCGATAGGCCCTGCATTGGGTGCACTAAAAGCATTTACATTAAGTGTATTGGTTTTGGTTACATTTTTTGCATCATAAATCATTTCATTAAAGCTTTGGATAACACCCCTGCCTTTGCGTTGTGTGGCAGCAGCAACCAGAATGGCATCGTACAAATTTCTAGGCCCGTCCGAACTGATGGCTGTTGAAGGCCGCATAGATCCGGTAAGTACAACCGGCTTATCTGAACGGCTGGTAAGACTTAAAAAGTAGGCTGTTTCTTCCTGCGTATCGTTACCATGCGTAATCACCACTCCATCCGCTTCATTGTTGGTAAATAGTTCATTGATTCGTTTTGCCAGCTTCATCCAAATTTTGATCGTAATGTTTGAGTTTGGAACATTTGCTATTTGTTCGCCTTTCACGTCTACTAACTTATTGATTGTAGGAATGGAAATTATCAAATCCTGGACAGGGTTTTTATCAGATTCATAAGCGGCCCTATCGGCACTAGCACCTTTGCCGGCAATGGTTTCTCCTGTGGCTAAAATGATTACTCTTGCTAGCTTTTGTGCATTTCCCGTTAGATGAAATGAGCAAGCAATGACAAGCGCTAAAAAAGATTTTTGCATGATTTAATATTAACATGATTTGTTGAACTCACCTGAATTTAATATGACTTTCTTTAGCCTCATTTTTATTGCATTAATAGAAATTGGTAACATTTTTTTAGAAACGCTGATTGCTTTACTTTTTCCTTTTCGGTTGCTGCTGTGTGCTGCAATGAATACCACCGCCGCTCCAGTTCAACTGCATGGCATTGATAAATATAATTTCCCTTTTCGGAAAAGCTTTTTGAAAAATTGCTTTCACCTGCGCTTCTTTTTCTTTGGAAGAACCCATTGCTGTGTAAGATGGAAGTAGCACCACTCCATTGGTGACTAAGTAATTCATATAACTGGCGGCGGGCACTCTTAAAAGCGTATCGCCTGTTTTGGGCTGCTCTGAAGGAATGAAATCGGACACCTCCACATCCAATGTTGTTTCAGTGGAATCAATTTTACGTACCGTGATTTTTTGTGTCATAAAATCGGGCAACGGTACTTTTATAATGTTGAAGGGTTTTCCTTCCAGGTCTTTTGCCTGTTGCAGTATTCTATAATTTTCATTCATGCGTTCATAATTCATTTGGTTGATAATGCTGATGTTTTTTTCTTTTTCATCCACCCAGGCTAGCATGATGGTGTTCGCATTGGCAAAACGCACAAACTCATCTGTATGTCCGCCCGTGCCGCCACCATAATAGTTAGCAGTTATGCGGCGAAAAAAATGCAGCGGATCATCGGCCAATCCCTTTTTCATCCAGATAATATTTGTAACACCCAGCACTCTTTTAAATTCAGTTTCAATGTAGGCTCTTTTCAATTCGGGGTTGCGCTGAAATACAGTTGCTTCACACAATATCAATGTGCCATTTCCATTTACTTCAATGGCGCCACCTTCGTGTTTTACATTGGTGGTTAAGCGAACTGCTCCTTCTGCTACCGCCATCAAACTGTCAACAGAACCTGTTTTATTAATCCGTTCTTTTCTTTTTTCTAAATAAAATTTCACACTGTCCATATTCCCATTGTATTTCTCTTTTAAGAAACCAAGATATCCATAGCTATTCCAGGCAAAATCAGCAACGCCGAGTTCCCCTTTTTCATTTATTAAAAAAGCAGCGCCATGGTCTCGGATCCAGTAACGGTCGCCAGGCATAATATAGCTTTTGTACATTGTTGTGTCAATGCCAAATAACCTGAGCCGGGCTCTTGCAGTTTGAAATAGACTGTCACTGTCAAACGCCATCTTTATTGTAACATGCGGTGCAAGTGATTTGATAATATCAGCAACAACAGGATAATATCTGTAGGTAGTATCTTTTTCCCAACCCAGCCAAACAGCATCATGCGGTTCCCACTCGGCGGGCATATAAAAGTTTTCACTTTTATTTTTGCAAGAAAAAAAAGAAGTAATGATGATGAGTAAAACAAACTGCTTCATGTATTGATTGTTGTTGATGGATGATTTAATTTCTTTTGAAAAGATATCGGTTATTTTTTCGCTTTTAACCAGTATGTTTTTTAGTTGCCGGCGATCTTCCGTAACCAATTGATTGGGCTAATTTTTAAAAAGAAAATACAGGAAAAAATGCTATAAAAAGGGTAGGAATTATACAGCTTCATTTTTAATAATTTTTATTTATGCATAATTGTATCCTACCAACCCAAAAAATTAAGGATGCTATTTATTTGTTTTCAGAAGGTTTTGCAAGCCATTCCATATATTTTTGCGCAAGAAACTGGTAGCCTTCTTTACGATATAGAGGTGTACTTACAGTAAAGTGGTCTCCCGGATAATAAGCAAATTTGAATGTTGAATTTAATTTTTTCATTTCTGTCTCAAGCATTACTACTGCATGGTTTAAAAGAAAATTGTCGCCAGTACCTACAGATATCCGAATCTTTCCATCCAAACTAACTTTTATTTGTTCCCAATTACTTCTAAGATACAATGAGATGTCATATTTTTTCCACTGAGTAACAACCGCAGGATCAATTTCGCCTGTGGTGCTGTTGCAAATATTTTGTGGCTTTCCGTTACTACCTTTCTTACTAAATACGGCATTAAAGGAATGCATTTGTTCACCACGAGATACAATGTTTTCCATCTGATAAACAGATTTCATAGTTGCCCATGGTATGCTCCCTGCCACCGTAGCCACCAATCTTAATGAACTGTCTTTATCATAAAAAATATTCTTGTCTTCGTATAAATTTACCTTTTGAAAATTCCGGAAGTCAACAGGGTCTGGTGCACTTGACCAACAGCCATCAAATACCCGAGGGTATTGCGTTTGAAGCCATAATACTGACCATCCTCCAGAACTATGACCGGTTAATAATTTTGCACCATTGCACCTGTATTTCATTTCGAGTAATGGAATGAACTCACCTGTCAGCGCATCTCCCCATGGTCCATTGTTATCACTATTCGCATACACCGAATGTCCCAATGAACAATTGCCATCCAGAAAAACCCTAATTACAGGAATCGTATCAATCGCCAAACCTGGGATTGAATCACCGGAATATCGATGATAGTTGCCGCCATACCCTGAAACAACATATAATACTGGGAATTTCCTTTGTGGTTCCTTGTAATATTCTTTTGGAAGAATAATGGCTGCATCTACGGTCATTGATTTGTTGTGAAACTTGCTAAGAATAGACGAAGGCGCTTTTAACTCTTTTACAAATTCAGTTTCTTTAAATACTTCAACAGCAGGAATGACTTTTGTAGCAACAATATTAAATACAGTTTTCAGATCTTTTGTGATGTGAATTTTCGCTGCCGGGTTAAACAGGTTGCCCGGAGTTTCTGCAATAGAACGTCCACCAAGGTTTCTATCCCATACAATTTGGAGATAATAATCGCCCCGTTCAATATCCGAAAGTGCGCAAGGGTAGGCGTTGGCATTGTCGTCAATTGTAACAGATTCACCGGGTTTTATATTTTTTGCAAAAACAGCAAAGGATGGGAAATATTTAAACCCTTTAGCTTCATCTTTGGGTGATCTGTTTTCCTTCGATAAGTAAGCAATCACATACCCTGTAAATGATTCATTAAATACGCTGGACGAGTAACTTGCTTTTATTATTTGACCAAATCCGTTTGAGAGAAAAAGTGTTACGAGTAAAATACAGCACTTGATTTTTTTATATTTTCCCATTGGTGCCAATAAAAATTCTGTGTATCTATTTACGGGTGCAATCAATGCCGGAGGGCTTTGT
>Ga0105045_10006427_pt1 | contig 10398 bp, 10 predicted proteins | sample MAT02_FD_78089 | JGI IMG/M metagenome (GOLD analysis project Ga0105045, IMG submission 78089) | Freshwater microbial communities from Lake Fryxell liftoff mats and glacier meltwater in Antarctica - MAT-02 (megahit assembly) | ecosystem: Environmental > Aquatic > Freshwater > Ice > Liftoff... | reverse complement strand
CTGGAATCGCGCGCCTGGAATCGCGCGCCTGGAATCGCGCGCCTGGAATCGCGCCTGGAATCGCGCCTGGAATCGATGGCCCCTGGAATCGATGGCCCCTGGAATCCAGGATGGCCCTGAAATTCAGATGGATGGCCCCTGGAATCCGCTGGAATCCGCCCCTGGAATCCGGCCCCTGCTCGATACCTAGATGGATAGCCCCTGGAATCAGCCCCCCTAGAATCCGATGGCCCCTAGAATCCCCTAGAATCCCTAGAATCGGGGCCTAGAATCGCTAGAATCGCCTAGAATCCTAGCTGCCCCTAGAATCCTAGCTAGAATCCAAACCCTAGAATCCAAACCTTGAGCTCTAAGACAAGCGTGCGTTAAGTGCTGAGCCATCGCAGCTTTTCGACGCTTTGGAACTTGTTTCCAATGTGTTGAACGCATACCAGTCACGAACACATACCGTACCCCTAGCAAAAAGTTTTTTGTCCCTTTGCTGTTTTCCACGTGTTGCGGACGTCGATTGACGCAGTTTGGCTACCAACTGCGTTCCTTTATTCAGTGTAGAAACGATTAAGGACAGTCGTTCGACACTCTAAAGCGTCTAGCATAAGTCAGATGCTGGGACCATTTTGGCGACCTTTTCATAGGGCTTCAGAATGGCGGTGTCCAGCTTAATTTCGCGTCGCATGCTTTCGTGTTCGATCGAATGCTGCAGATACTGGACCGCTTCGCTGATCGTGTCCACTTTCATGAGCAGGAACTCTCCCTTGCGAATCAGCTTTAGCGCTCGGTTCACTGCGTTTTACCAACCCAGAACTTCGTGAATTTCCTTTACGCGCTTGCCCAGGTTGTCGCTTCAGTTTAGCCGGGCCTGTCAGTGGGCGCCTAAAAGGGGCCAACGCTCGACGGTTCAACCGTGGCTAACGCCCACCGGCTGATTTTGAGTTCCATCCACACTGGCCAAGCCCGACAATCACGAGTATCTTTGACCAAGGTTGTACTCTTATTTTATTAATCCACATTTGAATCTAGCATCATATGCCAAATCTAACTGTTGAAGGTATCGGAACGTTCGAAGTCCCGGCCGGCAAGCGACTCGCAGCGGCTCTTCGAGCAGAAGCGGGCACCGATCAATTGCACGCTTGCGGTGGCAAAGCACGCTGCACTACCTGCCGAGTCGAATTCGTCGCCGGTGAACCAGACAAAATGACGGTCGCTGAAAAGCAAGTTTTGGCCGCGAAAGGAGCGACGGGTGTTCGACTCAGTTGCCAGATCCAATGCGATAGCGACATGTCCGTTCGCGTTATCAGTCGTTTAGAGGGAAGCGGTCGCAAAGACTGTGGCTCGCCCCTGGCCGAGAGCCTTGAACCAGTCCCTGTCGAGTGGACAACCAAGGGCTGAAACGTCGTCAACTGAAATGCGAAAGAGATCAAAATGTGCGGAATTGCGGGTGGAATTTGGTCGCATGACGCACAAGGTCTGACTGTTGAGGAGCTGAATCGAATGACCGATTCGATCGCTCATCGCGGTCCCGATGGCCAAGGGCATTTGATCATCCCGCCCAAGACGGATCGTTCTATCGTGAATGGACGACCGTCGCACGGCGTCGCACTCGGCTTTCGCCGTCTCTCGATCATCGACCTAGCAACGGGCCATCAGCCTCTCGGTAACGAGGACGGCACCGTTCAAATTGTCTTCAACGGCGAGATTTACAATTACCAACAGATTCGACATCGACTCGAAGGTAACGGTCACACGTTTCGGTCGCAATCCGACACCGAAACCATTGTCCATCTGTATGAAGACCTGGACGTCGATTGTTTCTCACACCTCAATGGTATGTTCGCGTTGGCCATTTGGGACAGCCACAAAAATCGATTGGTGCTGGCTCGAGATCGATTGGGAAAGAAGCCGCTCTATTACACCATCCAAAATGGTCGCCTATTGTTTGCGAGCGAACTCAAATGCTTGATGACACTTCCTGGCATCGATCAACAAATAGATCCAGGCGCTATCGATCTTTTTCTTACCTATCAATATATCCCTCATCCTCATTCGATCTACCGAGGCATTCATAAGCTTCCGCCCGGCCACTATGCAGTTTTCGAAAACGGTACTTTAAGAATAGAGAAGTATTGGAATGTAGATTGGTCCGAGGAAACACCAATCGACCAGCCGACGGCCTCAGCCCAACTGCGAACGTTGCTGTCGGACGCCATTCGATTGCGGCTTCGGAGCGATGTGCCGTTAGGCGCATTTCTTTCTGGAGGAATCGATTCGTCACTGGTGGTTGCCATTGCTCAGCAACATCTGGACACGCCAATCCGAACGTTTTCCATCGGCTTTTCCGAAGCGGACTTCGATGAAACGCATTTTGCCAAAATGGTCGCAGATCACGTTGGGACCAAGCACGAGCGTTTTGAAGTAACCCCGGATGCGATGGGCATATTGGACCAACTCGTGAACCAATACGATGAGCCTTTCGGCGATTCATCCGCCGTGCCAACTTGGTATCTGTCTAAAATGACACGCAAGCATGTCACGGTCGCACTCAGTGGCGATGGCGGCGACGAACTCTTCGGCGGTTATGAACGCTATCGGGCCTTGAAATTGAGCGGCCAATTACAATCCTGGCTACCGGTCCATTGGCTAAACCAATCGTGGTTGATCAAACGTTTGCCAGATTCCAATGCGCGTCGATCTTTTTTGCGACGAGTCCGACGTTTCTGCGAGGCCTTAGGACAACCGCCGATCGAACGCTACATGAATTGGATTCAGATCTTCGGGGAAGCCAGTCGTTTGGATCTGTACCAAGAGTCCTTTATCGAGCAACTACCTGATCGGAACCCGGTCTCTTTTTTGGCAGATGCTTGGCGAAACGCTGGCAAGCGAGATTTGTTGAGTTGTGCATCGACCGCCGATCTTCAGACATATGTGCCTTGCGATTTGATGACCAAAGTTGACATTGCGTCGATGGCCAATTCGCTTGAGGCTCGCCAGCCGATGCTGGATTATCGCTTGGTAGAGTGGGCGGCTGCTCTGCCATCGCATTTGAAATTGCGAGGCAAGCAAGGCAAACGTTTGCTTATGGATACCTATTATGATCTCTTGCCCAAGGCGATCTGGCATCGACCCAAAATGGGCTTCGGCGTGCCGATTGCCAAATGGTTCCGAACGTCGTTGCGAGACAGGACCTACGATGCCTTGCTAGGCTCAGATGCCGTCTGCCATCAGTATTTCCGTCGCGAGGCCATAGCGAGTTTGGTTGACGAGCACATGTCCGGCCGCGGGAATCAAGCGTATCGCCTTTGGAATTTGCTGTTCCTCGAGCTTTGGTTGCGGAGTAATAAAGCAGCGAGTTGATCGCAAACTTCGAAACGCATAGGGCAAATCTCCAATGTGAGCGCTCCGAAAAAGTTTGGATTTTTTGAAATTGCGTAGACAGACCATGTACCGAGTTAAGTACGGTTCGTCTGAATAGTAGATTTGATTGCATGAGTTTCTTCGTAAGCGAAGAATTCTCAAAGGAGGATTATCGTTTCGCGGAGAGGCTGGTACGATAACCGCAGGAATCAGCTAGAGTTACGAATGGAGACGATGGAATGAAAAATGGAAGCGGAGTGACGTTGGCGGAGCAGGTGCGAGAGCTACTTCGAGCAAGTAAGGTATCGCAACATGAAATAGCTCGAAAGACCGGGATCAAGCAGCCAGGTCTAAGTAAGTTTATGAACGGTGGATCTTTGAAGATCGAGACGCTCGAAGCGTTAATGGGGTACTTGCAAGTTGGCCTCTACAAAACACCTCCAAGCGCATTCGCGGCTAGGGAAGAAAAGAAAAGATACGGAGAAGACAGCATCGATTTCGGTAGTGAACTCGAGGGACTAGAAGGGCAGAAATTCTCAACAATCCTTATCGACCCACCTTGGAGGTTCCAGAATAGGACAGGCAAGATGGCACCTGAGCATCGCCGATTGAATCGCTATGAAACGATGCAACTCGAAGATATTAAGCGCATGCCAGTTTCAGCTCACGCAGCGAAAGCTTGCCACCTCTACATGTGGTGTCCCAATGCTCTCTTAAAGGAAGGTCTGGACGTAATGGACGCCTGGGGCTTCAAATACAAGACAAACATTGTCTGGTACAAGATCCGCAAGGATGGTGGTCCGGACGGAAGAGGTGTCGGATTTTATTTTCGCAATGTAACGGAACTAATATTGTTTGGACTAAAGGGGAGCATGCGAACGCTCGACCCAGGGCGACGGCAAGTGAATGTAATCTCAACCCGAAAACGAGAGCACTCGAGAAAGCCTTCGGAATCATATGATCTTATCGAGCGATGCAGCCCCGGTCCATACCTCGAGATATTCGCTCGAGAGCCAGCGGAGGGTTGGATTTCATGGGGAAATGAAGTCGAAACTTACGAAGAGTCACGTCCCCTTCATCGGGGCTACAATAGCAGCCGTTCGACTGAAGTAAATGAGAAGGTAACGGAACTATCTCTCAACATTTCTTGATGATATCGCAAAGCGAATGTGGGATATCCATGCTGGTCTCAAGCGAGTCAACTAATTCACTTTTCCAGGCTACAAGGATGTCGAGATGCTTCGCGTAATCAAACAGCCAGGTGTTACGTTCAATTGGCTTGATTTCCAAGATCAGCGCGCGAAAAACCTTTGGTCCAAGGATTTCGGAGTAAACATATTCGTATTCGAAGAGTTGGCTGACACCGCGCCTGAATTGCGTATGCAAATTAAGCTCCCAGCAACTCTTCATCTCTGCCAGTAGCGTGCCCGTCGGAGTTTGAAAGAACATGTCGATGTTGTCGTCGAACCTCGGCTCGAACCCAGCGACTTCAGCTGCTTCCGCCATTATTTTTTCGAGCAGATGGTGGGCTTGACTGGCACGTTCTTGCGCTACCAAGTTCGTTTACGAAACAGAATCTTGACGACTCCTCGGCTTTGGTTTACTACGATTCCATTTCTTGCTAGCCTTAACGCGATTCCAATTGAACTCTAATTGTCGTCATCTCTAACATCCGTGTTGACGTCAACATCGTTCTCGACTTGTCGCAATTCCTCGATAGTTGCATTAGCCAAGCCATTCCAACCGTGGCTAATGAGGAAGCCAACAGGGTCATTAACCATCGCACGTCGGCGCGCGGGGTTGTCTTCGTGCTGTGCTGCAACTTGTATTGCATCCGGGAGCCAGCCGTCCGCGAGTGAAAGCTGAACTTGATTCGTGGCAGGATTGAATAGCCCTGCTTCGATAAAGAACCGCTCAATGTTCGATCGGACCTTTGGAGTCGTTTTGTCCTGAAAGTACTCTTCGAAAAAATTCGCATTACTCTTTCGCGTGACTTCACGAGGTCGCCATCTTCCGTCTGAATCACAGATTTTCTCTAAAACGAACCTTCGCAATCGAGGCTCTCGCAATGCCCATGCCATGTACATAACCTTGCGTATACGTGGCTGTTCGACTCCCTCGGATTCGACAAACGAGAGGAATCTGTCCCGAACAATCACACCTTCCCGCACTAAAAGAAACCGGTTTGAAAGTAACGCTGGAATATCTACGTGCGTTTTCTGTTTGGCCAATGAACGAAGCGAATCGTAGCTCATACCACCCCGAACAAGGCGACTTGTATTATCGACTTCGTGGGTCGGAAATTCTTTGGTCAACAACAGTCATTGCAACGGGCTTTCTCGTGATGTCGCAGTGGGTTTCACGCTTACAGTTTACACCGACCGACTCTCGAAAAACATGCCGGATCTCTTTCGCAAAAATTACAAATGGAACCTTGCATGGGATTTTTGGAAAAGCAGTAGCCACAAGTCATTACGCAGCAACAACTAGAACGCAGAACGCCTTTTGTCTACTGACTAATTTTGAGGAACATTTGCGAACTGAAATCTTAAAAAGCAATAAGTAAGTGAACGCAGTAGCGGCCCTCGGCCTTGGGTGCGGTAAGTAAGAACTCTCCCATCGCTCCCGTCGCGTAGCCAGCCCGCTGGAAGACTTGAGCGATCGTAAGTGCTTGTTCGATTATCGGATGTTGGCCTTCTGCGAACTGGGGGAGCGCAACTTTGGCTTGCTGATTGCCGCGAATCTCGGCGTGCCCGAGATGCTTGCCGGTCATCAGCACGCAACGTGACGGTGCGCAAACGAGGGCACTGCTATGATGGTTGGTAAAACGCATCGCCTGCGAGGCGAGGCGATCGATGTTCGGTGTCGGTATTTTGGTTTGACCGTAGCATCCGAGCTCGCCACAGCCCAGATCGTCGGCCAGGATGAATACGACATTCGTTTTGCCGGCCAGCTCGGTTTCTTTGCCGATGGCTTCGGCTAGAGACAGGGAACATACCAACGTTAAAAAGAAACCTGTGTAGATTCACTAAAGGTTTGTCTTCGAAAGCGTTGTGAAGAGATTCACGAGGGAACACCTAGTGCTATGTCTAGATTAAATTTTAGGGTAGCGGAACTCGCCAAGAGTTTCGGTGGCAGGATAAAAAAACTGAAATTTACCTGATGAAGTCGCCGAAAGCCTTGGCGGCTTCCGCTACGGGCATAGTTTGGGATCCGGTTGTAGTTTGGGATCCGGTTGTAGTTTGGGACCATTGTCCCGAACAGGTCAACGGACGGAACAATCGTCCCATCCTACGGTACTTTTCATTCTGCCGCTCGCCTTGCAAGTCAAAGCAGTTATTTTACTCGCAAACCTAGGCCTGCGTTTCGACTATAATACTGAGCCCTGTCCTTAGCCACCCTCCCGGAGTTCTGCGATGAAAATGGTCCCATCCTGTGTTCGTGCCTTGGCGTTTGCTGCTCTCATTTCGCCAGCCTTGGCTCCCGTCCATGCCCAAGCTCCAAAAGAAGAAGCTCCTTGGGTTCCTCTGTTCAACGGCAAAGATCTTTCGGGCTGGGTGCCGGTCAATGTGGCTCCAAAAACATTTACGGCCCGCGATGGAATGATCATCTCGACCGGTAAGCCGACCGGCGTCTTGCGAACCGAAAAAATGTACGAGAATTGCATCGTTGAGCTTGAGTGGCGACACATGGTGGAGGGCGGAAATGCCGGACTATTCCTCTGGGGAGACGGAGTCGCCGCACCCGGTATTCCGTTCACGCGCGGGATTGAAGTTCAGATTCTCGACAACGCTTACAATGCCAAGGGCAAGAACGAGTGGTTCACGACCCACGGAGACATCTTCCCTATCCACGGTGCCAAGATGACTCCGGCTGGCAAGGTCGCTTTGAGTGGCGTCAGGAGCTTCCCATCCGAAGAACTATCTAAGAGCTCGCCCGAATGGAACAAGTATCGCGTCGTTGCCAATAATGGCGAGATTCGATTGAGTGTCAACGGAAAAGAAGTATCCGTCGGAAAGAGTTGCTGGCCTCGTAAAGGCTACATTTTCCTAGAGTCCGAAGGATCCGAATGCCACTTCCGAAACCTTCGCATCCAAGAACTCCCATCGACCAACGCTACCGAAACAGAAACAGCGATTTCTGGTGAGGGACTCACACCCCTATTCACCGGCATCGACTTCGAGAACTGGAAAGTTCCAGAGGGGGACAACGGTCATTGGAAGATTGCCGGTGAAGTATTGGACTACGATGGCGAAAGCGAATCCAAGGCTGATAAATCGCTTTGGTCGCAACGCGAATACGAAAACTTCCAATTGATCGTCGACTGGCGAATCAAAGAAACTCCCTACACCAATCCCAACGTTGCCCAAATCTTAGCAGATGGCTCCGAGGCGGTTGATGCGGACGGCAAGCCGATCAAGCTTTCGATCCCAGATTCGGATTCGGGCATCTTGTTGCGAGGAAGCCCTGCACATCAAGTGAACATCTGGTGCTGGCCTATCGGCTCGGGTGAAATGTATGGCGTTCGACGCGACATGAAAATGCCGAAAGAAGTACGAGCAGCCGTAACTCCAAAAATGAAAGCCGATAAACCGATCGGCCAATGGAATCGTTTTGAAATCACCGTTCGCAAAGATACCGTTACTGTGGTTTTGAACAACGAGACCGTCATCTCCGAAGCCACGATTCCAGGCATGCCGCTCCGAGGTCCGGTCGGACTACAGCATCACGGCAGCAAAAAAGATGGCACGTGGACTAGTCCTCCTGCCCTCGTCCAATTTCGAAATATCAGTATCAAAGAACTTCCATAAGTTGGCAAGAAAGCCGCGCCGCCTGCCGAGCAAGCCCAAGCCAATCGACACCACACAAATGTGTTTTTCTCCTCCTCGCCCCTTTTAGGCCTTTTCGGGGCGAGGGGAGCAAGGGTAACCGCGATCGCGGGGCGTTGCCCACGCAGTTAAACGAAAAGACCTCACAAGAACCTAGTAACCCATCAACCTACCACATTTAACACCCACCTCATGCGACACCACTTTTTCATCTTTTCACTACTTATCCTTCACACGACTTTTGCACAAGCCGACAACTGGCCTCAATGGCGAGGCACGCAAGGAGACGGTATTTCGAGGGAAAAGAACATCCCGACCAAGTGGAGCAAAACAGAAAAGATCGCTTGGCGGACACCGATGCCAGGCCAAGCCGGAGCAACACCATGCATTTGGGGTGATCGAATCTATGCCACCAGCGCCGAAGGAAACGATCTAGTTGTTCTCTGCCTGAGCACGGTCGACGGAAAACTTTTGTGGAAACAAAAAGTAGGCGAGGGAAATCAAGACGCACGCGCTGGCGAAGGCAACTCGGCATCACCATCTCCATCGACAGACGGTGAGTACGTATGGGTCTTTTTTGGTACCGGTGCACTTGCTTGTTTCACGAAGGATGGGACGGAGGTCTGGAAGTTCAATGTTGGCGATCGCTTCGGCACGCTCGACATCCAGTTCGGTATGACCTCGACGCCGGTGCTCGATGGCGACGGACTCTATTTGCAACTCATTCATGGTCGCATGAAGCAAGGAGACCAGACAAGAACAGGCAAAGTCGTGAAGCTCGAAAAGTTGACCGGGAAGACCGTCTGGGAGGTAGACCGAGTGACCGCAGCGCAGTTCGAGTGCAAACACTCGTATGCATCCCCTTTCCTATACGATGACAGGAAGTCGAAATTTCTCGTTGTACATGGTGCAGACTGCACGACTGGCCATGACTTAACCACGGGCAAGGAACTATGGCGATTTGGGACGCTCAATGGCCCGACCGCACTCAACTCAAAACCGAACGACAGCACCTTTCGATTCGTAGCATCACCTTGTATCGACCCCAAGAGCAACACCATCATTATTCCGACGGCAAAAGAAGGACCAGTGATTGCGGTCAAAGCCTCTGAATTGCAGGGTGATAGTTCTGCAAAAACGTCCGCCGTCGTATGGAACTTGCCTAGAACTCCAGACGTTTCGATTCCGGTCGTTGTCGACAACTTGGTCTACATGTTGAACAAGGATGGAAAATTGCAATGCGTCGAGTTGGCTACTGGTAAAGAAATTTATTTGAATCGCACCTACACTGGTCAGCACAGAACAAGTCCGTTGTACGCAGACGGGCATCTTTACTTTGGCTCCAACGACGGCCATTTTACTGTGGTGAAGGCAGGCAAAGACTTCGAGATCGTGGGCACCATGGACATGGGCGAAGCGATCACAGCCTCAGCCATTGTATCGAATGGAACGTTGTACATCCGATCCTATGAAGCCTTGTATGCAATTCGAAACTGAATGCAACAATTAGCCGACAGGCGTTAGCCGCGGCTTTGGGCCATACAACCGACAAGCCCATCCTGGGATTAATGACTTCTTTTTTGCCATCGTCTTGGGACGCTACGTTGTTTCGATTTGAAATACCTCTGATTTCTTCGGGAGACATTTCGTAGGGTTTGAACTCAGTCCTGTCTCTTTGTTTCAGGTCGGATTGCCAGTACGCGATTGTTGTAGCTGTCGGTCGTTGTCTCGGAGCACTCGCGACCGAATCCGTTGGGAAGTAATTTCGATATCGATCCGCTGTTAAGAAATAGGACTGCGTTCGGGAGGCAAGTGGTTCGTTTTTGGATCGTGTAGGCCGCATGGGCTTTGCAAACTCACATACGGCAAGAGTGACGTACCACTATTTCGGTTTTTTTCCTATGTCTTTTTGTGGGGAGTTGGCACCATCATTGAGTAACCGATTGCCGAGCTTGGGTTGTCGGTCGGGTTGTCGGTCGGGTTGTCGGTCGGCTTGTCGGTCGGCTTGTGCGGGCGGGTTAGCACGAGGCGCAGAAGGATTTTCTTGTCGACTAGATTGTGGAAAAACCGGAGGCTTAAGACTGGACGATGAACCACCAGGAAGCGGCAAGGGCGTGCTTCGCACTTCACCTTGTTTGTTCATTCGGTTGCGAGGCTCTATCTGTGGTTGACGATTTCCAAGCGGTAGTTGCGGATTGGGGATTTGAATCTTGGGTGT
>Ga0105045_10006426_pt1 | contig 10400 bp, 5 predicted proteins | sample MAT02_FD_78089 | JGI IMG/M metagenome (GOLD analysis project Ga0105045, IMG submission 78089) | Freshwater microbial communities from Lake Fryxell liftoff mats and glacier meltwater in Antarctica - MAT-02 (megahit assembly) | ecosystem: Environmental > Aquatic > Freshwater > Ice > Liftoff... | reverse complement strand
CCAAAAAATAATCTATGCAGACTGGACAGCAAGTGGCCGAATGTATAGACCAATAGAAGAGCTCCTGATGAATAAGATCTCGCCATTTGTAGCCAATACGCATACAGAAACAAATGTGACCGGATCATCTATGACGCTTGCCTACAAAAAAGCGAAAGACATCATCAAAAAACATGTGAATGCCATAGATGGTGATATTTTAATATCTTCAAATTCAGGAATGACGGGAGTAGTCAATAAACTTCAACGTATCATCGGTATGAAACTACACGAGAAGTTTCATGACAAAATCAAATTATCCGAAGAAGACCGACCTGTGATATTTGTCACTCATATGGAACATCATTCCAATCAAACATCATGGATAGAAACCACCGGTGACGTAGTGGTCATAGATGCTTGTAATGAAGGGAAGGTAGATTTAAATTGTTTGGAAAAATTATTAGATAAATATAAAGACAGAAAAGTCAAAATTGCGGCAATTACTTCTTGCTCCAATGTCACGGGCATTGACACACCATATCATGCCATAGCGGGTATGATGCATCAAGCTAGAGGATATTGTTTTGTAGACTTTGCTTGTTCGGCACCTTATATTAATATTGATATGCACCCAGAAAAAGAAGATCAATATCTGGATGCCATCTATTTTTCGCCACATAAATTTTTGGGAGGGCCATCGAGCTCCGGCATATTAATTTTCAATCAGAAATTATATACCAATAGAATTCCTGATAGTCCAGGTGGAGGTACCGTAGACTGGACCAATCCGTGGGGAGAGCATAAATACCACGAAGAGATAGAAGCAAGAGAAGATGGTGGTACTCCAGCATTTTTGCAGACCATCAGAGTTGCGCTTTGTATCAAGTTGAAAGACGAAATGGGTGTCGAAAATATCTTGGAACGCGAACATCAATTGCTTGAAAGGATATGGAAAAGGTTTGAAAAACTACCAAACTTACATGTACTTGCAGAAAACCATAAACACAGACTCGGAGTCATATCATTTTATATAGATGATCTACATTTTAATCTAGCTGTCAAGTTACTCAATGACCGATTTGGTATTCAGATGCGTGGTGGCTGTTCCTGCGCAGGTACATACGGCCACTATTTATTGGAGGTATCTCATGAGAAATCAAAAAAGCTTACAGACGAAATTTCACTAGGATTTCTTGCAAACAAACCTGGTTGGGTGCGAATGTCTATCCACCCTACGACCACAAATGCAGAAGTAGACGAAATATTGTATGCACTCGAGCAATTGTGCACAAATCACAAAACGTGGGCAGCAGATTATACCTACGATGTAAAAACCAATGAATTCAAACATAAGTCAGAAATGGCCACGGAAGATAAATTGGTGGAAGAGTGGTTTGGGTGAATGGAGTTTCACGGTTACCATTGGTTAAAAGATTAATTAGGTACAAAATGACTTATAGCATTATTTAAAGATACTAATAATTAAAAATATATCGAAATATTTTATTTATTTATTTTATTGTATATCTTTGAATCGACAATATGATTACAGATAAATATTATGTCAATTGTACAACAATATTTATGAAGTAATTATGTAAAATTATTCTCTATTTTTAAAATTCATTTATCATGAAATCAACAAATTTCTTTATTTCTTTCTAGTTATTGAAGATGTTAATTCACAAACACCTTGTAGCCCCACAACCATAAATAATTTGGTCAGTTGCATAGGTGGTAATTATGATCCATTAACATTTAAATGTGGTGGTAATGCAAATACAAATGTTTCAATAAATTAATCTCTACTAGTGGTATTAATAGAGAACAGACAAATGTCGATATTTCTTCATTCACACCTGGTGTATATAACATTCAAATATCCGATGAGCGCAGTCGATTCATTGACTCAAAAACCTTTATTGTGATTAAATAATAATAAATAAATAGGGAGTTGCGAATATTGAAAAGCAACTCCCTTTTCAAAACAAATATTTACTATACATCTATATTATGCGATTAAGATTTGCTTTTACCTATTTATTATTTTTTCAGTTCATGACACCAATTAGTGTCTTAGCTCAGTCTCATGATAATAACATCCTACAGTTCATTGTAAGATGGGACAATACGTATGGTATGGCAAAACTAGATATACCTAGCGATATGGACACAATCATACATGAGGTCTTGACTACTAAATACATAGCATCCAATTCTAATATTTGTATGAGTGACTCAGTAGGTCATTTTATTTTTGCATCCAATGGGCTTAAAGTGTATGATCGTAATTATAATGTGATGACCAATGGGGACTCGATTAGCTTCCCTGACCAATATAGTGACTTTAATGCACATCTAGGTGCAACTATTGATTATTCTTACTACACCAAATCTACCAATGCCATACCCTTACCTGGCAAAAAGGATGAATATATCTTCTTCCATACTACCATATATATAGATGATCTATTTAGATACCAGTATGCACTCAGATACACTCGCATAGATATGAAAATTGACGATGGTCTTGTCATAGAAAAAAATGTGCTATTGTCTCCAAATACCACTCAGTTGCCTTTACTGATAAAACATGGCAATGGCATAGATTGGTGGCTTATCACAGCGCATGGCAGAAGCAATACATTCTATTCCTACTTAATAAATAATGATGGGATTGTTGGGCCAATGTCAATGCAAGTAGGAACTGAAATGGATAGCAATTTATGGTATAAAGGTACCTACGATTTTCATGATTTAAAATCATCAACGGATGGGTCGATAATTCTAAGTCAAAAAGAGAATTTCGTCGATTTATTTAGTTTTGATAGATGTGCAGGTATTTTGGACTATCTTAGAAAAATAGACCAATCAAATATTGCAGATAATAGAATCATAGGTGGCTCCGAAATTAGCCCATCTGCGGATTATTACTACTACAGCCAAGGTAGAAATTTCTTTCAAGTTGATCTAAAAGCTACTGAAAATCCAATTGTAAAATTAGGGCATATTACTTCACTCTCCACTCCACATATATCATTCATACGTATTATAAATGATAAATTCATTTTAGGAACTTATCGAGTCGAAAATATTGTCCTCCCGTATTTAGCATTAATATCAGAACCTGACCTACCAGGCCCAAGTTGCCAACTGAATCTAAATATGTTTTACGAATTCCCGATCCAAAGTCCAGTAGGAATTTTTGGTCAAATCCCATCTATACCAAATTATAGACTTGGTAATGTAGAAAATTATTCAGATGAAAATTGTAAAAATGTTTTTTTTGACCGAGCTTTAGAGCCAGTTTCTGAATTTATATTTCATGGAAGCAAATACTATCCACTTATCAGAAAATTCAAAGAGTAATACATGAAAAATATAAGATTTAACAAGTTCCAGCTATTACTACTTTTCACAGCTTGCACATGTAATGCGTTCGCACAATCAAAAACATTAACTGGTAGTAAATATAGCCCAAATAATAGCTACATCTTAGACCTCGATGCGACAGACTTAGCGCCAGTTTCTTTACCATTTTCATCAAAGATTACGCAGACTAGCTCTGGACTTTATAATGAAAATGGTGACATCACTTTTTTTACAAATGGTTGTAATATATATAATGGTCAAGATATTGCTTTGTTGGAAAATACATTTCATGTTGGAACAGACCTAGATACTTTTTGCTTCCGTCAAGGTGGTATGATTCGGAATGGTGTGGTACTGCTTATTGCCCCTTCTGACCATAACTTAATGAATGTAATATATCTTAAAGGAAAGCTTGGCAATTCAAAATCTGCTATTGTCCATACTGGTTTATTTCTCAGAACCATGAATCTTGGAGAAAAAACGTGGAGTGATGAGATAGAAATCAAAAACGGTAACCTTTCAAAATTCAGTTATACAAAAAAGGGCGATGGTAGCGGATATTGGGTGATTATAGCTGATCTTGATTCCAATGAATTGTTAACTTTTGATATTTCAAAGGAGACTGTTACTTTATCTAACACAGCCAGCTATCCATTACCAACTTCTACGACGGAATGCCCATTTGATCTTAATCTTAAATTTTCGCCTGATGGAAAAAAAATAGCTTTTCACCATTCATCTTGCTATTTAGCAATTTATGATTTTGACGAGTGCACAGGAAAACCTATTGGACCAAGGATGAATTTTTCGGGAGGAAGCTCTGACAATCCAGATAACTGTATCGAGTTTTCTAAGGATAGTAAGTTTATAATTGTTGGTCGTGAAAAATACCAAGCAACTTCTCGGACAAAAATAACAAGTAATGAAGTTTTAGTCTATGATGTAGACAAACTAGGTTTACAAATAGAACCAATATTTTCTTTTGCAACACCTATTAACTTTTCAGTTGGCTCTATATTTACAAACAAAGAAAATAGAATTTTAATCTTTAATCGATTTTCAGATCATTACTACTTGGATTTGGAATGGTCTCCTGAGTCATCATCAATTATCAATGGCAATTTTAAGAGATTACCATTTAGATATTATCCAGCATTTTCTATGTTAGAATATCAATATCCATTGTCAGTAAACAATTGTATTAATACAGCATATGCTCTAGACCTTGATTTTTCATATAAAATATTTCCAAATCCAGCTTCGGATCATTTCATAATAGGGCTTAACAATGGTTCAATTGAAAAATGTGTTGCGAATATTATAAGTGCAGATGGAAGATTGATTAGTAGTTTTATAACTGAAATCAATAAAGTTAACGATATCAATGGACTACCAAATGGTTTATACACAATTAAACTTTTTTCATTACAAGGAGAATACTTTACGTCAAAAAAAATAATTATAACAAAATGAAGCTTATAATCTTAAATTTAATAATATTCTTATTTTGTATAAACATCTCACTGGCACAATGCATAGATGAGACAAAAATAGATAGCAATGCCATTGTCAATTTTTGTGATATCAGTTTTTTTGAAGGTTATATTAACTCTGGATACAATCCTGTATGTGGCTGTGACGGTACGACGTACGCAAATGAAGAATGTGCACAAGCAAATGGTTTAACACAATGGAGTGATGGTCCTTGTGGCTGTTTTCAACCAAAAAATATTAATGTGTTACAAAGTATTAAGATTTTTAGTGGATTTAGAAATTCTCCAAAGTATCCAGTTTGTGGATGTGACAACAAAACTTATCTTGATAGAAATCATGCATATTTCAATGGGATCACTAATTGGGAAAACAATGGTTGTAAGCCATGCATTGATAGTAATGTCATTGATCTTGCTCTTGATTTAACTGACTGTAGATCAATTGCGGATACAAATATATTCGAATTTACTATCGGTGGTTCCATTCCTGGCCTTCGAGGCTGTGACGGAGTGTTTTACCCAGACATTTGTACAGCATATTATAGACACGGTGTAACTAAATTTTACTTCCTAGATGAATGCAGACCTACCATGCAACCTCAACCAGACTTTGTATGTGAAGACGATTATAATCCCGTATGTGCTTGTGGAAACATTGAATATAAAAATCCTTGTCTAGCAGAAAAACATTTTGGAATGTCTAACTATTATTTTGGACCATGTCAATGTGAAAACCCAAGTATAATCGGTACTTTCCTAGGTTGTCAGATGGTGTCACAAAATGAAAATTTTGATCCAGTTTGTTCATGCGATAACAAAACATATTTTAATATCTGTGAAGCGTTAAATAGATTTGGTTCTACTGAAAATCGATTTGGACCTTGTAAATGTATTGATTCAACTTTCATAAATCAAAATCTCGATTGTGACAATATATTCAAACCTATCTGCGGTTGTGATGGTTATGCTTATCAAAACATTTGTGAAGCTATTTATAAAAATGGAGTTATAGGTCATAATACTTGTAAATGTACTGAAACAGATCTGATAAAACCTACTGTCAATTGTAATGAAACTTTTGATTTTGATCCTGTTTGTGGATGCGATGGAAGAACTTATCCTAATAAATGTTATGCTCACTACAAAGTTGGTATTACTACATTAAATATAACGCCAGGACCTTGTGCAAATACTTGTAAAGATAGCATTTTAACCGTGCCAAATTTCCCTTGTGCCAACCAATACGAGCCTGTTTGTGGATGTGATAACGTGACTTATCAAAATGAATGTATTGCTAGATATCATTTTGGCGTTATCAAATGGAAGTCAGGAACTTGTACAAGTAAAACAAAAGATGTTGCGTCTAGTATAAAAATTAACTTTTTCCCTAATCCAACTCCAAATATCGTAACTATTTATTGCCCAGATGACATCATTTTTGATTATGTAGAAGTTATGGATACTAATGGATCGAAGTTACTAACTAAAAAAGTACGGCTTACCAATTTGGGAACTATTAATTTGTCAGAGATAGTAAAAGATGGCGTTTATTTCATAAAACTTCAAAGTAAATTACAAACTGCAATTTTAAAAGTAGTCTTAGTTAAATGATAAAATAGTTACAATAGTTATATTCTAAATTTATGGAAAGCTTAGGATTGGAAATCCATTCAACTATTTTTCACGATACCCATAAATAATAACTAATTTTGCATCATAAAATAACACATGCAAATATACCTAGATAACGCTTCTACTACGCCCATGCTTCCAGAAGTCATACAACTCATGACTGAAGTAATGCATGAATCGTATGGCAATCCATCATCTATACACAGGCATGGGCGTAAGGCGAAGTCTATCATAGAAAATGCGCGAAAGACTGTGGCAAAAGTGATCAATGCATCTCTTGGCGAAGTTTTTTTTACATCATCAGCTACCGAAGCCAATAATATGGTACTGAAAAATGCGGTACAGGATCTTGGTGTACTAAGGATCATCTCCTCACCTACGGAACATCATTGTATCCTGCATACCCTAGATTATCTGAGTTTGCATAAAAAATGTATCGTCCAATACCTCAATGTCGATAAAGATGGTACGATAGATTACAGCCAATTGGAAGAATTGCTTGGAGATAGTAGCACCAAAACGTTAGTAAGCGTGATGCATGGCAATAATGAGATAGGAACGATGTCAGATATCACTAAAATAGGAGAAATATGTAAGAAACATGATGCACTGTACCATTGTGATGCCGTACAAACTATAGGTAAATATCCTGTCGATGTACAGTTGTCTCATATCTCTTTTCTTTCTGGTTCTGCCCATAAATTTCATGGACCAAAAGGTATAGGTTTTGTGTTTATCAGTAACAATAATATCATATCGCCTTATATACACGGTGGCGCGCAAGAACGCAATATGAGAGCAGGAACTGAAAATGTAGCTGGTATTGCTGGTCTTGCGAAAGCGTTGGAAATCGTCTCCCAAAATATGGAGTCAAATAGAGATAAAACAAACACTATCAGGGCATTATTCATAAATAAGCTTACATCTGAAATCCCTGATATTGTACTTAATGGTCGTCAGGACAATCATTTTATGTCACATGTACTTAGTGTATCTTTCCCGCCCGGGCCTAAGGCAGATATGCTTGTCATGAATCTGGATATTGCAGGAATATCAGCTTCATCTGGAAGTGCTTGCAGTGCAGGAATAGAAGAAGATTCCCACGTCTTGGTTGCCATTGGTCATCCTTCAGAAAGGAAAACGATAAGATTCTCTTTCTCAACTTTTAATACTGAAGAAGAAATCACTTATACCATACAAAAACTAAAGACAATGATGTAGTCCGATGTAAAAGGTTAATCCAAAGTACTATCTAATGACAGTGACATTACCACTTAATATCTGCTGGAAACCATCAATATATTGCAAAAGCGCAGTCCACACATAGACACCATTGACCACCGGTTTACCATTGAAGGTTCCATCCCAACCATATTCAAATTCATTTAATTGAAATTTTCCAGAAACAAACACTAGGTTTCCCCAACGGTCATAAATTCTCATATAAAGTCCTTCTGCAGCTAATGTATTTCCCGAAAGGAAAAAATAGTCATTTATATTATCCCCGTTGGCCGAAATGATATTTGGCGTAAAGATGGTTCTGTCTTTGACAACTCTCACATAAACGCTATCATAAACGATACACCCATCATCATTTACCATGCTAAGAAAATAATAACCATCATTGAAAGGAACTACAAAGGTATTTTGACAATTTTCGCAGTCTACAGAAGGATTATTTTTATTAGTCCATTCAAAAGTAACAACATCATCCACGTTGGTATATTCACTTTTGAGGCTAATTTCGTTACCTAAATTAATTTTTATAGTGTCTTCCAATATGTTTAAAGTCAGTAAATCATTATTTACCATGAAATCCACTATTCTTTCATCGCATCCAGTTTTGGCACTCACACTATAATTCCCTGGTGAGAGCAGCCATTTCTGCGCACTTGTATCTCCGTCCGACCATAAATAAGTGAGCCCATGCAAAGTGGCATCTACATATACTGAGTCGCCCGGACAAGTCTTGTAAGTCACATCCAAAAATGACAAATCTAAAGGTAAAATTAATAATTCTGTACTATCTTTTTCTAAAAATGTGGCAGGATCATCTGATAATGTAAAACTGCCTAGAGCAAGGGGCAAGCCCGAAAGAATTGCTTGGTTCTTATATAATCCTAAAGCGTCAGGACCGACTTCAACGATTACCTTGACAGTATCAATTCCTACTGGAACAACCATATTTTTCAAACTCATTATATTGCCACTTAGCACTGCATCACCGCCAAATGGATTGTATATGATTGATTTGGCCACCAAGCCTATTGGCATCGTATCTACTAATGATATATTGCTGCGAGTAGTCCCTGAACCATTGCTTACTATGAATGAATATACAACTTCGGTACATGGGTATGCAATCTCTGGCTCAACGATTTTCTGTAATTGTAATGTGTAAGGACACGCACAACCATCCTGACCAGAAGAAATAGGTCCTTGGGATAGTAGCGAGATTTCACCAGTTACTTTATTGATAGAAACAAACTTGTCTTGGTCAAAAGTACCGTAAGAACCATAACCATATAGATTGCCGAATGAATCAAAAAAGACTGCACCTAGCTGATCCACTAGGTTTTGACGTATGAAATTGCCTTTGATTTCACCTGTATCAGGATCTACGATTACGAGTTTTCTATTGCGAAAATCATGACCATACAAGATACCTGTAAATGGATCAAATGCTACGTCAACTATACCTACATTATTACTTAGTAGTGGCACAAAAGTACAGGCATAATTAGGGTCTTCAAGATCGACCTTCACGATTTGCGGTGTACCTCCTAAACCGATCAATAATAAATATTTGCCATCTGGAGTGACATCGCCAGCATAATATAAAGGTCCTGAAGGTAATCCTTGTGGCAAACCAAGATCTATAGCAACACCATCACTACCTACCTTTCTCAATCCACCTGTAGATGGATCTACACCATAAATGAGATTATCTGTAATGCGATAGCCCATACCATTCAGTACAAGATTTAAACCTGAAGATATGGTATCTAAATAAATATTCTGGCCATTTTCTGAAATTTTGACCTCATAGAGACCAGAACTTTTACTCCCGCTTTTAGTAAGACTTAAGTAGTATTGCCCTTTACAAGTAAAGGGTTGTTGGGCATCCAAAATGAAATGGAAAGTGAGGTATAATATCAAAAAGATATAACGCAAATTTACATTTATTTAATTTCGAATGGCAAATTACGAAAACTTTATAATATCGTTTGTAATAATAATTTTAAGAATTGTAAAAGTGTCGTCATATTAGAAAATAACGGCTATATGACTGCTTTTTGAGTAGATAAGCTAAATATTCTATTACTTTTTATTCGCCTTGTTGTGGTCTTCTAGAAACTTAGCCAAACCTATATCTGTAAGCGGATGATATAACAATCCAACTATAGAAGACAATGGGCAAGTGACGACATCAGCGCCCGCTTTGGCAGCCTGTACGATGTGAAGTGGAGTACGAATGGATGCTGCAAGAATTTCAGTCATATATCCTTGGATAGCATAGATAGAAGCAATCTCTTCGATCAATTTGATTCCATCCCAAGAAATGTCGTCTACCCTTCCTACAAATGGTGACAAATAAGTAGCACCTGCTTTTGCTGCAAGGATGGCCTGACCTGCTGAAAATACTAAAGTACAATTGGTACTGATTCCTTTTTCAGAAAAATACGAAATGGCTTTTATACCTTCTTTTATCATTGGAATTTTCACCACTATATTATCTGCAAGGTCCGCAAGTCTTTCGCCCTCTTCGATCATGCCTTTGAAGTCTGTAGAAATCACCTCCGCACTGACATCACCTTCTACTATTTTACATATTTTTTTGTTATGTGCAATGATATTTTTTTCGCCTGAGATACCTTCTTTTGCCATCAAAGATGGATTGGTAGTTACACCGTCAAGAAT